>WBZS01001259.1_pt1 | contig 21253 bp, 22 predicted proteins | sample 5204201 | NCBI WGS metagenome assembly WBZS01 (sample SAMN12344357, study PRJNA552823) | activated sludge metagenome | biome: Activated sludge suspended growth; feature: Nitrification reactor; material: Wastewater; isolation source: activated sludge from nitrification reactor of wastewater...
TGGTGATCTCACGGCGCGCGGTCATCGACAGCTCCTGGCTCACACCGGATCGAACCACGCGCTACGCGGACATCCTCACGTGAGGCAAGCGCTGACCTTCCCGGACCTATTACGTGAGTCTCGTCGAGGATTGGCACTGGACGGGACGAGCCCGCTATCCTTGCCACTCGCGGCTGGCGACCCTGGCCGCATCCGGATGTGTAGCTCAGTTGGTTAGAGCGTTCGCTTCACACGCGAGAGGTCAGGGGTTCGAGTCCCTTCACATCCACCGCCTGGCGGCGTCGGCCGCGAAGGGGCCCACCATTCACATCCACCCAGCTTGAGCCCCTCACGATTGACGACCAGCGCGACCGCGTCAGTTCTGTTGGGGGGGATGCTGTTCGGCACTGCGGGAGTCGCCCAAGCTTTCGCCCCTATCAGCGCTCATCCGGTGACCGTCGGGGCCTTGCGGTTGTCCATCGGTGCGCTCGCCCTGGCCCTGTTTGTGTTGGTCCGAGGTGGCTCACTCGCGTCGATCGTGGGCCCCTGGCGCACGGGGGCCGGAGTTCTCGCAGCAGCCGGGGCGGCGGCATACCAGCCGTTCTTCTTCGCCGGTGTTCAACGGGCGGGCGTGCCCCTGGGCACGCTGGTCGCGGTGGGGAGCGCACCGGTCTTCACGGGGTTGCTCAACTGGGCCTGGCGACGTGAGCGTCCTTCGGCCACGTGGGTTTTCGCGACAGCAATCTGCGTCGCGGGGTTGGTGTTGCTCACCGGCGCGGGTGCCCAGGGCGGCGGCCTGGATGGGATCGCCCTGACGGCCGGGGCGGGGCTCTCGATCGCGTGCTACACCCTGGCCGCGAAGTCGCTGCTCGACGCCGGTGCCGATGCGATCGGGGTGTGCGCCTCGGCGTTCCTCCTCGGCAGCCTGGTCGTGGTGCCGTTCGCCCTCACCCAGGGCGTCGGTTGGGCACTGACGGCGGGCGGCGCCCTCATCGCGGCGTATCTCGGGGTGGCGACCATGGGGGTTGCCAACATCCTCTATACCCGTGGGCTCTCGGGCCTACCGGCCCCAACCGCCGCCACCCTGGGCCTCGCCGACCCAGTGACCGCCACAGCGCTGGGTGTCCTCGTGCTCGGTCAACAGGTGTCACCGCTGGGATGGCTGGGGTTCCTCGGTGTGGTGCTGGGGTTGCTCCTGCAAGGAATTTGGGCGGCTCGCGCCGGTGCCAGCGACCGATTGCCGCTCGGCTGACCCGACCGGGAAACGCGCGCGCGGACCCTCCCGCGGGGCCGATACCCTGTCGTATGCCGCGTGGGGCCAGCCCACGCCACCTCACCCAGGGAGCCTGCCGTGTCCGCCAGCATCACCGTGTCCGTCGCCGGAAGCGAGCGATCGGTTGCGGAGCAGACTACGGCGGCCGACCTGTTCGGGGAGGACCGGGCGATTGTCGTCGCTCGGGTCAACGGTGAGTTGCGCGACCTTGCCCACGCGTTGGCCGACGGCGACGTCGTGGAGCCGGTGCGGATCGACGAGCCAGACGGGCTGCAGGTGTTGAGGCATTCGTGCGCGCATGTGCTCGCCCAGGCCGTCCAGCAGGTTAACCCCGACGCCAAGCTCGGGATCGGCCCGCCGATCCGCGACGGGTTCTACTACGACTTCGAGGTCGCCACGCCCTTCACGCCCGATGACCTCAAAGAGCTCGAGAAGGTCATGCAGCGGATCATCAACGAAGGCCAGACCTTCGTGCGCCGCGAGGTGAGCGACGAGGCCGCCTTGGCCGAGCTTGCCCACGAGCCGTTCAAATGCGAGCTCATCGGGCTCAAGGGCGGGTCTGCCGAGGACGCGGCCGAAGGGGCCAGCGTCGAAGTCGGCGGCGCGCAGCTGACGATCTACGACAACCTACGCCGGGACGGCTCGCGGGCCTGGGGCGACCTGTGTCGGGGCCCGCACATCCCGTCGACCAAGCTGCTCGGCAACGCCTTCAAGGTCATGCGTAGCAGCGCGGCATACTGGCGCGGCGATCAGACCAACCAGCAGCTGCAGCGGGTCTACGGGACGGCGTGGCCGACCAAGGACGACCTCACGGCCTACCTGCACCGACTGGCCGAGGCCGAGAAGCGCGACCACCGCAAGCTCGGCGTCGAGCTGGACCTCTTCTCCTTCCCCGACGAGATCGGCTCCGGACTCCCGGTCTTCCACCCCAAGGGCGGGGTGCTCAAGCGCGAGATGGAGGACTACGTCCGTCGGCGCCACATTGAGGAAGGCTTCCTCTACGTCGGAACGCCGCACATCACCAAGGAGGGGCTGTTCCACACCTCCGGTCACCTGCCCTACTACGCCGACACGATGTTCCCGCCCATCGCCATGGAGGGGTCGGACTACTACCTCAAAGCGATGAACTGCCCGATGCACAACCTCATCTACCGGTCGCGCGGGCGGTCCTACCGCGACCTGCCGATGCGGCTGTTCGAGTTCGGGCACGTCTATCGCTACGAGAAGTCCGGCGTCATGCATGGGCTCACGCGGGTCAGAGGGTTTGCGCAGGACGACTCGCACTCCTACGTCACCAAGGAGCAGGCCGGCGCCGAAATCAAGCACCTGCTGAGCTTCGTGCTCGGCCTCTTGCGCGACTTCGGCCTTGACGACTTCTTTTTGGAGTTGTCGACCCGCGATGACAAGAAGAAGGACAAGTTCGTCGGCTCCGACGAGGATTGGGTCGAAGCCACCCGCGTGCTCGACGAGGCCTGCCGGGAAACCGGCCTGGACCTCGTTCCCGACCCGGGCGGCGCGGCCTTCTATGGGCCCAAGGTGTCGGTCCAAGCCAAGGACGCCATCGGGCGCACCTGGCAGTTGTCGACGATCCAGTACGACTTCAACATGCCGACTGGGTTCCGGCTGGAATACCAGGCGGCAGACGGCTCGCGCCAGCAGCCGGTGATGATCCACTCGGCCAAGTTCGGCTCGATCGAGCGCTTCATCGGGGTGCTCACCGAGCACTACGCGGGTGCCTTCCCGCCCTGGTTGTCGCCGGTCCAGGTCCTCGGGGTGCCGGTCGCCGAGGAGTATGCCGCCTATCTCCGCGGCGTGCTCGACGGGTTGGCGGCTCAGGGCGTGCGGGTCGAGCTCGATGAGTCCGACGACCGCTTCCCCAAGAAGATCCGCAACGCCTCCAAATCCAAGGTGCCGTTTGTCCTCATCGCGGGGGAGGAGGACCGAGCCGCCGGGGCGGTGTCGTTCCGCTTCCGCGACGGAAGCCAGCGCAACGGCATACCGGTGGCGCAGGCGACCGAGGAGATCCTGGCGGCGATCCGGTCTCGCGCGCAGGTCTGATCGCGCGAAAGGGCCCTGGTCCGGCATACGGGCGACCGTTGTTCCACGCCCGGCAGGCGAGCGCCGCACGTCTTTGCCCGACCGTGGCGAGCAATGGTCGTCCGTATGCCGGACGGTCCAGCGGGTATGCCGAGCGGCCGATGCCGGCGGCTGGGTTCCTTGTGGATAACTCAAGCGGCGGGGGTCGGTGCCTCGCCAGGATGAGGACGTGGACCTCACCCTGCAGCAGCGCCTCGCCATGGCAAAGCGGCTCAACGCGCTTGCCTGGAGGGCCACCCGCACCCAACTGGAAGACGTAGCACCGCGGCGGGTCGTTGGCGAACTCGTCGCTCAGGGTGATGTCTTGCGGCTGCGACGTGGCTGCTACATCACCCCGCAGGACGACCCAACACGGGTGGCGGCATTGCGGCTTGGGGGAGTGGCGGCATAAAGGTTGGCTGACGCGGACGTGGTGGACGGCTGGGTCACCAGCCCGCTCCGGACGGTCCTGGACTGTGCCGCGCGGCTGCCGTTCGACGAGGCCCTGGCGATTGCCGACTCAGCCCTGCGAAGTCGCCTGGTAACCCCAGCCCACCTGCGCGCCGCGGCCGCCGCGAGTCCTCGGCGGGGGCATGCCCGGGTATGCCGCGTGGCCACGGTCGCGGACCCTCGGGCCGCGAACCCATTCGAGTCTGTCTTGCGGGCCATCGCGCTGGACATCCCGGGGTTACGGGTGGCACCTCAGGTCCGGATCGAGCGTCGCGGTCGGTTCATCGGCATTGTCGACCTGGCCGACGAGGCATTGCGGATCGTCCTCGAGGCGGACAGCCTCGAACACCACGGTGACCGAATCTCCTTCGAACGGGACTGCCGACGCTACGACGAACTGGTGGCCGACGGGTGGGTGGTCCTGCGCTTTTCCTGGGACCAGGTGATGACCAAACCGGACTGGGTCCGCGAGATCATCGCCGCCGTTGTGGTGCAACGCCAGTCCCTGGTCAGCTAGGCCTGCCCGCCCTATGTCACCCACACACCCAGCCGTCCGGCATACGGGCGACCGTTGTTCCGCGCGGGCAGGGGGGCGCCGCACCCGGGCGGCCACCCGTCGTGAGCAATGGTCGCCCGTATGCCGACACCCGCACTTACCCAGCTGTGCTGCGCGTCCGCGCCGAGGGCCAGCCGGGGCGAGGGCCCGGGGTTTGTCCACACCCCTCCCCCTAGACTCGCGCTGTGACGTCCGAGCACCCCCACCGGCCGCCGACCGAGATCGAAAGCGCGGCGGACTTCGCGCGGGTCGATGACGGTTTTGAGCGGCTGTGGACGCCGCACCGGATGGCCTACATCGAGGGGGCTCGCCCCACCGCGGAAGCAGGCGACGGCTGCCCGTTCTGCGCGGCGCCACAGCGCAGCGATCCCGACGGGCTCATCGTCGCGCGCGGGGAACTCTGCTACGTCGTCATGAACCTGTTCCCCTACAACCCCGGCCACCTGCTCATCTGCCCCTTCCGCCACGTCCCTCTCTACGTCGACCTCACCGACGCCGAGACCTCCGAGTTCACGGCGATGACCAAGACCGCCTTGCGCGCGCTGATGACGACCTCGAGCCCCATGGGGTTCAACATCGGCATGAACCAAGGCAACGTTGCCGGAGCGGGCGTGGCTGCCCACCTGCACCAACACGTGGTGCCGCGCTGGGGCGGTGACTCCAACTTCCTCCCGATCATCGGCCAGACCAAGGCGCTGCCCCTTCTCCTTGAGGATGTCCGCGCGCGCCTCGCCGCTGTCTGGCCGCACTGACGCAACGCCCGTATGCCGCCCGCGCACCGGAGCGCCGCGCCGCCCGGACGGGACGGCATACCCCTAGGCTGGTGAGCACCATGCCGACCCCGAGGCCCTCATGCTGAACCGACTCCTGCGCGCGTCCTGGACCAAGGTCATGACGCCGATCGCCAAGGCATTTCTCGCCATCGGCCTGACCCCCGATGCAGTGACGATCGCAGGGACCCTGGCCGTGTGCGCGAGCGCGCTCGCGTTCTACCCGCGGGGGGAGTTCCTCACCGGGACGCTGCTGATCACGCTCTTCATCTTCAGCGACAACGTCGACGGCGTGATGGCTCGCCTGTCCGGACGCCAAGGGGTCTGGGGGGCCTTCCTCGACTCGACCCTCGACCGGGTCGGCGACGCCGCCATCTTCGGTGGGCTCGTCCTGTGGTTCGCCGGCCCCGGCGCCAACTGGTTGATGGCCGGGCTTGCCCTTGGGTGTCTCATCCTCGGGATGGTCGTCTCCTATGCCAAGGCCCGGGCCGAGGGCCTGGGGATGACCTGCAACGTCGGGATCGCCGAGCGGGCCGATCGCCTGTTCGCCGTGCTTCTGGCCACCGGGCTGGTCGGTCTCGGGCTGCCGTTGTGGGTGTTGACCGCAGTCTTGGCCTTGCTCGCGATCGCCAGCCTGGTCACGGTCTTTCAACGGATGGCGACGGTGCGTGAGCAAGCGATAGTCGCCCTTACCAGCGCAGCCAGCGACGCTTGCGCAACTGGCGCCGCCGGGTCGACGGAGTCCTAAGTGGCGGCATTCCCCGTAGACCTGTCCGGCTTGACCACCCTCGTGTCCGACCTCGCGTCCGGGGCGAAGGCCCGCGGCACCGTCTGGGGCTACCGCGCCGCATGGACGGCGGTGCGACGGATGCCGGAGCGGGCGGCATACCGGGTGTTCGATGCCGTGGCGGACGTCATGGTGCGCCGCGGCGGAAAGGGCTTGGCCCGGATGCGCGCCAATTACGCCAAGGTGCGCCCGGAATTGGACGACAAGGCCCTGGACGCCCTCGTCCGCGAGGGGGTGCGCTCCTACACACGCTACTTCTGTGAGGCGTTCCGGTTGCCCGACCGCACGCCAGACGACCTGGAGCGGATGTGCCGCGCCGTCAACGACGAATCGGTCCGGGACAGCTTGGCCGCGGGCCGCTCAGCGGTGATCTTCATTGCCCATATGGGCAACTGGGACATCGCCGGGGCCTGGTCGACCTCGCATCTGGCCCCCGTGACGACGGTCGCCGAGCGGCTCAAGCCCGAGGAGGTGTTCCGGGAGTTCTTCGAATTCCGGGCCTCTCTTGGAATGACGATCCTGCCCCTCACGGGCGGGCCCAACCCGTTCAATGGCTTGCGTGCGGCTGTCGAGCGCGGCGACTTCATCGCCCTGGTCAGCGACCGGGATCTCACGAGCAACGGTGTCGAAGTCGACTTCTTCCGCGAGCGGGCTCGGATGGCCAAGGGTCCGGCCCTGCTCGCGCTGCTCACCGGTGCACCCCTGTATGCCGCGTCCATCCACTTCGGGCCGGCAGGTCCCGGGCGGGGGGCGGCCGGGAAGGAGACCGTGGTGACCTTCTCCGACGAGATCCCCGCGCCGACGGACGGCGACAATGCCGCCAAGGTCCAGGCGATGACCCAGGCCTGCGCGGCATACCTGGAGGGTGCGATCCGCGAGCACACGGCCGACTGGCACATGATGCAGCGGGTCTTTGTCGACGACCTCGACCCGGCCCGACCGGGGCGGTGACCGGCGATGCGGATCGGCATCGTCTGCCCCTACTCTTTCGACATCCCTGGCGGGGTGCAGTTCCATGTGCGCGACCTGGCCGAGATCCTGCGCGCTCGGGGGCATACCGTGTCGGTCCTTGCCCCCGCTGACGAAAGCACGACCCTGCCGGGCTACGTCGTCTCGGCCGGGCGGGCTGTTCCGGTGAGCTACAACGGATCGGTGGCCCGGCTCAACTTCGGCTTGATAACCAACGCCAAGGTCACTGCCTGGCTGGACCGCGGCCGCTTCGATCTGGTGCACATCCACGAGCCGATCACCCCCAGCATCGGCGCGTTGGCGTTGTGGGCGGCCGACTGTCCGATCGTCGCGACCTTCCACACGTCGAACCTGCGATCCCGGGCGATGCAGGTGAGCTACCCGTTCTTCCGCGCCAGCCTGGAGAAGATCCTCGGGCGGATCGCGGTGTCCGAAGACGCCCGGCGCACCGTCACCACCCACTTCGGCGGCGACGCGGTCGTCATCCCCAACGGGGTTTATGTCGAGCGGTTCGCCTCCGCCGAGCTGCGACCGCAGTGGCAGGGGCAACCGGGCCGCCCGACGATCGCGTTCCTGGGCCGGATGGGCGAACCACGCAAGGGCATGCCGGTGTTGGCGGCCGCGCTGCCGCAGGTCCTCACCGAGGTTCCCGGGCTGCGGTTGCTCGTGGCCGGGCCGGGCAACCCCGACGAGGTGCGCGGCACGATGACCTTCGAGGTCGCGGCCGCGACGGAGTTCTTGGGCGCGGTCGACGACGCCGACAAGGCGTCGCTGCTGCGGTCTGTCGACGTCTACGTCGCGCCGAACACCGGGGGTGAGAGTTTCGGGATCATCCTCATCGAAGCGATGAGCGCCGGGGTGGCGGTCCTGGCCAGCGACATTCCCGCGTTTGTTCGGGTCCTCGATGGGGGCGTGGCCGGGGCGACCTTCGCCAACGAGGATCCGGACGGCCTGGCCCAGGCTCTGATCCGGCTGCTGGGCGACGGCACTGAGCGCGCGAGAGTGGCTGCCGCCGGCCGGGCCCGGGCTGAGGTGTTCGACTGGTCGGTGGTCGCCGACGAGATCACCCTGGTCTACGAGACGGTGCTCGAGGGCGCGGCCGCTGCCCGGACGATGCCCGGTCAGGGTGTCCTTGGGCGATTGCGTCGGAGCGGGAAAGGTATGCCGTGAGCGAGCCGAACACCCTAGTCGTCGTTGTTCTTGTTCTGGTCGCCATCGGCTGGTATCTCTCGTACAGCGCGGCCCGGCTGGACCGGCTGCACGCTCGCGTGCAGGGGACGTTGGCTGCCCTCGACGCGCAGTTGGTGCGTCGGGCAGAGGCGACCCTGGAACTGGCTAATTCCGGGTTCTTGGACGCGGCAAGTGCACTCATGCTGGCCTCCGCCGCCTCAGATTCCCTGTCGGCCGCCGAAGACGAAGACACCGATGCCGATCGGCAGCGGTTCAGCCACGACCGCGAAGGCGTGGAATCCCGCCTCTCGGAGGCGCTCAGTCTTGCCTTGTCCGCGGATGCCCTGGCCACCGTCTCGGAAGCGGGCGGGTTCGGCGACGACATCGTCTCGCGGGTTCGCGCCACCGGCCTGCGGGTGCAGTTGGCCCGGCGCTTCCACAACGACGCGGTCACCGATGTCCGGCGGGTCCGCCGCAAGTGGATCGTGGCCTGGTTCCGGTTGGCGGGGCACACCGATATGCCACAAACAGTCGAGTTCGTCGACGCCCTGCCGCACGGCCTGCGGGGCTGATCGGTCGTGTCCGCGCTGCTCACGCCGACACCGCATCTGCGCCTGGACCTGGTCAGAGCCGCGGCCGCGATCGAGGGGATGGCTGCCCACGCGCGATCGCGGAGGTTGGCCCTTCGGCCGCACGCCAAGACGCACAAGTCGACCCGCCTTGGCCGGATGCAGATCGAGGCAGGCGCGGTCGGGCTCACGGTGGCGACCGTGGGGGAGGCCGAAGTCTTTGCCGCTGGAGGCTGTGAAGACCTGTTCATCGCCTACCCCCTGTGGGTGGACGCCGAGAAGGCTCGGCGCCTGGCGACGCTCATGGAGCGGGCCCGGATCGCGGTGGGGGTCGACTCCACGGCGGGGATCGCCGCGATGGCTGCGCACGGCATACGGCCCGACGTCCTGGTGGAGGTGGACTCGGGGCACCACCGCAGCGGCGTCACCCCTGCAGCGGCCGGCGGTCTCGCCCGGTATGCCGCGGACGCCGGTTTCGCGGTCCGCGGCGTGTTCACCTTCCCGGGACATTCCTACTCGCCGCAAACCCGCGCGTCTGCGGCCGACGATGAGAGGCGCTCTCTGGCGGAGGCAGCGGATTCCTTTGCCGCGGTGGGTGTCCCGTGCCCTGTCCGTAGTGGCGGGTCGACCCCATCGGCGGCTTTTGCCCGTGGGAGCGTCGAGGAAGCCACCGGCGGGTTAACCGAGCTGCGACCCGGCGTCTACGTCTTTGGCGATGCTCAGCAGGTCGAGTTGGGTGTGTGTGCCCTGGACGACGTCGCGCTCACCGTTGTCGCGACGGTGGTGTCGCACGCGGGCGGTCGGGTGATTCTCGACGCCGGCAGCAAGGCGCTCGGCGCGGACCGGGCCCCCTGGGCGACGGGTTTCGGCCGGGTCCAGCAAGCGCCCGACGCCCGGATCGTCGTGCTGTCGGAACACCACGCGACGGTCGCGTGGGGGAGTAGCGCCCTGCCCGCGCTGGGGTCGCGAGTGCTTGTCGTGCCCAACCACGTATGCAACACAGTGAACCTGGCCGACGTGTTGTGGCTCGCGGACGGGTCAGGCAGCTGGCCGGTCGATGCGCGCGGACGAAACTCGTAGGAGTCGGACCTTTCCGTTGCGGAAAGCTTGTGATAGCTTTCCGGTATGGAAAACAACTCGGTAGACCCCTCGGACGTCTCGTCCCCCGCATTCGCCCACCCACCCTCGCACGTGTCCGCCGACGAAGCGCGCGCGCAGCTGGGCGCGCTGGCCCTAGACCGGGCGGCCCTGGCCGATCGGCTGGTGACGCCCGCGTGGTACCACCCGGCGCTCGCGGCGCTCGTCTTCGTCTTCATCGCCGGCGCCGCGTCGGAGCGGTTGTGGATCGTCTCGTTCACGGTCTACTGCGCCGGCCTGGTCTGGTTGACCACGACCTATCGCAACATCACCGGGATGTGGGCCAACGGGTGGACCCGCTTGGGCGGGCGCGGCCTCGCCGCTGGCCTGTTCGCCATCCTCATCGCCGCGATCGCCATCTCGTATGCCGTCCGGTTCGATCGGCTCCCGTGGTGGTGGGCGCTGGTGTCCGCCGCCGTTGCTGCCCTTGGCACGCTCTGGATCGGGCCACGATTCGACGCGGCGTGCCGAGCCGCGCTGCGGGATCCCCGGTGAGCGACGGTCCGGCGGCCGTGCTGGATCCGATCCTGCTCGAGCCCAAGCGACTGCAGATCTGCGGAGCGCTCGGCGTCATCGACGACATGGAGTTCGGGACGCTGCGCGATCTTCTTGGAGTGGCCGACTCGGTCCTGTCCAAGCATCTCAAGACCCTCGAGGAAGCCGGCTACGTGTCGACTTCCAAGCAGAAGGCTGGGGACACCGGCCGGCCCCGGACCTGGGTGAAGCTCACCAAGGCTGGGCGGACGGCGTTCCTCGGGCACGTCGCAGAACTGCGTCGGTTGGCGCAGGACGTGGGAGCACCATCGTTCTGAGGGCGCGGGCGGGTATCCTCGGTCGGTCCGCCCACGTTCCTGCGAGGAGCGCGGTCGGTGACCACACGGCATACCGAACCAGGAAGCAGGCGTAAGCGACGATGAGCGACACCGCACCCACTACGGGGACCACGCGGGTCAAGCGGGGCATGGCCGAGATGCTCAAGGGCGGCGTCATCATGGACGTCGTCACCCCTGAGCAGGCCAAGATCGCCGAGGACGCAGGCGCCGTCGCGGTCATGGCGTTGGAGCGGGTGCCGGCCGACATCCGCGCCCAAGGCGGGGTGTCCCGGATGAGCGATCCCGACATGATCGACGGGATCATCGCCGCGGTGTCGATCCCGGTCATGGCCAAGGCGCGCATCGGTCACTTCGTCGAGGCGCAGGTGCTGCAAAGCCTCGGGGTCGACTACATCGACGAGTCCGAGGTGCTCACGCCGGCTGACTACGCCAACCACATCGACAAGTGGACCTTCGACGTGCCGTTCGTCTGCGGCGCCACCAACCTCGGCGAGGCGCTGCGCCGGATCACCGAGGGCGCGGCCATGATCCGTTCCAAGGGCGAGGCCGGGACCGGTGACGTCTCCAACGCGACCACCCACATGCGCCAGATCCGGGGCGAGATCAACCGGCTGCGCTCGATGACCCCCGACGAGCTCTACGTTGCCGCCAAGGAGCTGCAGGCGCCCTACGACTTGGTGCGTGAGGTCGCCCAGGCCGGCAAGCTACCGGTCGTCCTCTTCACCGCTGGCGGCATCGCCACCCCGGCCGACGCGGCGATGATGATGCAGCTTGGTGCGGAGGGTGTGTTCGTCGGGTCGGGGATCTTCAAGTCCGGCAACCCGGCCCAGCGGGCCGAGGCAATCGTCAAGGCGACGACCTTCTGCAACGACCCCGACGTCATCGCCAAGGTGTCGCGTGGCTTGGGCGAGGCGATGGTCGGGATCAACGTCGAGGAGCTCCCGCAGTCTCACCGCCTCGCCGAGCGCGGCTGGTGATCACCGGACTGATGATCGGCGTTCTCGCCCTGCAAGGGGATGTCCGTGAACACGTGCATGCCCTGGAGGCGGTGGGCGCCACCGCCATTCCGGTCAAGCGCGAGGGGGAGCTGCGCGGCATACATGGGATCGTCCTGCCGGGCGGGGAGTCGACGGTCATCGACAAGCTCTTGCGTGCCTTCGAGTTGTTCGAGCCCCTGCGGGATCGGGTGCGCGCGGGATTACCCGCCTACGGATCATGCGCGGGGATGATCCTGCTCGCCGACCGGGTCACCGACGCGACTGCCGACCAGCAGACTTTGGGCGGTATCGACATGACGGTGCGCCGTAACGCGTTCGGCCGCCAGGTCGACTCTTTCGAGCAGGACGTCCGGTATGCCGCGTGGCCGGCTCCCGTCCGCGCCGTCTTCATCCGCGCCCCCTGGGTGGAGCAGGTGGGGGAGTCCGTCGAAGTGCTGGCTCGGGTCGAGGGTGGACGCGCGGACGGACGGATCGTCGCCGTCCGCCAGGGCGGCCTGTTGGCCACCTCGTTCCACCCCGAAGTCACCGGCGATGTCCGCGTGCATGCCCAGTTCGTCGAGCTGGTGCGCGAGCGCAGCTGAGCCGGCTGTGCGGCATACCGGCCTGCGCTGGACGGGTAGGATCGGAAGGTTCCGACGCACGCGAAACCAAGGACGGGGTTATGAGCGGTCACTCCAAGTGGGCGACCACCAAGCACAAGAAGGCCGCGATCGACGCCAAACGCGGCAAGCTCTTCGCCAAGCTCATCAAGAACATCGAGGTCGCTGCCCGCACGGGTGGCGGAGACCCCCTGGGCAACCCCACCCTCTGGGACGCCATCTATAAGGCGAAGAAGTCCTCGGTCCCCAACGACAACATCGACCGGGCCGTCAAGCGCGGGTCGGGCGCCGAGGCCGGGGGAGCGGACTACAAGGAGATCATCTACGAGGGCTATGCGCCCAACGGGGTTGCGCTGTACATCCAGTGCCTCACCGACAACCGCAACCGGGCTGCCGCCGAGGTGCGCACCGCCCTCACTCGCAACGGCGGCAACCTCGCCGATCCCGGGTCGGTCGCCTACATGTTCACTCGCAAGGGCGTGGTCATCGTGCCCAAGGGTGCCCACACCGAAGACGCGCTGCTCGACGTCGTGCTTGAGGCCGGCGCAGAGGAGATCAACGACCTGGGGGACTCGTTCGAGATCGTGTCGGAGGCCAGCGACTTCGTCGAGGTCCGCAAGGCGTTGCAGGCCGCGGGCATCGACTACGACTCCGCCGAAGCCACCTTCATCCCGAGCGTCGAGGTGCCGCTTGACCTGGATGGGGCCCGCAAGATGATGCGGGTCATCGACGCGCTCGAAGACTCCGACGACGTCCAGAACGTCTGGGCCAATGGCGATGTCAGCGACGAGGTTCTCGCCCAGCTCGACGAGGAGTGAGCCGGCGAAGCGGCAGCGACCTCAGCGAGCTCAGCCGCGAATCATGGCGTCGAGCTCGACCTCGACGAGCCACCGCGGGTCCAACAGCGCGGCCACGACGACCATCGTCGAGGCCGGCCGGACTGCACCGAAGATCTCGCCATGCACCACTGACGCGGCGTCTGCCGCGTCTGTGGTGACCAGATACGTCCGCGTCCGCACGACATCCGCCGGGGTGCCGCCGAGCTGCGCCAGCGCGCCCAGCGCGATCTCCCAACAGCGCCGGGTCTGCGCCAGCGGATCGGGGTCGACGTGCCCGCCCGGCCACACCGGGGCGGTTCCCGACACCGCCACGACGTCGCCGTCGCGCACGGCCCGGCTGAAGCCGATCGATGCCTCGAAAGGTGATCCTGAAGAGGCCAGTTGGCGGGTAGGCGGCGGTGACGAGGTCATGGGATCCATCGTCGGGTATGCCGCCTTAACCACGGCGCTGCAGCATCGGCGCGTCGCGCCAACCGGCACACCGGCCGGACGGGTAGCGTGACTCCCGAACACGTGTTCGCACACAAGGGAGGTATGTCGTGCGCGTCCTGGGCGTCGACCCGGGCCTGACCCGTTGCGGCGTCGGCGTGGTCGAGGGCGACCTTGGCCGGCGTCTGACGATGGTCGAGGTGACCGTGGTCCGCAGCGACTCCCGCACGCCAACCCCCGAGCGCCTGCTGGCTCTGGACCTTGCCCTGACCGGACTCGTCTCCCGGCACCGCCCCGATGCCATCGCGGTGGAGCGAGTCTTCGCCGACGTCAACGTCCTGTCGGTCATGGGGACGGCCCAAGCGTCCGCAGTGGCCATGCTCGTCGCGGCGCGGCACGGCATACCGGTGCATCTGCACACGCCCACCGAGGTGAAGGCATCGGTGACCGGCAACGGTCGCGCCGACAAGGCCCAGGTGACGGCGATGGTGACCAGGCTGCTGCGGCTGCCGACGGCTCCGACGCCGGCCGACGCAGCCGATGCGCTGGCTCTGGCGATCTGTCACCTCTGGCGGGGGGCCGCCACCAACCGGATCGAACAGGCAGCCGCTGCCGTGCGGGCCCACCACGCGGCCGCTGCCGTCGCGTCGGGATCGGGAAGGACCAACCGATGATCGCCTCCGTCCGGGGTCAGGTCAACCACGTCGGGCTGGACAACGTTGTCATCGAGGTTGGTGGGGTGGGCGTGCTCGTCCACGTCACCCCTGCGACGGCCACCTCACTGCGCAGCGGCAGCACGGCATACCTGGCGACGTCGCTCGTCGTGCGGGAGGACTCGCTGACCCTCTTTGGCTTTGCCGACGCCGACGGGCGGTCGGTTTTCGAGACGGTCCAGACGGTGACCGGGGTCGGGCCGCGGCTGGCCCTGGCGATGCTCGCCGTCCACTCGCCCGACGGGGTGCGCGCCGCGGTCGCCTCCGGCGACCTCAATGCCCTGATGAAAGTCCCCGGGATCGGCCGCAAGGGTGCCGAACGTCTGGTCTTGGAGTTGCGCGACAAGATGGGTATGCCGTCCGGTCCGGTCGGCTCACCCGCTGCTGCGGCGGCCGCGCCTGATTGGGCCCGCCAGGTCCGCGAGGCGCTGGTCGGCTTGGGCTGGAGCGCCAAACAGGCCGAAGACACCGTCGAGGCGATCACGCCTGAGGCTGGCGAGCGTCCCGATGTGTCCGCCCTGCTGCGCCTGGCCCTCCAACGGTTGGCGCGCTCGTGAGCACCGTCACCGGAGATTCCGACCATGTTCCGCCTGCCGGACCGACGTGGTCCGACGGGTCCTGGGAGGCCACCGCACGGGTGGTCGATCCCAGTGGCCAGGACCGCGAACGCCAGGTCGAGGCGGCGCTGCGGCCCCGTCGGTTGTCCGAGTTCCCGGGCCAGACCCGCGTGCGCGACCAGCTCGCGCTGGTCCTGGAAGCCGCCCGGCGCCGCGGCACCCCTCCCGACCATGTCCTGCTCTCCGGTCCGCCCGGGCTGGGCAAGACGACCCTGGCGATGATCATCGCCGCCGAGCTCGAGCAGCCGATCCGAGTGACCTCGGGCCCAGCCATCCAACATGCCGGCGATCTGGCCTCAATCCTGTCGTCGCTGGCCGAGGGCGAGGTGCTCTTCCTCGACGAGATCCACCGCATGTCACGGGCGGCCGAGGAGATGCTCTATCTGGCGATGGAGGACTTCCGGGTCGACATCGTCGTCGGCAAGGGGCCCGGCGCGACAGCGATCCCGTTGGAGTTGCCACCGTTCACCGTCGTGGGCGCGACGACCCGATCAGGTCTCTTGCCGGCGCCGTTGCGGGACCGGTTCGGGTTCACGGGACATCTGGACTTCTACGAGACGTCTGATTTGGTGACGATCCTGCGCCGCTCGGCCCGATTGCTGGACGTCCGAGCCGACGACCCGGGTATCGAGGAGATCGCCAAACGGTCTCGGGGAACCCCCCGCATAGCTAACCGGCTGCTGCGTCGAGTGCGCGATTGGGCCCAGATCCACGGGCAGGACATCGTCGACCTTGATGCCGCGCATCAAGCGTTGGCCCTGTTCGATGTCGACGTGCGTGGGCTGGACCGGCTCGACCGGGCCGTCCTCGATGCCCTGTGCCGACGGTTCGGGGGCGGTCCCGTGGGTGTGGCTAACCTTGCGGTGGCCGTGGGAGAGGAAGCGGACACCGTCGAGACTGTTGCCGAGCCCTTCCTGGTTCGCGAGGGGCTGGTCGTCCGAACGTCCCGCGGACGGGCGGCCACAGCGCTGGCCTGGGAGCACATCGGGCTCACCCCCCCGAGCCAGGCGGCGGCATACCAGGCATCTTTGCTGTCCCCGAACGACGCGGGTCGTTTCGGTGGGTGACGAGCCTGCCGCGCCGTCACCCGGCGCGGCTGGTTCGCCTGTGGGCGATTGATAGGCCAGAATGGGACGCTGGTCTGCCACCTCGGCAGCGTGGGCTCATCAACGGTGACAAAGGTAACGACGACACATGACTAGCAACGACCTCAGTTCGCTGCTGTTCTTCGCCATCCCGCTGGGCTTCATCGCCTACATCTTCCTCGGCCAACGTCGGCGGATGCGGGCCATGCAAGAGCTGCATTCATCGATCGTCGTTGGGGATGAGGTTCGCACCACGTCCGGCCTCTTCGGCCGGGTGAGCGCCACGACCGATGCAGAGGTGCATTTGGAGGTCGCCCCCGGTGTTGTGGTGCGCTTCGATCGGCGGGCCGTGGATTCACGCGTGTCTGGCGGACCGGCAGCCGTGGCAGACGGCCCGACCGACGGTCCGGCACAGGGCGAGTGAGGAACTGAGATGTCGTTGAACCCCCGCACTCGCACCGCGCGGCGCACCCTGTGGACGTTTGCCGCCTTCATCGTGGGCCTGTTCGCATTCGTCGTCGCCGTCAACCACTGGGGCACCGGTTCGCTCAGTCCCAAGCTCGGGCTGGACCTCGAGGGCGGCACGCAGATGATCCTCGAGCCGGTCTTGGCTGATCCGAACGCTCAGATCAGCGCGGGCCAGTTGGACAAGGCCCGGGACATCATCGCTCAGCGCGTGGACTCCAACGGGGTCGCCGAGGCGGAGATTTCCACCCAAAGCGGACGCAACATCGTGATCTCAATCCCGGGGCAGCCGGATGCCAAGACCCTCGACCAGATCCGCAAACCGTCGCAGTTGCGGTTCCGGGCGGTTCTTGTCACGGGCGCGGGTGTGCCGGCGGCGACCAATGAGACCCAGACGATCACGCCGACGGGGACCGCAACGAGCGCGCCTACCGCCACCACCCCGAAGCCGGTCTTCACCATGGACTCGCCTGCCACGACCGCGCCGGTGCCTCCGGCTGCCTCCAGCCCAGCAACCACGGGCAACGCGGTCGTTCCACCGGCTCTTGTTGAGCAGACCACGCCCCCGTCGCCCTCGGCAACGCAGACCGGGAGTTCGACGGCCACCGCGACGCCGACCCCTGCGAATGCGTCGGAGCTGAGCTGGGTGACGCCCGAACTCGAGGCCGAGTTCACGGCGCTGGACTGTTCAAAGGCAGGGGCCATCAACGACTTCGTCGACGAACCAACCAAGCCGCTGGTCACCTGTTCGACCAACAGGGTGGAGAAGTACATTCTTGGTCCGGTCGAGCTCGACGGGACCGATATCGCCGACGCTACATCGGGCTACCAGACCGGTGCCAACGGCCAACCGACCAATATCGTCGAGGTCCGCCTGAACTTCACCCCCGACGGCGCCAAGAAGTTCACCGATGTGACCACGAGGCTCTTCGCGCTCAAGGCCACGGACGAGACTCGCAATCGGTTCGCCATCGTGTTGGACAAGCAGGTCATCTCGGCCCCATCCACCAACGCGGTCATCGCCAACGGGCAGGCGTCGATCACCGGAAGCTTCACCATTGAATCGGCGCGCGCGCTGGCACAGCAGCTGAAGTTCGGCGCGCTGCCGATGTCGTTTGCGCTGCAAACCCAGGATGACATCAGCCCGACCTTGGGCAAGGAGCAACTCGCGTTGGGCTTGTTGGCCGGACTCATCGGTCTGCTGTTGGTCGTGGGCTATTCCCTCCTGCAGTACCGCCTGCTAGGCCTGGTCACCGTCGCCTCCCTCATCGTGGCGGCCGTGCTCGCCTACGGGGTGCTGACCTTGCTCGGGTGGTCCTACAACTTCCGTCTCACCATGGCGGGCGTGACCGGTGTGATCGTCGCGATCGGTGTCACTGCCGATTCGTTCATCGTCTACTTCGAACGGATCCGGGACGAGGTTCGCGAGGGCCGACCGTTGGTCACCGCCGTCGACTCCGGGTGGAAGCGGGCCAAGCGCACGATCCTGGCGGCCGACGCGGTCAACATGCTCGCCGCATCCGTGCTGTTCATCCTGGCCGCAAGCAACGTCCGTGGGTTCGCGTTCACCCTCGGCGTGACGACGCTCATCGACCTCGCGGTCGTGTTCCTGTTCACCCACCCCCTCGTGTCGATCCTGGCTCACACCAAGTTCTTCGGGGGCGGCCACCGATGGTCCGGCCTAGACCCCGAGCGGTTGGGCGCCAAGGTGCGGTATGCCGGTGCCGGCCGATTCACCGGGCCCGCGTCTCCCGCGTCGGCCAAGGAGGCGAGCATCTGATGATCAACTTCTCACAGATCGGCAACGACCTTTACACGGGTCGCCGTTCGATCGACTTCGTCGGTCGCCAGCGCACGTGGTACGCCTTCTCTGCCGTGCTCATCCTGTTGGCCCTGATCGGGATCTTCGCTCGTGGGCTCAATTTTGGCATCGAGTTCCGTGGGGGTTCCGAGTTCCGGCTCAGCGGCGTCGCCGACACGAGCAACTACGAGGAAAAGGCCAAGTCGGCTGTTGCGCAGGCCGGGGTGGGCGGCAACGTCTTGGCCACCGTCATCGGCGGCAACAGCGTGCGCATCCAAACAGAGGCAGCCGGAGACAACAACGAGGCGGCGAAGGGCGCCCTGGCCACGTCTTTCGGCGTCCCCTCCACAGCCGTGTCCGCCTCGCTCATCGGTCCATCCTGGGGAGCCTCGGTCAGTGAGAAGGCGGTCCAGGCGCTGATCGTCTTCCTTCTCCTGGTGGCTTTGGTCATGGCCGCCTACTTCCGGACCTGGAAGATGGCGCTAGCTGGGTTGGTGGCCTTGATCCATGACCTGATCATCACCGTCGGGATCTACGCCCTCTTCGGGTTCGAGATCACCCCGTCATCGATGATCGGCTTCCTCACCATCCTGGGTTACTCGCTGTATGACACAGTCGTCGTCTTCGACAAGGTCCGCGAAAACACCGCCGAGGCCATGGGCAGCCGGCGGCAGTCCTACGTCCAAGCAGCCAACCTTGCGGTCAATCAGACGCTCGTGCGGTCTATCAACACGACGGTGGTCGCCTTGTTGCCGATCTTCGCGATCCTTGTGGTCGGCTTCACCAAGCTCGGCCCGGGGACGCTACTGGATCTGTCGCTCGCGCTCTTCGTCGGGATCGCGGTCGGGGCCTACTCCTCGATCTTTATCGCCACCCCCCTGCTGGTCGACCTGCGTCGGGGAGAGCCGGCCATCCAAGAACTGGCCAAGCACACGGCCAAAGTCCAGGCCCGCGAGCAGGCGTTGGTCTCCTCGGGCGCAACGGAGGTCGCTGATGCGAAGGTGAGCCCCCGGCATACCGGAGCCGCCACGTCCGGCAACGCGGCGGACACCGACGCGGCCGTGGACGCCCTCGGTCGCCCCGTACACAAATGGACCGCCACTGGGCCGCGCAACCAGCCCAAGCGGCCACCTCGGTCCCGCCGCTGACCATGAGCGACGAACTCCTGCGGCAGCTGGTCCTCGATCACCTTCGGGACATCCCCGACTTCCCCAAGCCAGGAGTGCTGTTCAAGGACTTCACGCCGTTGCTCGCGGACGGCGACGCCATGCGCGCAGTCGCTGATCACGTCGCACAGCGGTATGCCGGCCGCGTGGACGCCGTCGTCGGGATCGAGGCGCGAGGCTTCATCCTCGGCGCTGCGACGGCATACGCCATGGGAGTCGGGTTCGTGCCCGTCCGCAAGGTAGGCAAGCTGCCGGGGGAGACCTACGAGGCGACTTACACCCTGGAGTACGGCACCGCAACTTTAGAGATCCATGTGGATGCGTTCATGGATGGGCAACGCGTCTTGGTCATGGATGACGTCCTGGCGACCGGTGGGACAGCCGCTGCGACCTGCGAGCTGGTCGAACGGGCCGGAGGTCAGGTCGTGGCGGTCGATGTCGTGCTGGAGCTTGAATTCCTGCACGGGCGCGACGCCCTGGCCGGCCGCGAGGTCTTTTCCCTGATCATCGACTGACTCAGCTCGTCAGCCCGGTCAGGCGTGCCCCGGCTGGCGACTACACTTCGGTCATGACCGACCAGGTCGCACGCACCGACCCGGCACTGGTGACCGCTGCGGTTGCCGGCGCTGGAGGTGGCGGTGCGCTCGCCGCCGGGCCGCCATCTGGGCCTCAACCGCGGTTGCGTGACCGCTTGGCCCGGTTGGGCACGCCGAAGGCGCCGGTCAACATTGCCCTCGAACCCATCCTGCAGAGTCTGCGCGAGCATCATCCTAAAGCTGATGTGTCCTTGTTGCAGCGCGCGTTCGACGTGGCCCAGCGTGAGCACCAGGGGCAGACGCGCAAGAGCGGGGACGACTACATCACCCACCCGCTCTCGGTGACCCAAATCCTCGCCGACCTCGGCATGACCCCGCCGACGCTCGCTGCGGCGCTGCTGCACGACACGGTGGAGGATACCGGCTACGGCCTGGAGGATCTGCGCCGCGACTTCGGCGACGAGATAGCCCATTTGGTGGACGGCGTCACCAAACTCGACAAGGTGACCTGGGGCGAAGCCGCCAAGGCCGAGACGGTGCGCAAGATGGTCGTCGCGATGGCCAGGGATATCCGGGTCCTGGTCATCAAGCTGGCCGACCGGCTCCACAACGCCCGCACCTGGAAGCACGTGGCGCGGGAGTCGGCCGAGTCGAAGGCGCAGGAGACCCTGGAGATCTACGCCCCCCTGGCCCACCGGCTGGGGATGAACACCATCAAATGGGAGTTGGAGGACCTGGCCTTCCAGGCCCTTTACCCCAAGATGTACGACGAGATCGTCGGCCTCGTGGCGGCGCGGGCACCGGCGCGGGAGGAGTTCCTGGCCAGGGTCCGGGCGGAGGTGTCCGAAGACCTCAAAGCGGCCGGGATCAAGGCGACGGTAACAGGGCGGCCAAAGCACTACTACTCGGTGTACCAGAAGATGATCGTGCGCGGCCGGGACTTGGAGGAGATCTACGACCTGGTCGGGGTGCGGGTGCTGGTGGAGACGGTTCGGGATTGCTACAGCGCGCTGGGGTCGCTGCACGCGCGGTGGAACCCGGTGCCGGGTCGGTTCAAGGACTACATCGCCATTCCGAAGTTCAACATGTACCAATCCCTGCACACGACCGTCATCGGCCCGCACGGGAAGCCGGTCGAGATCCAGATCCGCACCCATACGATGCACCGCCGCGCGGAGTACGGTGTCGCCGCCCACTACAAGTACAAAGAGGACTACAAGCGAGGCAGCCGACACGTTCCCGTCGAGTCGGACTCTCTGGCCGAGACCGCCTGGTTGCGTCGGCTGTTGGACTGGCAGCGCGAAGTTGCCGACCCAGGGGAGTTCCTCGACTCGCTGCGCTTTGACCTGGGCGGGGGCGAGGTGTTCGTCTTCACCCCCAAAGGCGCCGTCGTTGCCCTCCCGGTCGGCTCCACGCCCGTCGATTTCGCGTATGCC
>WBZS01000427.1_pt1 | contig 21244 bp, 27 predicted proteins | sample 5204201 | NCBI WGS metagenome assembly WBZS01 (sample SAMN12344357, study PRJNA552823) | activated sludge metagenome | biome: Activated sludge suspended growth; feature: Nitrification reactor; material: Wastewater; isolation source: activated sludge from nitrification reactor of wastewater...
ATGGGCCACATCGAACTCGCTGCGCCCGTCGCCCACATCTGGTTCCTGAAGTCGCTGCCCTCGCGCATCGGCCTGTTGCTCGACATGTCGCTCAAGGACCTCGAGCGCGTGCTGTATTTCGAGAACTACATCGTCATCGAGCCGGGTGTAACGCCGTTCCGCGAGAAGCAGCTGCTGACCGAGGACCAGTACAACCAGGCGCTCGACGAGTACGGCCAGGACGAGTTCACGGCCGGCATCGGCGCCGAGGCCATCCGCGAGATTTTGTCCGCGATGGACCTGCCGAAGATCCGCGATGATCTGCGCCAGGAGATCATCGAGTCGACCACCGACCTCAAGCCGAAGAAGCTCGGCAAGCGCCTCAAGGTCATCGAGGCCTTCATCGACAGCGGCAACCGCCCGGAGTGGATGATCCTGACGCAGGTTCCGGTCATTCCGCCGGAGCTGCGCCCGCTCGTGCCGCTCGACGGCGGCCGCTTCGCGACGTCGGACCTCAACGATCTCTACCGCCGCGTCATCAACCGCAACAACCGCCTGAAGCGGCTGATGGAGCTGCGCGCGCCGGACATCATCATCCGCAACGAGAAGCGCATGCTGCAGGAGGCCGTCGACGCGCTGTTCGACAACGGCCGCCGCGGACGCGTCATCACGGGCGCCAACAAGCGGCCGCTGAAGTCGCTCGCCGATATGCTGAAGGGCAAGCAGGGCCGCTTCCGCCAGAACCTGCTCGGCAAGCGCGTCGACTACTCGGGCCGCTCGGTGATCGTCGTCGGTCCCGAGCTGAGGCTGCACCAGTGCGGCCTGCCGAAGAAGATGGCGCTCGAGCTGTTCAAGCCGTTCATCTATTCGCGCCTGCAGACGCTCGGCCAGGCGGCCACCGTCAAGCAGGCCAAGAAGCTGGTCGAGAAGGAGAAGCCGGAGGTCTGGGATGTCCTCGACGAGGTCATCCGCGAACACCCCGTGCTGCTCAACCGCGCGCCGACCCTGCACCGCCTCGGCATCCAGGCCTTCGAGCCGATGCTGATCGAGGGCAAGGCCATCCAGCTGCATCCGCTCGTCTGCGCCGCCTTCAACGCCGACTTCGATGGCGACCAGATGGCCGTGCACGTGCCGCTGTCGCTCGAGGCTCAGCTCGAGGCGCGCGTGCTGATGATGTCGACCAACAACATCCTGCATCCCGCCAACGGCCAGCCGATCATCGTGCCGTCGCAGGACATCGTGCTCGGCCTCTATTACCTGTCCATCGTGCGCGACAAGGAGCCCGGCGAGGGCATGATGTTCGGCTCGGTGCGCGAGCTGCAGCATGCGCTCGACGCACGCATCGTGTCGCTGCACGCCAAGGTGAAGGGCCGCATCACCACGCTCGACGCCGACGGCAACAAGGTCACCGAGGTTGCCGAGACGACGCCGGGGCGCATGCTGCTCGGCGAGCTGCTGCCGCGCCAGCCGGGCGTCAAGTTCGCGCTCGTCAACCAGCTGCTGACCAAGAAGGCCATCTCCGGCATGATCGATGCCGTCTACCGCAACTGCGGTCAGAAGGAGACGGTGATCTTCTGCGACCGCATCATGGCGCTCGGCTTCCACCATGCCTTCAAGGCCGGCATCTCGTTCGGCAAGGACGACATGGTGATCCCGTCCACCAAGGAGAAGATCGTCGGCGCGACGACCGAGATGGTGCGCGAGTTCGAGCAGCAGTACAACGACGGCCTCATCACGCAGCTCGAGAAATACAACAAGGTCGTCGACGCCTGGTCGAAGTGCACGGACCAGATCGCCAAGGAGATGATGGATCGCATCTCGGCGACGTCGAAGGACGAGAAGACCGGGCGCGAGAAGCCGATCAACTCGGTCTACATGATGAGCCACTCGGGTGCCCGCGGCTCGCCGGCGCAGATGAAGCAGCTCGCCGGCATGCGCGGCCTGATGACCAAGCCGTCGGGCGAGATCATCGAGACGCCGATCATCTCCAACTTCAAGGAAGGCCTCAGCGTGCTCGAGTACTTCAACTCGACGCACGGCGCCCGCAAGGGCCTCGCCGACACCGCCTTGAAGACGGCGAACTCGGGCTACCTGACGCGCCGTCTCGTCGACGTGGCGCAGGACGCCATCATCTCCGAGCCGGATTGCGGCACGGATGCCGGCATCAACGTGCAGGCGGTGGTCGATGCCGGTCAGGTCATCGTCACGCTGGCGGCGCGCGTGCTCGGCCGTACGGCACAGGAGGACATCCTCAACCCGGCGACGGGCGAGGTCATCGTCAAGACGGGCGAGCTGATCGAGGAGCGTCACGCCGACGCCATCGCCAAGGCCGAGGTGCAGGAAGTCCGCATCCGCTCGGTGCTGACGTGCGAGACCAAGACCGGCGTGTGCGGCAAGTGCTACGGGCGCGACCTCGCCCGCGGCGAGCCGGTCAATATCGGCGAGGCGGTGGGCGTCATCGCCGCGCAGTCGATCGGCGAGCCGGGCACCCAGCTCACCATGCGTACGTTCCACATCGGCGGCACGGCGAACGTCGTCGACAGCTCGTTCATCGAGTCGAGCTTCAACGGCAAGGTCAAGATCAAGAACCGCGCCATCGCCAAGAACAGCGCCGGCCAGCTGATCGCCATGGGCCGGACGATGTCGATCATCATCATCGACCAGTCCGGCAAGGAGCTGTCCACCCAGAAGGTGACGGCGGGTGCCCGCCTGCACGTCGACGAGGGCGACGACGTCAAGCGCGGCACCAAGCTGGCGCAGTGGGATCCCTACACGCGTCCGATTCTCACCGAGGCTGACGGCACCGTCGACTTCGAGGATCTGATCGAAGGCATCTCGGTGCGCGAGCAGACCGACGAGGTGAAGGGCACGACCAACCGCGTCATCGTCGACTGGCGTGCGACGCCGCGCGGCGCCGAATTGAAGCCGGCCATCGTGGTCAAGGACGGCAAGGGCAAGCCGATCAAGGTGGCGCGTGGCGGTGACGCGCGCTACCTGCTGTCGGTCGACGCCATTCTGTCGGTCGACCCTGGCGCCCACGTGAAGGCCGGTGACGTGCTGGCCCGCATCCCGACCTCGGCCGCCAAGCAGAGCGACATCACCGGCGGTCTGCCGCGCGTCGCCGAGCTGTTCGAGGCGCGCCGTCCGAAGGATCACGCCATCATCGCGGAAATCTCGGGCACCGTCGAATTCGGTAAGGACTACAAGAACAAGCAGCGCATCACCATCAAGCCCGACGACGAGAGCGGGCAGCCGGTGGAGTACCTGATCCCGCGCGGCAAGAGCCTCGCGGTGCAGCACGGCGACCACATCGAGCGTGGCGACTTCGTCTACGACGGACACCCCGCCCCGCACGATATTCTCGCCATCAAGGGCGTCGAGGAACTCGCCAACTACCTCATCAACGAGATCCAGGACGTGTATCGTCTGCAGGGCGTGACCATCAACGACAAGCACATCGAGGTCATCGTTCGCCAGATGCTGCAGAAGGTCGAGATCACCGATGGCGGCGATACCGACCTGATCAAGGGCGAGCAAGTCGACGCCATCGAATTCGAGACTGCCAACCTCGAAATCGAGAAGGCCGGCAAGAAGCGCGCAAGCGCGGTGCCGGTGCTGCTCGGCATCACCAAGGCCTCGCTGCAGACCCGCTCGTTCATCTCCGCCGCCTCGTTCCAGGAGACGACGCGCGTGCTGACCGACGCCGCGGTCAACGGCAAGACGGACACGCTCGAGGGCCTCAAGGAGAACGTCATCGTCGGCCGCCTCATCCCGGCGGGCACCGGCGGCATGCTGCGGCGCCTGCGCAAGGTGGCCGGCAAGCGCGACGAACTCATCGCCAAGGAGAAGGCGAAGTCGGATGCCGACAAGTCGCTGCTGCCTCCCGGCGAGGGGGGACCCGGCGCCCGCCGCCGCCGCCGCCCGAGCGAGGAAGCTGCGGAGTAACGAGACTGCTGGACGGCCGCCCGCGAGGCGGCCGTTCTCGTTTCCCTGCCGCGTCGGAGCGCGCCTCATGCAACTCAAGAAGGGCTACAAGCAACTCGTCGCCGAGGCCATGGCGCGTGTGGAGACGGTGCCGCTCGATCAGGCCCGCGCGCTGCTTGCCGACCCTGACGTGCTGTTCGTCGATATCCGCGATGTGCGCGAGCTGGAGCGCGAGGGGATGATCCCGGGGGCATTCCACGCGCCGCGCGGCATGCTGGAATTCTGGGTTGATCCGGAAAGCCCCTACTACAAGGATGTGTTCGGCTCCGGCCGCCGCTTCGTGCTCTATTGCGGTTCGGCCTGGCGGTCGGCACTCGCGGCGGCGGTCCTGCAGGACATGGGCTTGCCGCGTGTCGCGCACCTGGAGGGCGGCTTCTCGGCCTGGAAGAAGGCCGGCGCGCCGGTCGCCGCCCGTGAACGGCATGCGTGATACCCTGCGCACGAATTCCTGACGCTCCGCGCATCAGGAATTCGCGCGGTTCCGCCGCTCGCGGCGGGGGCCCTGGGCCGGCGCAAGGCAAGGTCAAGATTTTCGCCGGCCGGTATGACACGGTCGCCGCATGCGTGACAAGGCGCGACATTTCAGCAATTCTCGCGCATCTTCGCACATGCGGCAAAAATTTTGGGTCAAGTGCCGCCGCAACGGTTGACCTGCATTAAAGCTGTGTATATAGCTTCGCCCACTCTCACGGTACGCGGTAGGTTCTCGGCCACTGCTCCCCCTGCTTCGCGCGGGAGATTGCAGTCGACCTAAACGGTATCGGCCCGTTAGCAGAGCAAATTCTGAAAGCCACGATCTCGGCCCTTGGTCGCGATCCTCTGGTTTTTTCGTGCTGGCCACCGCGGACAAGGCGGGGTGCCGGCAGGTTCGGTTTGGCGCATCCGCACGTGCGGGCTGTGCTCAGAATGGACGAGGCGTATGCCGACTATCCAGCAGTTGATCCGGAAGCCCCGGTCGCCGAAGACCTATCGCGAGAAGTCGCGCCACATGGAGGCGTGCCCGCAGAAGCGCGGCGTCTGCACGCGCGTGTACACGACGACGCCGAAGAAGCCGAACTCCGCTCTTCGCAAGGTCGCCAAGATCCGCCTCACCAACGGTTTCGAGGTCATCGGCTATATCCCCGGCGAGGGCCACAATCTGCAGGAGCACTCGGTGGTGCTCATCCGCGGCGGCCGCGTCAAGGACCTTCCCGGCGTCCGCTACCACATCATCCGCGGCGTGCTCGATACGCAGGGCGTTGCCGATCGTCGCCAGCGTCGCTCCAAGTACGGCGCCAAGCGTCCGAAGTGATCGCCGCCGCAGGCGATCGACCCGCGAGAGAGACAAGAACTTAAGGGCAAGACTCGATGTCCCGTCGTCACAGTGCCGAGAAGCGCGAAGTCAATCCGGACCCGAAGTTCGGCGATATCGTGCTGACCAAATTCATGAACGCCGTCATGAAAGAGGGCAAGAAGTCCACGGCTGAGCGCATCGTCTATGGCGCGCTCGATGCCATGGAGAAGAAGGCCAAGTCCGACCCGATCCAGATGTTCCGTTCGGCGCTCGAGAATGTCATGCCGGCGGTCGAAGTTCGCTCCCGCCGCGTCGGTGGCGCCACCTACCAGGTGCCGGTCGAGGTTCGCACCGAGCGTCGTCAGGCCCTGGCCATTCGTTGGCTGATCGCCGCCGCGCGCGCCCGTAACGAGAACACCATGGTCGAGCGTCTGTCGGGCGAGTTGCTCGACGCCGCCAACAACCGCGGTACTGCGGTGAAGAAGCGTGAGGACACGCACAAGATGGCGGAGGCCAACCGGGCCTTCTCGCACTACCGCTGGTAACCGCAGCAGCACGCATCTGGACCGCAGCGCGGTTGCCCTGAAGGCAGCCGACGCGCAACCGAAAAGAGCACTCCATGCCGCGCCTTTACGCGATCGAGGACTACCGCAACTTCGGCATCATGGCCCACATCGATGCGGGCAAGACGACGACGACCGAGCGCATCCTCTATTACACCGGCAAGTCCTACAAGATCGGCGAAGTCCACGACGGCGCCGCGACCATGGATTTCATGGAGCAGGAAGCCGAGCGCGGCATCACCATCACGTCGGCCGCGACGACCTGCTTCTGGGTCGGCCGCGACGGCAAGAAGCGCCGTATGAACATCATCGACACGCCAGGCCACGTCGACTTCACGATCGAGGTCGAGCGGTCGCTGCGCGTGCTCGATGGCGCTGTGTGCGTGCTCGACTCGAACCAGGGCGTCGAGCCGCAGACCGAGACCGTCTGGCGCCAGGGCGACAAGTACGCCGTGCCGCGCATCATCTTCGCCAACAAGATGGATAAGACGGGCGCTGATTTCTACATGTGCCTGGACGACATCAAGGAGAAGCTCGGCGCCAAGGCCGTGCCGCTCCAGCTGCCGATCGGCGCCGAGAACAACTTCAAGGGCGTCATCGACCTCATCACCATGAAGGGCATCACCTGGGATGGTGACGGCAAGGACGCGAAGATGGTCGTGGGTGAAATCCCCGCCGATCTCGCCGACAAGGCCGCCGAGTTCCGCGCCAACATGATCGAAGCCGCCGTCGAGATGGACGACACGGCGCTCGAGGGGTTCCTCGAGGGCAAGGAGCCCGACGAGGCGACGCTGCGCAGCCTCATCCGCAAGGCAACCATCACGCGCGCCTTCTATCCGATGATGTGCGGCTCGGCCTTCAAGAACAAGGGCGTGCAGCCGTTGCTCGACGCCGTCGTCGATTTCCTGCCCTCGCCGCTCGATCGCGAAGCCTACAAGGGCACCGACGTCAAGACCGGCGAGCCGCTGCTGCGTAAGCCGTCCGACGACGAGCCGCTGTCGATGCTGGCCTTCAAGATCATGTCGTTCGAGCACGTCGGCTCGATCACGTTCTGCCGTATCTATTCGGGCAAGCTGCAGTCCGGCCAGGCGCTGGCCAACACGACGCGCGACAAGAAGGAGCGCGTCGGCCGCATGTACCTGATGCACGCCGCCGATCGCGAGCAGATCGATGAAGCCTACGCCGGCGACATCGTGGCGCTGTCGGGCCTCAAGGACACGCGCACCGGCGAGACGCTGTGCGACCCGAACAAGCCGGTGCTGCTCGAGAAGATGGAGTTCCCGGAGCCCGTCATCAATCTCAAGATCGAGCCGAAGACGAAGGCCGACCAGGAGAAGATGGCGATCGCGCTCAACACCATGGCGCTCGAGGATCCCTCGTTCCGCGTCGCGGTAGATACCGAGTCGGGCGAGACCATCCTGAAGGGCATGGGCGAGCTGCATCTCGACATCAAGGTCGACATTCTGAAGCGCACCTACGGCGTCGAAGCCAATGTCGGCGCGCCGCAGGTGGCGTATCGTGAGACGCTGGCGCGCCCGGCCGAGATCGACTACACGCACAAGAAGCAGACCGGCGGCACCGGTCAGTTCGCTCGCGTCAAGCTCAAGCTGGAGCCGAACGAGACCGGCAAGGGCAACGAGTTCGAGCAGAAGATCATCGGCGGCACGGTGCCCAAGGAGTACATCCCGGGTGTCGAAAAGGGCATCAAGTCGGTCTGGGAGAACGGTGTCCTCATCGGCTTCCCCATCGTCGACATGAAGGTCACGCTGTTCGACGGCGCCTACCACGAGGTCGACTCGTCGGCGATCGCATTCGAGATCGCCTCTCGCGCGGCCATGAAGGAAGGCTGCGACAAGGGCGGCATCAAGATCCTCGAGCCGATCATGGACGTCGAGGTCGTAACGCCGGGTGATTTCGTCGGCGGCATCATCGGTGACATCAACTCGCGTCGCGGCCAGATCCGCACGCAGGAGATGCGCGGCAACGCCACGGTCATCCGCGCCAACGTGCCGCTGGCCAACATGTTCGGCTACGTCAGCCAGCTGCGTTCGATGTCGACGGGACGTGCGTCGTACACTATGCAGTTCGCGCACTACGCCGACGTACCGCGCAATGTCGCGGACGAGGTCAAGGCGAAGTACGCCTGAACGCCGGCATCCGGGTCCCAGGGTCCGGGTGACGGAGACGAGAAGCAGTCCTGGCCGCCGCAGACCAATGCGGGCGCCAGGGTGGTCGAGACAGACGTTTTCCCCGGCCCGGCCGGGAACGACAACTGAGACGGAGAGCCAACGATGGCCAAGGCAAAGTTCAATCGTGAGAAGCCGCACTGCAACGTCGGCACGATCGGTCACGTCGACCACGGCAAGACGACGCTGACGGCAGCCCTCACCAAGGTTTCGATGGACAAGGGCTGGTCGCAGTCGATGGTGTCGTACGACGACGTCGCCAAGGCCTCCGCCGCCCAGGGCCGTCGTGACGCCTCCAAGATCATCACCATCGCGACGAGCCACGTCGAGTACTCGACGGCCAATCGCCACTACGCCCACGTCGACTGCCCCGGCCACGCCGACTTCGTGAAGAACATGATCACGGGTGCCGCGCAGATGGACGGCGCCATCCTCGTCGTGTCGGCCGTCGACGGCCCGATGCCGCAGACTCGCGAGCACATCCTGCTCGCCCGTCAGGTCGGCGTGCCGAGCATCGTCGTGTTCCTGAACAAGTGCGACATCGTCGACGATCCGGAGCTGCTCGACCTCGTCGAGATGGAGGTCCGTGAGCTGCTGACGAAGTACCAGTTCCCGGGCGATGACCTGCCGGTGATCCGCGGCGCCGCCATCAAGGCGCTGCAGGGCGAGAAGGGCCCGCTGGCCGATGAGGCCATCATCAAGCTGTACGAGGCTCTGGATACCTACATCCCGATCCCCGAGCGTCCGCTCGACCAGCCGTTCCTGATGCCGATCGAAGACGTGTTCTCGATCTCGGGCCGCGGCACCGTCGTCACCGGCCGTATCGAGCGCGGCAAGATCAAGGTTGGCGACGAAGTCGAGATCGTCGGCCTGCGCGACAACCAGAAGTCGACCGTCACCGGCGTCGAGATGTTCCGCAAGCTCCTCGACGACGCCCAGGCCGGCGACAACGTCGGTTGTCTGCTGCGCGGCGTCGACAAGGATGCCGTCGAGCGCGGCCAGGTCCTCTGCAAGCCGGGCTCCATCAAGCCGCACAAGAAGTTCAAGGCCGAGGCCTATATCCTGTCCAAGGACGAGGGTGGCCGCCACACGCCGTTCTTCAACAACTACCGCCCGCAGTTCTACTTCCGCACCACCGACGTGACCGGCGTCGTCAAGCTCGCCGAAGGCACCGAGATGGTGATGCCGGGCGACAACGTCTCGATCGACGTCGAGCTGATCACGCCGATCGCCATGGAGGAGAAGCTGCGCTTCGCCATCCGCGAGGGCGGTCGCACGGTCGGCGCTGGCGTCGTCACGAAGATCGTCGAATAAGTGAGACATGTGGCGGGAGCGCCCGGCGGGTTTGACCGGGCGCTTCTTCCTTTTTCGGGCGAGTTGGGACCATGAACGGCCAGAATATCCGCATCCGCCTCAAGGCGTTCGATCATCGAATACTCGATGCCTCGACGCGTGAGATCGTCAACACGGCGAAGCGCACGGGCGCCGAGGTTCGCGGGCCGATCCCGCTGCCGACCCGCATCGAGAAGTTCTGTGTGAACCGTTCGCCTCACATCGACAAGAAGAGCCGCGAGCAGTTCGAGATGCGCACTCACAAGCGCCTGCTCGACATCGTCGACCCGACCCCGCAGACGGTCGACGCTCTGATGAAGCTCGACCTCGCCGCCGGCGTCGACGTCGAGATCAAGCTCTAAGGATTCACTCGGGATCCTCTGGCCGCGCGCGCTGATCGGCGCCGCACGGGCCAAGACCCCAACCAGCCAAGGAAGGAATGCTGATGCGTTCCGGAGTGATTGCACAGAAGGTCGGCATGACCCGCATCTTCACGGAAGCCGGGGAGCACATCCCCGTCACCGTGCTGAAGCTGGAGAATGTCCAGGTCCTCGGGCACCGCACCAACGACAAGAACGGCTACACCGCGCTGCAGCTCGGCGCCGGCACCCGCAAGCCCTCGCGCTTGACCAAGTCGGAGCGCGCCAGCTTCGCCAAGGTCGAGGTCGAGCCGAAGCGGAAGCTGGCCGAGTTCCGCGTCAGTCCGGAAAACCTCATCGAGGTGGGCGCCGAGATCACGGCCGACCATTTCGTGCCCGGCCAGTTCGTGGACATCACGGGCTCCAGCCAGGGCAAGGGCTTCCAGGGCGCGATGAAGCGCTGGAACTTCTCCGGTCTGCGCGCGACACACGGCGTCTCGGTCGTGCACCGCTCGCACGGCTCGACCGGTCAGCGCCAGGACCCCGGCAAGGTGTTCAAGGGCAAGAAGATGGCCGGCCATCTGGGCGACGAGCGCGTCACGACGCAGAACCTCGTCGTGGCCAAGATCGACGTGGCCCGCGGCCTCGTCATGGTGCGCGGCGCCGTTCCCGGCTCGAAGGGGGGCTGGGTGCTTGTGCGCGACGCCGTGAAGAAGGCGCCGCACAAGGATCTGCCGAAGCCCGGCGCCTTCAAGGCCAAGGCTGCCGCCGGCGCCGACAAGAAGGAGCAGGCGTGATGAAAGCCGAAGTCACCACGCTCGACGCCGGCTCTGCCGGGCACGTCGATCTGAACGAGGACATTTTCGGCCTCGAGCCGCGCCAGGATCTGCTGCACCGCATGGTGCGCTACCAGCTGCTGAAGCGGATGGCCGGCACGCACCATGCCCAGGACCGGTCGGAAGTGACCGTCACGGGCAAGAAGTTCGTGAAGCAGAAGGGCTCGGGCGGCGCCCGTCACGGTGATCGCTCGGCGCCGCAGTTCCGCGGTGGCGGCAAGGCGTTCGGCCCCAAGCCGCGCAGCCACGCCATCGAGATGCCGAAGAAGGTCCGCGCGCTGGCTCTGAAGCATGCGCTCTCCGCCAAGGCGAAGGCCGGCGAGATCGTCGTGCTCGACAAGGCTTCGGCCGACGGCAAGACGAAGGTGCTGAAGACGCAGTTCGCCAAGCTTGGCCTCGCCAACGCGCTGATCATTGATGGCACCGAGATCGAGGCGACGTTTGCGCGGGCGGCGCGCAACATCCCCAACATCGACGTGCTGCCGGTGCAGGGCATCAATGTGTACGACATCTTGCGTCGCAAGAAGCTCGTGCTGACGAAGGCTGCCGTCGAAGCGCTCGAAGCGCGCTTCAAGGCCTGAGCGGAGCAGCGGTGCAATGAGCAAGTTCAAGGCATACGACGTCATCCTGTCGCCGGTCATCACGGAGAAGGCGACGCTGGTCTCGGAAGCGAACCAGGTCATCTTCAACGTCGCCCGCAAGGCCACGAAGCCCGAGATCAAATCGGCCGTCGAGAGCCTGTTCGGCGTCAAGGTCAAGTCTGTGAATACGCTGGTGCGCAAGGGCAAGCTGAGGTCGTTCCGCGGCTTCAAGTCCATCCTGAGCGACAGCAAGAAGGCCATCGTCACGCTCGAGGAAGGTCATTCCATCGACGTGACGACGGGTCTCTGAGAAGGATAGGGCACCATGGCGTTGAGAACATTCCGCCCGACCTCCCCAGGCCTGCGGCAGCTGGTCCAGGTGGACCGCAGCCATCTGTGGAAGGGCGCCCCCGTCAAGATGCTCGTCGAGGGCAAATCCAAGACGGGTGGTCGCAACAACGACGGTCGCATCACCACGCGACACATCGGCGGCGGTCACAAGCAGACGTACCGCAAGGTCGATTTCTGCCGCCGCAAGTTCGATGTCGCCGGCACGGTCGAGCGGATCGAGTACGATCCCAACCGCACGGCCTTCATCGCGCTGGTGAAGTACACCGATGGCGAGCTGGCCTACATCCTGGCGCCGCAGCGCCTGGCCGTGGGCGATCAGGTCGTGTCGGGCCAGAAGGTCGACGTCAAGCCGGGCAACGCCATGCCGCTCTCCGGCATGCCGATCGGCACCATCGTGCACAACGTCGAGCTGAAGCCGGGCCGTGGTGGTCAGATCGCGCGGTCCGCCGGCGCCTTCGTGCAGCTCGTGGGGCGTGACGGCGGCTGGGCCGTCCTGAAGCTTTCGTCCGGCGAAACGCGCCGCGTGCGCGCCGACTGCATGGCGTCGGTGGGCGCGGTGTCGAACCCCGACCACTCCAACACAGTGACCGGCAAGGCCGGCCGCACCCGCTGGAAGGGCACGCGCCCGACGGTGCGGTCGATCACCATGAACCCGATCGACCATCCGAACGGCGGCCGTACCAACGGCGGCAAGCATTGGGCGACGCCGTGGGGCAAGCCGACCAAGGGTTACAAGACCCGCAAGAACAAGACGACGGACAAGTTCATCGTCCGCCGCCGCGACAAGAAATAAGCGGCGCTATAGGCGGATTTGAAGGAGAAGACACGTGACACGCGCAGTCTGGAAAGGTCCGTTCGTCGACGGCTACCTCCTGAAGAAGGCGGACAAGGTTCGCTCGTCGGGTCGCAACGAGGTCATCAAGATCTGGAGCCGCCGCTCCACGATCCTGCCGCAGTTCGTCGGCCTGACCTTCGGCGTCTACAACGGTCAAAAGCACGTCCCGGTGGCCGTGACCGAGGACATGATCGGCATGAAGTTCGGTGAGTTCTCGCCGACCCGCATCTTCCACGGCCATGGCGGCGACAAGAAAGCGGTGAAGAGATAATGGGCAAGCCCAGCCGAGAGCGCAGCCTCGCCGAGAACGAGGCGAAAGCGGTGACCCGCAACCTGCGGATCTCGCCCCAGAAGCTCAACCTCGTCGCGGGTCTCATCCGCGGCAAGAAGGTCGAGCACGCGCTGGCCGATCTCGAGTTCTCGAGGAAGCGCATCGCGCAGGACGTGCGCAAGTGCGTCATGTCGGCCGTCGCCAATGCCGAGAACAACCACAACCTCGACGTCAACGAGCTGGTGGTCGCCGAGGCGTATGTCGGCAAGAACCTCGTCATGAAGCGCTTCCACGCACGCGGCCGAGGTCGCTCGTCGCCCATCTTCAAGCCGTTCTCGCAGATCACCGTGGTGGTCCGCCAGAAGGCCGAGGAAGAGGCGGAGAAGAAGCCGGCCAGGGGCAAGTCCAAGTCCGCCAAGGCTGACACGGCCGCGAAGGAGACCGCCTGATGGGTCACAAGGTCAATCCGGTCGGCCTGCGGGTCGGCATCAACCGCACCTGGGACAGCCGCTGGTTCGCCAGCCGTGGCGAGTACGGCAAGCTGCTGCACGAGGACATGGCGCTGCGCGCCCATATCCTGAAGCAGCGCCGCCAGGCCGGCATCGCCAAGGTCGTCATCGAGCGTCCGCACAAGAAGTGCCGCGTCACCGTCTACACGGCGCGCCCCGGCGTGCTGATCGGCAAGAAGGGCGCCGACATCGAGAAGCTGCGCGGCGAACTCGCCAAGCTGACGGCGTCGGAAGTGCATCTCAACATCGTCGAGATCCGCAAGCCCGAGATCGACGCCACGCTGATCGCCGAGGGCATCGCCCAGCAGCTTGAGCGCCGCATCGCCTTCCGCCGAGCCATGAAGCGCGCCGTGCAGTCGGCCCTGCGCCTGGGTGCGATCGGCATCCGTATCAACGTCGCCGGCCGTCTCGGCGGCGCGGAAATCGCACGGACCGAGTGGTACCGCGAGGGCCGCGTGCCGCTGCACACGCTGCGCGCCGACATCGACTTCGGCTACGGCGTTGCGACGACGGCTTACGGCATCATCGGCATCAAGGTGTGGGTGTTCAAGGGCGAGATCATGGAGCACGACCCCATGGCCTCCGAGAAGCGCCTCGCCGACATGCAAGAGGGCGGCGCCCCCCGTCCGCGTCGTGATGATGGCGAGCGGCGCGAGCGTCGCGGCCGTGGCGGCGAGCGTGGTGATCGCGGCCGCGGCGGCGATACCTCGGGCGGTGACAATGCGGGCGGCCAGGCCTGAGCCGCAAGGCGCCGGCTGCCGAGACCCCGATCTGATCAAGGACTAGAGCACCATGCTGCAACCGAAACGGACGAAGTTCCGCAAGGCCCACAAGGGCCGCATCCATGGCAACGCCAAGGGCGGCACGACGCTGAATTTCGGCGAGGTCGGCCTCAAGGCCATGGCGCCGGAGCGTCTGACGGCCCGTCAGATCGAAGCCGCCCGTCGTGCCATCGCGCGCCACACCAAGCGCGCCGGCCGCCTCTGGACCCGCGTGTTCCCCGATCTGCCGGTGACCAAGAAGCCGGCCGAGGTGCGCATGGGCTCCGGCAAGGGCTCGCCGGAGCTGTGGTGCGCCCGCGTCAAGCCGGGCCGCATCATCTTCGAGCTCGGCGGCGTCAACGAGCAGATCGCCAAGGAGGCGATGCTGCTGGGTGCGGCCAAGCTGCCGATCAAGACGCGCATCGTCACGCGCATCGGCTGATCCGGTTCGAGCGGGCGACACGGAATTTGAGTGAGGACGGACATGAAGGCTGAGATCAAGGACATGTCGCTCGACCAGCTCGACGACCAGCTGGCGAAGCTGAAGAAGGAGCAGTTCAACCTGCGCTTCCAGGCGGCTTCCGGCCAGCTCGAGAACACGGCGCGCGTGCGCCAGGTGCGCCGCGACATCGCCCGCATCATGACATTCGCTCGCATGAAGCGGGCCGGCAGCGCCGGCAAGGGCGCCTGAGGGAGATTGAGATGCCGAAGCGCGTCCTGCAGGGAACGGTTGTTTCCGACAAGAACAACAAGACGATTGTGGTCGAGGTGGAGCGCCGCTACACCCATCCGCTTCTGAAGAAGACCGTGCGCCGCACCAAGAAGTACCACGCCCACGACGAAGCGAACGCGCACAAGGTCGGCGACACGGTGCAGATCGAGGAAAGCGCGCCGATCTCCAAGAACAAGCGCTGGGTCGTGATCACGGCGAAAGCCTGAGACGGCCGCAAGCGGGTGAGCAACGGGGGGCCGCAACGCCGCCCAGACTGCAGACTTGATGCCGAGCTAGGCGGGCGATCCCGAACCGGTTCGGCGGACAATTGAGAAGGACGTCACGCGATGATCCAGATGGAGACGAATCTCGACGTCGCCGACAACTCGGGCGCGCGCCGCGTGCAGTGCATCAAGGTGCTCGGCGGCTCCAAGCGCAAGTACGCCACCATCGGCGACACCATCGTGGTGTCGGTGCAGGAGGCGATCCCGAAGGGGCGCGTCAAGAAGGGGCAGGTCATGAAGGCCGTGGTCGTGCGCGTCGCCAAGGGCGTGCGTCGTCCGGACGGCTCGCTGATCCGCTTCGACCGCAATGCGGCGGTGCTCATCAACAACCAGGGCGAGCCCGTCGGCACCCGTATCTTCGGACCCGTCACGCGCGAGCTGAGGTCGAAGAACCACATGAAGATCGTCAGCCTCGCGCCGGAGGTGCTGTAATGGCCTCGCTCAAGATCAAGAAGGGTGATCACGTCATCGTTCTCGCCGGCCGCGACAAGGGCAAGCACGGCGAAGTCGTACAGGTGATCCCGAAGGAGAACCGCGCGGTCGTGCGTGGCGTCAACGTCGTGCGCCGCCACACCAAGCCGTCGGGCACCAACCAGGGCGGCATCGTCTCCAAGGAGGCGCCGATCGACCTGTCGAACCTGGCGCTGGAGGATCCCAAGGACGGCAAGCCGACGCGCGTCGGCTTCAAGCTCCTCGAGGACGGCAAGAAGGTCCGCGTCGCCAAGCGCTCGGGCGAAGTCATTCCGGAGAAGAAGTAAGCCATGGCCGAGAACGAGAAGCCGCAGAAGGGCGGCAAGCCGGCTGGCGGCGCCAAGCCCGCCAAGGGTGGCAAGGATGCGAAGAAGGCGGCTGTCGCCACGGCGCCGCCGAAGCCGCGTCCGAAGGACTACAAGCCGCGCATGAAGACGCACTACGAGCAGGTGGTGCGCGCGGCAATGCTCGAGAAGTTCGGCTACAAGAACCCGATGCAGGTGCCGAAGCTCGAGAAGATCGTGCTCAACATGGGCGTCGGTGAGGCCGTCAACGACCGCAAGAAGGTCGACAACGCCACCAACGACCTGGCTCTCATTGCCGGCCAGAAGCCGGTGCAGACCAAGGCTCGCAAGGCCATCGCCACCTATAAGCTGCGCCAGGGCATGCCCATCGGCGCCAAGGTGACGCTGCGCGGCGACCGCATGTACGAGTTCCTGGACCGCTTCGTCACCATCGCGCTGCCGCGCGTGAAGGACTTCCGCGGCTTGAACGCCAAGAGCTTCGACGGCCGCGGCAATTACTCCTGCGGCATGAAGGAGCACATCGTGTTCCCCGAGATCGACTACGACAAGGTCGATCAGGTCTGGGGCATGGACGTCATCGTGTGCACGTCGGCCAAGACCGACGACGAGGCCCGCGAGTTGCTCCGCGCCTTCAACTTCCCGTTCCGTGCCTAAGCAGCCTATAGAGAAGCTAGAGGACCTCGGGAGCCGCTGACGGCGCTCCCGAAAGGCCACTAGGAGACAAAGAGACAGATGGCGAAAACCAGCTCAGTCGAGAAGAACAACCGGCGCCGCCGGCTCTCCGCCCAGCATGCCGCCAAGCGCAAGCGGCTGAAGGAGATCGCCAGCGATCTCAAGCTTCCGGCCGAGGAGCGCTTCAAGGCCCGCATCAAGCTCGCGGAGATGCCGCGCAACGGTTCGCCGACGCGCATTCGCAACCGCTGCGAGCTCACGGGCCGCGCCCGCGGCTACTACCGCAAGCTCAAGCTGTGCCGCAACCAGCTGCGTGAGCTGGCCAGCCAGGGCATGATCCCCGGCATGACGAAGTCGAGCTGGTAAGGGAGCGCGCTCAAGATGGCTATGAACGATCCCATCGGCGATATGCTGACGCGCATCCGCAACGCCCAGATGCGCCGCCGCCCGAAAGTGGTGGTGCCGGCCTCGACGCTGCGCGCCCGCGTGCTCGACGTGCTGGCCGAGGAAGGCTATATCCGCGGCTATGCGCGGGTCGAGGCCAAGGGCGAGCTGCCCGTGTTCGAGATCGAGCTGAAGTACTACAACGGCCAGCCGGCCATCAAGGAGATCACCCGCATCTCCACGCCGGGCCGCCGCGTGTACTCGCCGGTCAAGGATATTCCGACTGTCGCCAACGGCCTCGGTGTCGCCATCCTGTCGACGCCCAAGGGCGTGATGTCTGACTCGCGTGCTCGCGAGGAGAACGTCGGCGGCGAGGTCATCTGCAACGTATTCTAATCGAGCCCGGGCACCTCGGGTGCCGGGCAGCGAAGGGTTGAGAACAAGCCATGTCGCGCATTGGTAAGAAGCCCGTTCCGGTTCCGTCCGCTGTGACGGCCACGGTCGCGGGCCAGACCGTCAAGGTCAAGGGACCGAAGGGCGAGCTGTCGTTCACGGTTCCCGACCAGCTCAAGGTCGAGAAGACTGCGACCGGCGTCGAAATCTCGATGCTGGAGGACACCAAGCAGGCCCGCTCCATGTGGGGCATGTCGCGCACGATGATCGTCAACCTGATCAAGGGCGTGACCGAGGGCTACTCGCACACGCTCGAGATTCAGGGCGTCGGCTTCCGCGCCGCCATGAAGGGCAAGGACGTCATCACGCTGCAGGTCGGCTTCAGCCACGAGATCAATCACAAGATCCCGGCCGGGGTCGACGTGAAGGTCGCTGGCGCCAAGCAGGAGCTGATCCAGGTGTCCGGCATCGACAAGCAGCTCGTCGGGCAGACCGCCGCCGAGATCCGCGCCTACCGTCCGCCGGAGCCCTACCAGGGCAAGGGCATCCGCTATCAGGGCGAATACGTCTTCCGTAAGGAAGGCAAGAAGAAGTAAGGACCGACCGTCATGGCTACGAATACCCAGTTCGAGCGGCGCGAGGCCCGCATTCGCCGCACCCTCAAGGCGCGTGCCTATGGCCGTCCGCGCCTGTCGATCTTCCGCTCGTCCAAGCATATCTATGCCCAGGTCATCGACGACGTCGCCGGCAAGACGGTGGCGGCCGCTTCGAGCCTGGAGAAGGACGCGCGCGGCTCTCTGAAGACGGGCGCCGACAAGGCGGCCGCAGCCTACGTCGGCAAGCTCGTCGCCGAGCGCGCCGTCAAGGCCGGGATCAAAGAGGTCATCTTCGACCGCGGCGGCTTCATGTTTCACGGGCGCGTCAAGGCGCTCGCAGATGCCGCGCGTGAAGGCGGCCTCAGCTTCTAATCGAAAGGATCAAGCCCGTGGCACGTTCCCCAGGTGGTGGTGGCCGCGATCGCGGCGGACGCGGCGACCGTGACAAGGTCGAGAGCGAGTTCACCGACAAGCTCGTCCATATCAACCGCGTCGCCAAGGTGGTGAAGGGCGGCAAGCGCTTCGGCTTTGCCGCGCTTGTCGTCGTCGGCGATCTCAAGGGCCGCGTCGGCTTCGGCCACGGCAAGGCCCGCGAGGTGCCGGAAGCCATCCGCAAGGCGACGGAAGCGGCCAAGCGCGGCCTCGTCCGCGTGCCGCTGCGCGACGCCCGCACCCTGCATCACGACAGCGAGGGCCGTCACGGCTCCGGCAAGGTCGTGCTGCGCTCGGCGCCTCCCGGCACCGGCATCATCGCCGGCGGCGCCATGCGCGCCGTGTTCGAGATGCTGGGTGTGCATGACGTGGTCGCCAAGTCGCTCGGCTCGACGAACCCCTACAACGTCGTGCGCGCGACCTTCGACGCCCTGAAGGCGCAGGAGAACCCGCGCGGTGTCGCCGCCCGTCGCAGCAAGAAGGTGAGCGACATCGTCGCCCGCCGCCGCGATGGCTCGGTTGCCGTCGAGGGCGTCGGCGCCGAAGGCTGATCCCGCACATGGTGAGTGGTGAGGGGCAATCCCTCCACTCACGGCTCACCACTCACGACTGACGGAATACCGCCATGACCAAGAAGACCATCACCGTCGAGCAGGTGGCCAGCGCCGCCCGTCGCCCCGAGAAGCAGACGCAGACCCTGCGCGGCCTCGGCCTCGACAAGCTGCACCGTCGCCGCACGCTGGAGGATACGCCCTCCGTGCGCGGCATGATCAACGCCCTGCCGCATCTCGTCCGTATCGTCGACGAGAAGAAGTAAGCGGCAATACGCGCATAACGCGCAATACGCGAAGGAGCTCGGGTCCCATGCGGCTCAACGAAATCAAGGACAAGGCGGGCGCCCGCAAGTTCCGCGTCCGCATCGGCCGCGGCATCGGCTCCGGCGTCGGCAAGATGGGTGGTCGCGGCGGCAAGGGCCAGACGGCCCGTACCGGCGTCGCCATCGGCGGCTTCGAGGGCGGCCAGATGCCGCTGCATCGCCGTCTGCCGAAGCGTGGCTTCAACAAGTGGCGTCCGAAGGACTACAACGAGATCAACCTCGGTGATCTGCAGAAGGCCATCGACGAGAAGCGTCTCGATGCCGGCAAGGTCATCGACAATGCTGCCCTCGTCGCCGCCGGCGTGCTGCGCCGCCCGAAGGACGGTCTGCGCCTGCTCGGCAACGGCAAGCTCACCGCCAAGGTGGCCGTGACCGCCGATCACGCCACGGCCTCGGCCAAGGCCGCGGTCGAGAAGGCAGGCGGCTCGGTCAAGCTGATCGAGAAGAAGATCCTCGAGGCCGACGTCGCCAAGGCCAAGAAGACGGCCGCCAAGAAAGCCAAGGGCGCTGCTCCCGCCAAGAAGGCCGGCGCCGAGGAGTAATCCGCAGGTCGCTGCAACTGCGGCGAAAGACACACGGGCGGGCGTGGAACGGGCAAGTGTCCGTTGCCGTGACCCGCCCGTTGGCCTATCTAAGCGTCGTCACACACACGGCATTCCCGAGCGGCCAGTCGCGCTTCGCGGCGCCTTCCGTCCTCGAATGCCTTGGCCTTCTGAATTCACGCATCAGGAGCATCGGGCCCCACGCGGCCCGCTTGCCCCGGTCTGGAGACGAACCGATGGTTTCCGCTGCCGAGCAGCTTGCAAACAACCTCAATCTCGGTGCCTTCTCGAAGGCCGAGGACCTGAAGAAGCGCATCTGGTTCACGCTTGCCGCGCTGCTCGTCTACCGCTTCGGAACCTTCATTCCGCTGCCCGGCATCAATCCGGTCGCCTTCGCGTCGACCTTCAAGGCCAACTCGTCCGGCATCCTGGGCATGTTCAACATGTTCGCCGGCGGCGCCATCGAGCGCATGGCGATCTTCGCGCTCAACATCATGCCCTACATCTCGGCCTCCATCATCATGCAGCTGATGACGTCCGTCAGCCCGCACATGGAAGCCTTGAAGAAGGAAGGCGAGCAGGGCCGCAAGCAGATCAACCAGTATACCCGCTACCTGACCGTGATCCTGGCCGCCTTCCAGGCCTACGGCATCGCCATCGGCCTCGAAGGCTCGAGCGGGCAGGCGGGGGCGGTCGTGATGGAGCCGGGCTGGTTCTTCCGCGTCTCGACGGTCGTGACGCTGGTCGGCGGCACCATGTTCCTGATGTGGCTCGGCGAGCAGATCACGCAGCGCGGCATCGGCAACGGCATCTCGCTCATCATCTTCGCCGGCATCGTCGCCGGTCTCCCCATCGCGCTCGCCAACCTGTTCGAGCAGGCGCGCACGGGCGCCCTGTCCACCGGCCTGCTGATCGGCCTCGTGGCGCTCATGCTGTTCGTCGTCGCCGCCATCGTGTTCATGGAGCGCGCGCAGCGCCGCCTGCTCATCCAGTATCCGAAGCGCCAGGTCGGCAACCGCATGTTCCAGGGCGACAGCTCGCATCTGCCGCTGAAGCTCAACTCGTCGGGCGTCATCCCGCCGATTTTCGCCTCCTCGCTGCTGCTGCTGCCGATCACGGCTGCCCAGTTCATGCAGGGCCAGGGGCCGGAGTGGCTGCAGGCTGTGGTGGCCTCGCTGGGCCGCGGCCAGCTCGCCCACATGCTGCTCTACGTGGCGCTGATCCTGTTCTTCGCCTTCTTCTACACGGCGGTCGTGTTCAACCCGCAGGAGACGGCCGAGAACCTGCGCAAGTACGGCGGCTTCCTGCCCGGCATCCGTCCCGGCGCCAAAACTGCAGAATATATCGACTATGTGCTGACGCGCATTACCGTGGTCGGTGCGTTATATCTCGCCGCCGTCTGCGTCCTTCCTGAAGCGCTCATCTCGTATGCCGCCGTGCCGTTCTATTTCGGCGGAACGTCGCTGCTGATCGCGGTGAGCGTGACCATGGATACCGTGTCGCAGATCCAGAGCCATCTGCTGGCCCACCAGTATGAGGGCCTGATCAAGAAGGCCAAGCTCAGAGGCGCTACTTCCAGGGGCGGACGCAAATGAACCTTATTCTGTTGGGCCCGCCGGGTGCGGGCAAGGGCACGCAGGCGGAGGCTCTGGCCAAGCGCCGCGGCTTGGTGCAGCTTTCGACGGGCGACATGCTGCGCGCCGCGGTGGCTGCGCAGACCCCGGTCGGCCTCAAGGCCAAGGATATCATGGCGAGC
>WBZS01000429.1_pt2 | contig 21186 bp, 19 predicted proteins | sample 5204201 | NCBI WGS metagenome assembly WBZS01 (sample SAMN12344357, study PRJNA552823) | activated sludge metagenome | biome: Activated sludge suspended growth; feature: Nitrification reactor; material: Wastewater; isolation source: activated sludge from nitrification reactor of wastewater...
GCACTTAGGTGTCGCGCACGCCGCCGCCGCGGAGCGGAGGCTGGCGGAGCTGGCGCGGCTCGGCCGGCGGGCGCTCCGCCCAGGCCAGCCAGGCGATCATGCTCTTGAGCCGGGCGTAGGCCTCGAGCCGGGCGGCGTCGGTGTCGGCGGCCTCGGCCGCAGCGACGTGATCCTTCATCTGCCGAAACACGATCGGCGTCATGTTCAACAACGCGTCTGCGCCCGAAGCCGCATACTTGACCAGCACAAAACGCACGATGGCGCCGAGCGGCACGCCGGTGTCGGCGCTCAGGTTCCGCAACGTGGGCAGCGGATCGTGCGTGGTGTAGACTGCGACTTCGGATTTGAAGTTGGCGTGAATGTCGTCGTCCGTCCAGCTATCGCGATACGGTTCCAGCACAACGGTCGACGCAACATCGGTCATGAGATCATCCGCCTTTCTTTGCGGCACGGGGTTTCACCAGTATACGTCGCCCGGCCTCTCCGGAGCATGCCATGCGCCCTCGCTCACTCGCCGTGCTCGATGCGCCTTCCAATCTCGGCCTGCGCCCGCCAGGCCCCGGCAGCGTCCCGGGCTGTTACAAACAACCCTGGGCCCTCCGTGATCGCGGGCTGCTCGATCGGTTGAATGCACACGACGCCGGTGCTGTGGCGCCGGGGCGCTACCAGGCCGCGTGGCGGGCCGGATCCGGCGACCGCAACGCCCCGGCCATCGCCGCTTTCTCGCGCGCCCTGGCCGACAGAGTCGGTCGGTTGCTCGACGACGGGCGCTGGCCGCTCGTCGTGGGCGGCGATTGCAGCATCCTGCTCGGGGACCTGCTTGCACTCAAGCGCCGCGGGCGTTACGGGTTGGTCTTCATGGACGCACACTCGGACTTTCGACATCCCGGCAACGCACCGGCCGTCGGCGCCGCAGCCGGCGAGGATCTGGCGCTCGTCACCGGCCGCGGCGATGCGCGTCTGGTCGACCTCGACGGCCTCGGCCCTTCGCTGCGCGACGACGATGTCGTGATCGTGGGGATCCGCCCCAACGACGAGGACCGCGCCGAACTGAAACACCTGGGCATCCCGGTCATCACAAGCACCACGCTGCGCCGGGCGGGCGCCGTCGCTGCTGCCCGTCGCGTCCTCAAATACCTGAGCAAACGCGTGCAGGGGTTCTGGATCCATCTGGATTGGGACGTGGTCGATCAGGTCGAGATGCCGGCGGCGGACTGCCCCGAACCGAACGGCCTGACTTTCAAGCAGACCGCGTCGTTTCTGCGGACCCTGGTCCGATCGCCGCGTTGTGCCGGGCTCGAGGTGACGATCTACGACCCCGACCTGGATCCGCAGGGCGTGGTGGCCGAGCGGATCGTGGCCTGTCTGGAAACCGTCTTCGGCGGCGCAAGATCCTGACCGGCCTTCAGACCGCCGGCGGGTTCGCGCGCTCCCACGCGATCGTGCGGCGCAGACCCTCTTCGGCCGACAGCGGTTCACGATAGCCCAAATGCTCGCGCACCCGCGCCGACGATGTATCGAGGTGATAGCGCCAATCGAGGTCGGGCCAATCCGTCTCGGGCGATGCCGGATCCGCGACGCTCACCTCGCCGGCCCAGCCGCACAGCGTGCCGATCTGCCGGACCCATTCGGCCTCGGCCGTGGTGTGCGCCTCCCCGATGTTGTAGATCCCGCCGCTCGCCCGCGCCTCGCGGGTCGCCAGCACGACGGCCGCAGCCACATCCTCGACGTAGGCCCGCGTCCAGCGCCAGGCCGCCACGCCCTGAGGGAGCGCGATGGCTGGCTGACCGGCATCGATGGCGCTCAGATACTGGCTCAATCGGTGTTGTCGATCGCCTGGGCCGTAGACGCGCGGCAGTCGCAGCACCGTGCCCGGCAGATCCGGCGTCGACAGGACCACGCGCTCGACCAGGATCTTGTCGTAGTGATAGCGGAAGTCGTCCGGGCCGGCGGCGTCTGCGCGGAACGGGAACAGGCGCTCCCGCACCGGAGACTCCTCGGTCAGGGGCGTGGCATCCGGAGGCGCCTCCGACAGGCGCCGCAGGCCGTCGTACTGTCGGTAGACGTCAGCGCTGCTCAAGACCACCCAACGGCCGGCGTGGCCCCGGAACAGGTCGCGCACAGCTTCGGCCTGCGCCTGCGTGAAGAGGGCGATATCGACCACGACATCCGGCCCAAAGCCGAGCAGCGCCTCCCGCGCCTCGCCCAGCGCCCGTCGGTCGCCCAGGATCTCGCGCACACCGTCGAGCCGTTGGCCCGGTGTCTGGCCGCGATGAAAGACGGCCACCTCGCAGCCGGCCTCCGCCAGGCCGCGCACGACCCAGGACCCGATGAACCCCGTTCCACCCAGGACGAGCACGCGCATGTGGGCTGCACCAAAAAGGGGAAAACCAAAACAATCGGTGAGTGGGTGACTGGATGGCAATCGCTCAATCACCCACTGCTTTCACGCCAGCGGGATGACGTAAAACAGCACGGCGAAGAAGTGACAAGCGCTGCCCGCCAACACAAAGCCGTGCCAGATCGCGTGGTTGAACGGCAAGCGCTTCCAGGCGTAGAACACCGCGCCGATGGTGTAAGCCAACCCGCCGGAGACCAGCAGGGCCAGTCCGCCGGGTGCCACGGTCTCCAGCAGCGGCTTGATACCGACCACGACCACCCAGCCCATCAGCACATACGGCACAGCCGTGAGCCAGGCGCGCTGCTTGATGAGGTAGCGCTGGGTGGCGATGCCGATCACGGCCAGACCCCAGACCACGCCGAACAACGACCAGCCCCAGGGTCCGTTAAGGTTGACCAGCGTGAACGGCGTGTAGGTCCCGGCGATCAAGAGGTAGATCGCGGCATGATCGAAGTGACGCAACACGGCCTTGGCGCGCGGCAACGGGATGGCATGATACAGGGTCGAAGCGGTATAGAGCAGGATCTGGGTGGCGCCATAGATGCTGCAACTGACGATGTGCCAGACGCCGCCAAAGGCGCTGGCGAACGCCGTCAACACGGCCAAACCCGCGATAGACAGCACCACACCGACGCCGTGGGTGACGCTGTTGGCGATTTCCTCGGCGCGGCTATAGCGCAACGACGACGTTTGTAGGCTCATGTGAATCCCTCTCTTGCAGCGCCCTGACAGCCGACGCGGCAGGAATCACATTGTACGCGAACGGCAGACGTCATCAGAACAACCTGCGACAGGCGCGTTTACAGCCGGGCTTCGATCCACCCGATGACATCCTGCCAGACGACGTCCTTTTGAGCGTCGGTCAGGAGTTCGTGGTAGTAGCCCTCGTAGAGCTTGAGCGTCTTGTCGGTCGAAGCCGCGCGGGCAGCGAGTTGCCGGCTGCCTTCAGGGTTTGTCCAGTGATCCTCGGTGCCGTGCAGGATCAGGACCGGCGCCGTGAACTTCTCCAACTCGGCCTGAACCTTCGCGATGGCTCGCAGCCCTGCGGCGCCGGCGCGCGCCGGCAATCCCTTCTGATCGATGTACGGATCCTGGCGTTTGCGCTGCATCACGGCCTTATCGCGTGAGCCGTAGTCGAAGTCGGGCTTGTAGCTCGGCAGACCGGGCAGGAGCGCGCCGAGGATCGGGACGACCGCCTTAAGCACTGGCGTGACGTCGCGGCCTTCTTTCAGGCCAGCTCCGCTGATGACGTACCCGCGCACGCCGCTTCGGGGCCGCGTGATGCCGTGCAGGGTCGACACAAGGCCGCCCAGGCTGTGCCCGAACAAAAAGATCGGCCGGCCGTCGGCCCGCGCACCCACACGTCCGAGAACGATGTCGAGATCGGCCAGGTACTCGTCGAAATCGCCTACCTGATAGCGCGGCCCACCCGAACGGCCATGGCCGCGCATGTCGTGAGCCGTGACCGAGAAGTTCCGGCGCGCCAGCTCCTCGGCGAAGGGCGCGTAATAGTCGGAGTAGTCCCACAGCCCGTGATGCAAGATCACCTCGGCACGCGCGGCCGCAGCCGGCGTCCAGCGCTGTTCGCGCAGAGTTGTGCCGTCCGCCCCATTGAATGTCTGCTCGCGATGCTGCATGGCCAGGCTCCCGTTGCCGATCCCGCCGGCCCTATGCCGACGGGCGCGTATCAGGAGTCAGCCTAGCACGCGGGCCAGGGACAAAGTGTCCTGCCGCCTAGGCGCTGGGGGCGACAAAGGTATCGGGGACGGGGATGCCGAGCGCGCACAGCGCCTCTCGACTGGCATCGTCGACCGGCAGGAAGGCCACGATCTGGGGGAAGTCGAACTGGAAGTAGCCGACCGAGATCAGCAACGGCCGCAGACGGGCGCCGCCGATCTGCCCGGCCACGGCGACCTCGACGACAACAGAGGCGGGTTGCCCACTCGCGCTCGGGTCGAGCTCGAAGCCTGCGTCGACGCGCACCGAGCGCCAGTGCTGCTCGAATTCAGGCAAGGCCTGCAATTGGTCGAGCAGGCCGTGGAACCACGGCTCGAACTGGCTGAGCTGATTGGCCAGCTTGAAGCCGAAGAGCGTCTGGCGCGCCATACGCGTCCATGACTCGCGGTTCTGGCTGAGATGGGGGTAAAGCGGCAACTCGGGATCGAACAAGAGATGCAGGATGTTCAGTTTTTCGGGCGGGATGGCGGCGACGTATTCAGGGGCGACGCCGTTGAGCGTCAACACGTGGCGATTGAGATAGTGGATGCGCCAATCGCGGTTGATGATCACCGCCGGGACCGGCAGGCCGCGCGCGACGCCGATGGCGACGCGCAGCGCCTCGGTAAGTTGCTGGCCCTCGAGGTAAGGCGCCACGGGCGTCGCGCTGGCCGCGACGAGCAGGCGGTTGCGCTCCTCGAGCGTACAGTTCAGATAATCCGCGATCTCCATCACCATCTCGCGCCGCGGCGGACGAGTCACCCGGCCCTGGCGCATCGGCTTGTAGCTGGCGTAGACCATGTCCTCGAACTCGGATCGCGACCAGGTGCGCGGCCCCCAGTGGTCTCGCCGCCAGGCGGGCACGGTGTCTGGGCCTGCAACCAGCTCAGCGCGGCGCCGCTCGAGCAACTCCTCGACCACGGCGACAAACTCGCGACAATCCGGATGGGCTACGCCTGGGGGCATCCTCGCCTCATGTGAACCCGCAAGTATCGCGTGATTATACCGAGCGCGGCCGGTATAATCACGCCAACCCCTGGAGGATCCATGACCTTCGACATCGACGCCGTACGCGCCCAATTTCCGGCGCTGCAGACCGGCACCGTCTACCTCGACAACCCCGGCGGCACACAGGTGCCGCAGCGCGTGCTCGACCGGATGACCGACTATCTGGTGCGCTGCAACGCCAACAAGGGCGGCGGCTTCCGCACGTCGAGCGAGAGCGACGCGATCATCGCCGCCGCGCACGCCGCGCTGGCCGATCTTCTCAATTGCGATCCGCGCGAAGTGGTCTTCGGCGCCAACATGACCACGCTCACCTTGCACATCTCGCGCTCGCTGGCCAGGTGGCTCAAGCCCGGCGACGAGATCGTGGTGACGCGGCTCGACCATGACGCCAATGTCGCGCCCTGGCTGCTGGCCGCGCAGGACGCCGGCGCGGTCGTGCGCTGGGTCGACGTCAATCTGGCGGACGCGACGTTGAAGATCGACGAAGTCGCGCAGGCGATCACGCCAAAGACGCGCATCGTCGCGGTCGGCTATGCCTCGAACGCGGTCGGCACGATCAACCCGGTCAAGCGCGTCATCGACCTCGCGCACGCGGTCGGCGCGCTGGTCTACGTCGACGCCGTGCAGTACGCGCCACACGGCCTGATCGATGTGCGCGCGCTGGATTGCGACTTTCTGGTCTGCTCGGCCTACAAATTCTTCGGCCCGCACGTCGGCGTGCTCTACGGCAAGCACGACCTGCTCGATCGCCTGCCGGCCTACAAGGTCCGCCCGGCCCATGACGAGCCGCCGGACAAATTCGAGACCGGCACGCTCAACCACGAGGGCATCGCCGGCACGCTCGGCGCGATCGAGTACTTCGAGTCGGTGGGCGATCCGGCCCGCGGTTACCGGCCTCTCGCCGAAGTGTCGGGTGCGCGCGATCCCGAAAGACGCGCGCGTCTGGCCAAGGCCATGCTTGAGCTCGAAGCCTACGAACACGGCCTGGCCCGCGCCCTGATCGCCGGGCTGCAGTCGATCCCGGGCGTGCGCATCTACGGCATCACCGACCCCGGGCGGGTGTCGGAGCGCGTCGCCACGGTCTCGTTCACGCTGGCCGGGCAGCACCCGCGCCGCGTCGCCGAACAACTCGGCGAGCACGACATCAACGTGTGGGACGGGAACTACTACGCTTACGAGATCGTCCGGCGCCTGGGTTTGGACGAAGGTGGCGGTATGGTGCGCGTCGGGCCCGTGCACTACAACACCCTGAGCGAGATCGAAGCCCTCATATCGGCGGTGCGGACGTTAGCGGTCTGAAAACATCCGAACGCATGTCTGGGAGGCCGCACAGATTCTTTCCGTGCGGCCTCTGTATTTAATCCACACTTTCGAGCCATGGTGAAACAGTCGGCGCTCAGTCTGGCCTAAGGAAAACCTGGCCCGCACACACTAAAATCAGCACCGGTTTAGTCCCGTTTCCATCAGGAGGATAACGATATATGTCGCAGAAGCGTTCACCCGTGATCCGGGTCCTTGGCATTGGCGTGGGGGTCATCGCCGCAGTCGCAGTGGGCATCCAACTCGTGCCGTTCGGCCGTGACCACAGCAACCCGCCCGTGGTCACAGAGACCAGCTGGGACAGCCCTCAGACGCGCGACCTCTTCTATCGCGCCTGCGCGGATTGCCACAGCAACGAAACGAAGTGGCCGTGGTACAGCAACGTTGCGCCCGTGTCGTGGCTGGTGATGCGCGATGTCCAAGAGGGGCGCGAGCACTTCAATATCTCCGATGCCACCGCAAGCAGCCACAGCCACAGCGGACACGACGAGTCACCCTCGGAACCTGTACGTGAGGGCGAGATGCCGATGCCGATCTACCTGATCACGCACCCCGAGGCGCGGCTCACCGACGCCGAGAAACAGCAACTGATCGCCGGGCTCGACGCGACGTTTGGTGGAGAGGCACGTGTCGTCGAGCGGATGCTGGCCAGCCTGCCGTGATCGCCTGGGAGCATCGGCGCGCCGGATGACGGGGTCTCACTGTGTCAGCAGTCTCCAATCCGGTTCCAATGATCAGGGTTTATCCTCCTCAGGGCCTGGGCGCTCAATCAATGCTCAATCGCGTTCCAGGTGCGGCGCGCTAGAATGCGCGAAGTGTTTTTCGAGAGAGGGAGGAGAGATCAATGGCAAAAGCCGGTTCTTCGATCGTGAAGGCGCTGGGGATTGGCGTCGGGGCCGTGGCCGCGATCGCGTTGGCCATCCAACTGGTACCGTATGGTCATGACCACGCGAACCCCGCGGTGGTCACCGAGACCCATTGGGATAGCCCGCAAACGCGCGACCTGTTCTATCGCGCCTGCGCCGATTGCCACAGCAACGAGACCCAGTGGCCGTGGTACAGCAACGTTGCGCCTGTGTCGTGGCTGGTGATGCGCGACGTCCAGGAGGGTCGATCCAAATTCAACATCTCGGCCCCGACCGAGCGGCGTGAGTTTGGCGAGGGCGACGAAGGGGGCGAGCGGTCTGGCGGCGAAGGTCGCGGCGAAGGTCGCGGCGAAGGTCGCGGCGAACGCGACGATTCGCCCGCCGGTCTGGTGCAGAGCGGCGAGATGCCGATGCCCATCTACCTGATCACGCACCCCGAGGCGCGGCTGACCGACGCCGAGAAGCAGCAGCTGATCGCCGGCCTTGAAGCCACCTTTGGCGGCGGCGAAGGTGCCACAACCCACATCGTCGTTAGCGCGCCCTGACGCCCAGGGGCCCACGATCGACACAAAACGAAGACCGGGTCGGCGTGTGCCGACCCGGTCTTCGTTTTGTGTCGATCTCGTCTAGCGAGTCAACACATTGTCGTTGACCCGCCCGGCGGCGAAATCGTCGAGGTTCTGCAGCGTGGTCTCGGCGATGGTGGTCACCGCTTCCTGGGTGAAGAACGCCTGGTGGCCTGTGATCAACACGTTCGGGAACATCATCAGACGTGCCAGCACATCGTCGCCGACCATGCGATCCGACAGATCCTGGAAGAAAAGCCCGTCCTCTTCCTCGTACACGTCGAGCCCGACGCCGCCCAGACGTTCGTGGCGCAAGGCCTCGATCACGGCCTCGGTGTCGACCAGGCCGCCGCGGCTTGTGTTGATCAGGAAGGCCCCGGGCTTCATGAGCCCGAGGGTCCTGGCGTTGATCAGGTGCCGCGTCGTCGGCAGCAGCGGCACATGCAGGCTGACGATGTCGGCCTCGGGCAGCAACTCGTCGAGCGGCCTGTAGGTCATGCCAAGCGCGACGCAGGCCGGGTTCTCGGCGGCGTCGTAGCCGAGCAACCTGCAGCCGAAGCCCTTCATGATCGAGGCGAAGGCCAGGCCGATCTTGCCCGTGCCGACCACGCCCACCGTCGAGCCGTGGATGTCGCGCCCCAGCAACCCGCCGAGCCGAAAGTTGAACTCGCGCGTGCGGTTGTAGGCCCGATGGGTGCGCCGATTGAGCGTCTGCAACAAGGCCACGGCATGTTCGGCCACGGCGTAGGGCGAGTAATGCGCAACGCGCATGACCGTGATCTTCAGACGTTTGGCAGCCTCGAGATCGACGTTGTTGAAGCCCGTGCAACGCAGCACGATACAGCACACGCCCAGCGCGGCCAGACGTTCGAGCACCGGCGCCGACGCGTCGTCATTGACGAAGCAACAGACGGCCTCGTGCCCTTGAGCCAGGGCCGCGGTCTGCAGGTCGAGCTGCGACGTGGTGTATTCCAGGGCGTAACGACCCTGGTTTGCGGCATCAAGAAACTGACGATCATAGGAATGAGCGTCGTAGACGAGAACGTTCATCAGTTTTTCCTTAGGGAGCAGATAAGCGTCGGCACGTCACTCGAGACGCAGCGAGGCCAGATAGGTGCGCTCGGTGAAGAAGGGATTGCTCAAGGTCACGGTGTCGACCACGGTCCCTGCGGTCGTGATGTACCGGCAGGTCAGTTGGACGATCGTTGCCGTGCACAACTGCGCGCCATGCGCCGAGTTATCGCGGATCACGCTTTCGGGCAGCGCCGTCCCGAACGCATACAGCGGAGCGCCGCCGGCGCCGTTGACGATGTACGTCAGCCCCGCGACCGAGAGTCGCTCGTACATATGATCGTGCCCGGCGAAGACCAGGTCGCCGCCCCAGGCCGCATACGGCCACTGCACCGCCGGCGTCGAGCCATGCACGGAGGAAGAGGAGTACGGCGGATGATGCATCAGCACGAGCTGCCAGGTCGCGGTCGACCCAAGCAGGACGGTCCGCGCCCAGGTCGCCTGGGCCGAGCTCACACCGATCCCGTCGGGCTCGTTGGAGTCGCTGTCGACCATCACGAACTGAACCGGCCCGCGTGTCACCGTGTAGTAGCGCTCGTTCCCGGGCAGGGTGAAGAAGTCGCGGTAGGGTTGGGCATCGGTCGCCATCCAGTCGTGGTTGCCCAGGACCGGGAAGAACGCGTTGGCGGACGCGCCGGCCCCGTACGTCCCCGTGTAGGGCGCGATGTAATCGTGGTAGTACTGGCCGATGGTGGCATCGATGGTGTCGGCGGCACCAGCCGGGTAGTTGTTGTCACCGGTGGTGACGATGAAGTCCGGGTGCCAGCCCTGCACCAGGGCGGCAACGTCAGCCTCATCGGTTCCGCCCCAGCCGTAGTCCCCGATCACGGCGAAGGTGACGGATCCCGGGCCAGCCAAAAGCTTCGAGGCTGTTGCGGGGTGATCGTTCACAACGGGCGGAGCCCCGGCCGCAATCCCCAGGCACAACATAACGGCAAGACTTAGCCTGAGTGTGACGGGCACGGGCATCGACACCTCCCCGTTAAGTGACGAACCCCTAGGTGAGGGGGGCACCCAGGAGCTCGTCAGGTATCTTATACCGTTTTTGGTGGGATTGGTCAAACCGCGCCGATCTCGACACGACCGCTAAGCCAGGTAGGGCGATGCGGGTGCATTCGTGTCTGCTAACGTGTAGGCCACGGCCTCTTCCGGGGTCAGGCTCTGCCCTTCCATCCAGGCCGTGTGAAAGGAGTCTGGGCCGAGCTGCGCGCGCACCGCGGCGATGATGCGCTCGACTTCGGGCCTGTCGCCAGGTTGATGAAAGGCGCCCATCCGCGCGAGCGTGGCCTCCGCCGCGCCGAGCAGGCGCGCGGCCAGCCAGGGTTGGTTGCAAGCCGCCGCGGAGCCGGCATAGGTGGACAGATACACGGCGATATCGCGGGGACCGCCCGGATCGATGGATTGCGGCAGCGCCCGGCGAAGCAGATCCTTGACCCGTTCGTGATCGCCTTCATGCTGGGCGAGATACGCAAGATTGATATAGCTATAACTCACGCGAAGGGCCTCGCCCGTTTGTTGAGAGACCTCCAGACATTCCTCATAGGCAGCTTTGGCATGCGCATCGTCGCCACGGAGCCGGGCCAGCTCACCGACGATGTTCAATGCTTGCGCAACGCCCGGCTGGTGATCCAGCCCGCGGAACATGGTCAGGCTGGTGGTCGCCATCTCCATAGCGGCGATCGGATCCTCAGTCGTCACGAAGCCGAGGAACGTAAGCGCCCAGGCCTCCTGAAGTCTGTCTCCCAACTCGCGCGAAATCTCGAGCGCCCTGGCGAACAGACGGCGCGCCGTGTCTAGGTCGACCAGGAAGGCCACCCGCCCGGCGCCGATCAGGAACCGAGCCTGGAATTCGTAGGGCGCTTCGTCGAGCCGCTCCAGCAGACGGCGCGTCCATCGAAGCCCTTCAACATGGTAGCCCCGGCTGTACCAGAACATGGCCAGCGCCCCAGCCAGCCGCACACCCTGGGTCGCATCCCCTGTGCCCAAACTCCAGTCGAGCACGGCCCTGAGGTTTTCACCTTCGCGCTCGAACCGCTGACTCCACTCGACGAATCGAGCCCGCCGGAGATCCGGCTCCGCGCGTTCGGCCAACGCGACGAAATAGCCGGCATGCCGTCCCCGCAAAGATTCCGCCTCGCCGCTGGCCTCCAGCTTCTCTCGCGCGAACTCATGGATCGTTTCCAACAGGACAAAACGCGCGTCGCCCGCAGGTGTCGTTATCTGCTGTACTAGGCTCTTGTCCACCAGCGACGTCAGCCCGTCGAGGGCCGGGAGCGCCAGACCCTCGCCACAAACGGCTTCTGCAGCCTCCAACGAGCAGCCCCCTCGAAATACCGCCAGCCGGGCGAACAGGCGCTGTTCCTCCTCGCCGAGCAGGTTATGGCTCCAGGTCATTGTGTCGCGCAACGTGCGGTGGCGTTGCGGGGCATCACGTGAGCCGCCCGAGAGTGTGGCCAACGGCGAACCGCCGCCCGTGGCTGCCAGCTGATCCGCCAGGGCCTGCGGCGCAAGTAATTTGCAGCGCGCCGCCGCCAGTTCGAGCGCCAATGGCAGGCCATCCAGGCGCGTGCAGATCCGGGCGACGGCAGCGGCATTGGAATCATCCAGAACAAAGCCGGGCTGCAGCAACTGCACCCGTTGCACGAACAACGCGACGGCCTCCGAATCTTTGAGGGATTGGACGGAGGACGCGTTGGCTTGTGGCAGCGATAAGGGCTGGACCCAGTACTCCTGCTCGCCCGCCAGGCGTAGCGACTCCCGACTGGTGACGAGGGCTTTGACGTCCGCCGTAGCCGACAACAACTCCGACACAAGCGGCGCGGCCGCGATCACGTGCTCGAAGTTGTCGATAACCAGGAGCAAGGTCCGGCCGGCGAGGGCCCGCTTTAACGTGTTCGGCAGCGGTTCGGCCGGGTTCTCAAACACACCCAGCGCACCGGCGATGGCGTTGGCGACAAGGGTGTGTGTCGCCAACGGCGCCAGGTCGATGAAATAAACGCCCTCTGAGAAATCCACGCCGGCTTCGGCCGCGACCTGTAGGGCAAGCCGCGTCTTGCCCGTTCCCCCGGCCCCTGTCAGGGTCAGCAGGCGCGACGCGCGCAGCAGGCGCTTTGCTTCGTCGACCTCGCGCCCTCTGCCGATGAAAGGGCTCAACGTCGTCGGGAGGTTGGGTCCCGACAACGCGCTGCCGACCTGCGCCATGACGAAGCCCTGGCCGCGCTCGGAGTACGGGCGCTGAGCCTGGATCGCTTTGTAAAGTTGGGTGGTTTCTTCTTCTGGAGCGACCGAGAGCTCGGCCTCCAGCACCTTTGCGCACTGCTGATACTGGCGCAGCGCTTCGGTGCGGCGGCCGGTCAAGACGTACAGGTGCATTAGCTCGCGATGGGCCGACTCGTTCAGGGGATCGAGGTTCAGCCATTGCTGAGCACGCCGGTGGGCCTCGTCGTAGGCGCTGTGCGCGCGGTAGTACGCCGTCAATCTCCAGAGCGTGCGAGATAGCTCTCTTTGCAGCCACTCACGCTGGGTGGTTTGCCAGTTGTCGAACTCGATACATCCGGGTAGCGCAAAGCCCGCCAGAAATCCTGAACGACCCAGATCCGCCGCCTGGCCCAAGACCGGCTCGCAGGCTTCGCAAACTTGTGCGGGTGGGTGGTCGTGGTTACGGCTGCGCGCGATCAGTCTCAGGAAGAGACGGACGTCCACATCGATCTTCTGGGGATTCAGCGCCAGCGTGTCGCCGTCTTTTTCGAGCCAATCCGACGGCTTGCGTTTGGTGAGCTCAGTGAGGGTGCTTCGCAGCGCCCGCCGGCCCTGCTCGGCGTCCAATTCCGGCCAGAGCACGGCGCAGAGGGTGTCTCGCCCTTGCGGCTGGTCAGCCAGCGCCAGAAGAGCCAGGAGGGCCAGCGCCTTGCGCCGGCCCACTTTCACGCGGGTCTCGCCGTCCATCAGGCAAGGCTCGCCGAAGAGAGTCAGGCTGAGGCTGGACATAGTTGAAGATTTAGCCCAACAGGTTTCCCGATGATACCAGGAGCTCACTGTCAGTCTACGCCGCCGAGATAGAGCCGCCACACACAACCCACCTGCTCGCATCGGAGACACCCGGAGACCGATCGGCTGCCGTGACGTTCCTGTCACGCTCCGGTAGCGCCGCTCGCCTAATGTCGGGAGGGATGCGGCGCGACGCATCTCCAAGACAAAGGAGGTCAAACATGATCAAAGGTGCGACTTACGCTCACACCAATCTAATCGCGCGGGATTGGCGCACGCTGGCGGCTTTCTACCAGGACCTGTTCGGATGCGCGGTCGTTCCGCCAGAGCGCAACTTTGCCGGCCCGGACCTCGAGGCCGGAACCGGTGTGCTTGGTTCGACCCTGACCGGCGTCCACGTGCGTCTGCCCGGGTTCGGCGACGTCGGGCCGACGTTGGAGATCTACACCTATTCGGTGCTGGCGGATGGCCCAGCCCCGGCCGTGAACCGCCCAGGCTTCGGGCACATCGCATTCGGGGTCAGTTCGGTGGTCGACGCGCGCCGTGACGTGTTGGCTGCCGGTGGTACACCCGTCGGTGAGGTTGTCACGTTGACCACAACGACGGGCCGCCGGGTGACCTGGTGCTACGTCACCGACCCGGAGGGCAACATCATCGAGTTGCAGTCTTGGGGTTAGCACCGCGGGCGCCGAAGACGCCCAGCTTTTGCGTTTGTCATCGGCACCCAAGGGCGCCGCTCCTGGATTCCAGATGAAAGGACCACACGCTATGGCAACACAAACTTTCGATCCCATCAAATACAAAGAATCGACCCGCGCGCAGTGGCAAAACGCGGCCGAGGCCTGGCATCGTTGGGGACCTACCCTCGAGAAATGGCTTGGCCCGGCCACAGAAGAGATGCTCCGCCTCAGCGATGTTCGTCCTGGCAGCCGGGTGTTGGACGTGGCTGCCGGGGCGGGCGGCCAGACCCTTGCAGCTGCCCGAAAAGTCGGGGCGCATGGTCGTGTCCTTGCGACGGATATCGCGTCGAACCTCCTGTCCTTTGCCGCGGCAGACGCACAGCAGGCGGGGCTGACGAACGTCGCGACGCAGGTGTTGGACGGCGAAACGCTTGACGTGGAGCCCGGCGCGTTCGACGCGGTCATCTCGCGGGTCGGATTGATCTACTTTCCCGACCAGCAGGCCGCTTTGCGGGGCATGCATCGCGCCCTAAAACCCGGAGGGCGTTTGGCAGCGATCGTCTATTCCACCGCAGATCGAAACAGTTTCTTTTCGATCCCCGTGTCCATCATCCGTCGCCGCGCCCAGTTGCCGCCGCCGCTTCCAGGCCAGCCCGGGCCGTTCAGTTTGGGCGCACCAGGTGTTCTCGAGGAGGCCTATCGCCAGGCGGGTTTTCGCGACGTACAGATCAAGGTCGTCCCTGCTCCGGTCTACCTGGCATCGGCGGCCGAGTGTGTGCGTTTCGAGCGCGAGTCGTTCGGCGCACTGCATCAGATGCTATCCACTTTAGTGGATGACGCCGCCCGGCAGGATGTCTGGGCCGAGATCGAGCAGGCACTTAAACCCTTTGAGACGTCCGACGGTTTCGCCGGTCCCTGTGAACTTGTCATCGGAGTGGGGGTCAAGTCAGCCCCGGAATAACAGAAACGGCTGCAGGCGCAGGCGTTGTGTGTGAAATGGGGATGTGTGCCTCGGCGCATCACTCACGCCGGACCAAAACCATGTGCCCCAGGCAGGAATTGAACCCACATCAGAGCCTTAGGAGTGCTCTGTTCTATCCGTTGAACTACTGGGGCGATATGAAGCGATTATACCGAAACGCAAGGGGCCCGGGAGCGGCGCTGCACGCCACGCCCGGGCCCCTTGCATTTCGGTTCTACTCGATTCGTCCGCTGGACAGCACCTGCTTGACCTCACCGATCAACTGGGTGACCGGGATCTCGCGCGGGCAGGCCTCCGTGCAATTGAAGACGGTGCGGCAGCGGAAGGCGCCGAACTGGTCGCCGAGCACAGCCAGGCGCTCCTCGGCCGCCTGATCGCGGTCGTCGAAGATGAAGCGGTGGGCCTGGACGATCGCGGCCGGGCCGACGTACTCGCCGTTAGCCCAGAACGACGGGCAGCTTGTGGTGCAGGCCGCGCACAGGATGCACTTGGTGCCCTGGTCGAAGCGTTCGCGCGCCTCCGGGCTCTGCAGGCGTTCGCGGCCGTCGGTCGGCAGCGGATCGCCGTTGACCAGGAAGGGCTGGATGGAGCGGTAGTGCTTGAAGAACGGCTCCATGTCGACCGTCAGGTCCTTGATCAGCGGCAGGCCTAGCAACGGCTCGAGCTGCATCGTGCCGCCTTCGACCACGCAGTCTTTGACCAGCACCTTGCAGGCCAGGGCGTTCCGGCCGTTGATGCGCATCGCGTCCGAGCCGCAGATGCCGTGCGCGCACGAGCGCCGCAGCGTCAGCGTGCCGTCGTGCTGCCACTTGACGATGTGAAGCACGTCGAGCACACGATCGTTCAGTTCCGCGTCGACCGCATACGTCTCGAAGTGCGGCTTCGCGTCGATCTCGGGGTTGTAACGCTTAATCTTGACGTTGAATTTCATGTTCGCCTCCGGGCGTAGCGCCTGTTTGGGCGTCCGTTGGGCGCCTGTTTGGGCGGCCGTTGGGGCGGCCCTTGTGGCCGCCCCGCCGCCCGCCGCCCGCTGCCAGACGCCGGACGCCTCCTAGTACGTGCGCTCTTTCGGCTGGAACTTCGTGATCGTCACCGGTTTGTACGTGATCTCGGTCTCGGCCGAGGTCGGCGCGACGGTCGGCGCGCCGGTGTAGCGAATGAAGGTGTGCTTGAGCCAGTTGACGTCGTCGCGCTTCGGATGGTCGTCGCGCGAGTGCGCGCCGCGACTCTCCGTGCGGTTGAGCGCCGAGAGCGCCGTGGCCTCGGCCAGATCGAGCATGGCGCCGAGCTCGTAGGCCTCGAGCAGGTCGGTGTTGAAGCGCTTGCCCTTGTCGTCGATGGCGACGTGCACGAAACGGCTCTTGAGCTCGCGGACCTTGTCGAGCGCGCCCTGGATCATTTGGCCGGTGCGGAATACCCCGACGTTGTCCATCATGATCTCCTGCATCTCGCTGCGCAGGATGCCGGCCTTCTCCTTGCCCGTCTGGGTGCGGATGCGTTCGAGCTCGGCCACGACCTGGGCCTCCGGCGCGCTCGGCATCGGCTTGAAGTCCGCGTTCTTGACGAACTCGGCCATCGCCCGGCCGCCGCGTCGCCCAAAGACGACCAGGTCGACCAGCGAGTTGGTGCCGAGCCGGTTGGCCCCGTGCACCGACACGCACGCGCATTCGCCGGCCGCGTACAGGCCCGGCACCGTCGTGCCGTTCGCGTCGGCGAGCACCTGGCCGTTCAGGTCGGTCGGGATGCCGCCCATGGCATAGTGAGCGGTCGGCTGGATCGGCACGCCCTCTTTCATCGGCTCGACGCCGAGGTAGATGCGCATCATCTCGATGATGTCGGGCAGCTTCTTCTCGAGCTCTTCGGCGGTCACGGTCTTGCCGCCCGGGCCGCTCTTGTAGCCGTTGATGGTCTCGGGCCGGATGTCGAGGTAGACGTAGTCTTTGCCGTTGATCCCGCGGCCGTCCTTGATTTCGAGGTAAATCGCGCGCGAGCACACGTCGCGCGAGGCCAGGTCCTTCATGTTCGGCGCGTAGCGCTCCATGAAGCGCTCGCCCTTGCCGTTGACGAACACCCCGCCCTCGCCGCGGGCCGCTTCCGAGAGCAGCACGCCCATCTTGTAGATGCCGGTCGGGTGGAACTGGAAGAACTCCAGATCCTCGAGCGGCAGGTTGCGGCGATAGACCGCCGCGACCGGCTCGCCGGTGAGCGAGTGCGCGTTCGAGGTCACCTTGAATATGCGGCCGAAGCCGCCCGAGGCCAGCAGCGTGGCCTTGGCGTGGAAGACGTGCACGTCGCCGGTGTTGATCTCGATCGCCACGGCGCCCAGACACACGCCGCCTTCGACGACCAGGTCGACGACGAAGAACTCGTCGAAGAACTGGACGTTTTGCTTGATGCAGGCCTGATACAGCGTCTGCAGGATCATGTGGCCGGTGCGGTCGGCGCTCTTGCACGAGCGCATCACCGCCCGCTTGCCGAAATCGGCGGTGTGGCCGCCGAAACGGCGTTGCTCGATCCGGCCTTCGGGGGTGCGGTCGAAAGGCAGGCCCATGTGCTCGAGCTCGACCACGGCGTCGATGGATTCATGCGCGAGCACCTCGGCCGCGTCCTGGTCGACCAGGTAGTCGCCGCCCTTGACGGTGTCGTACATGTACCACTCGGGGTTGTCCTCTTCCATGTTGGCCAGCGGGGCCGCGATGCCGCCCTGCGCGGTGCCGGTGTGCGAACGCGTCGGATACAGCTTCGAGATCACGGCCACGTTCGCGGACTTCGATGCGTGCAGCGCAGCCATCAAACCCGCGCCGCCGGCGCCGACGATGATGGCGTCAAACTGATGATGATGGATCATGAGGTCCTCTGGTTACAAGACGACGAATGCGGAAGAACGATCACCGAGGGCCCAAACACCCCTTGTGTTCGTCTTGCCTTGCTCGTCATCCAAGCTTCACGCCGGTGAACATCGCATACGCGCCCAGGACCGTGATGACGACCCAGGCGACCAGCAGCACGGCGTTGATCACGCTGTTGGCGGTGTCGCCGTGGACGTAATCGCTGAGCACCGCGCGTAGCCCGTTGACGCCGTGGAGCAACGCCACAGCCAGGATGCCGAAGGTGCTGCCCCACGCCAGGCCGTCGGCCCAGCGTTGCGACACGTATTCGAGCGTGATGTGATGCGCGCCGGTGAGCAACGCGTTGGCCAGCACATGGATCCACACCAGCACGAACAGCAGCGCGCCGCTGATGCGCATAAACAGCCACGACCAGGTCTCGAACGTGCGGCCCGGGCGGCGCACGTAGCGCGGCGCCTTCGAGGTCACCGACTCCTTGAACGTCGCGCCCCAGGCCAGCACCGCCGCGGTGACGATGAAGGCGACCGGCACCACGAGATACGTGATGCTCAACCCCGTGAACGCCACGGGCGGCTCGGCGCCGCCGCATTGCCCGCCCATGGCCGGGCACAGGTAGTAGTTGTACAGGTTGAGGCTGACGAAATAGGCCGCCGGCAGCCAGAACAGGAACGAGAGCGCCAGCACCTTGCGAACCGAGTTGGCCTGAATGTGCCGATCCCACCAGGTCGGGAACGTGTCTTTGACGATGACGTTCAGGCCGTTGACGGCGTGGTAGACGATCGCGGCGAAAAGGAAGTACTCGGAGATCAGGAACGGGATCGTGCCGTACTGGTTGATGGCCTCCCGATATCCTTCGGGCCAATACGCGACCCACGACGTGTCGACGATGTGGATCGCCAGAAACAACAGAATCGCGAGACCGGACACGCGATGCAGGATGAAGGCGTAGTGACCTTCGCGACCTTGATAGAGGACACCCTGCTTGAATGAGTCCCAACGCGACGTAACGGCAGCCATAACGATCTCCCTCAGGCGCTTGGCAAAAAGAGGTCGGCACGGGCCGATGAGTTTGAGCCCGTGATTCGGCTCGATTTTATCATCACCAAATCACGTGAAATAAGGCGACTTTCAAACAGGTTTCGTTTGTGCACGCTGCCACAATGCGCGGCTTATCCGAGCGTTTCGCTCCGTATAGGGATTCACTATCGTGGCGATAACGATTTGGGTCGGTTGCCCAGGCGCAGGAACCGAATCGCGAGCGCCGAGAGCAAGATCACGACGACGACGTGCCCCACCGGGATCACGCCGTACGCGGCGCCGGCCATGAGATGCCACCAGACGAAGACCGGGGTCGGGAGGTTGCTGGCCAGGATGAGAAGCCCGGCCAGCCAGGGCAAACCGCCGCCGGCGAGCAGCAGGCCGTTGAGCACCCGTCCGGCGCTGAACGGCCGCGGCCGGATCAGGAGCCAGAGCGCGGCCGGGGCCGTGAGGAGGATGAGGGTGAGGTCACCGCTGAGAAGCACGAACAGACCGACCAGCCCAAGCAGCCCGATCAGGGCCTGGCGCCGGGCCGGCGTCTCGATCTGATCGGCCCGAAAACCCCAGCCCATGGGCGGCCACCAGATCAAGTAAGCAGTTGCGGCTCCCGCGCCGAGCGCCACCAGGACGGCCCAATCGACGGGGGTTGCGAAGACCGGGTTGCGGATCTCGGCTAACGGGCTGGGCGTGCCGAGCGGCGGGAGCCAGCCCTGAGCCGCGATCAGCCAGAGCAGGGCGAAGGCGTTGAGCCCCGGCACAGCCGCCCCGAGCACGGCGAGCACCTCGGGCGCCAGGACGCGCCAGGACAGACCGCGGAACACGTTAAGGGAGGTGGTCTGAGGGCGAGCCATCGCCCTGAGGAGGTGCAAGAGTCGAGCCGAGATTCTAACCTTCGACCTGTCAGGTCGACACGCGATTCTCGGGAATCACAGGCCTTTCAGAAACGGTCTTCGACAGATTCCGCTCGTTCTTCTAACCTTGGGCCGGGTCTCAGTCGAGGGCAACCAGCCGCGGCTGACGGCGCTCGAAGAAAGTCAGGTGTGTGAGGCCCGCGGCCTTGATCGCCGAGATCGCGAGGTCGAGGTGGTTACCGATGTGCTCAGGCCGGTGCGCATCGGAGCCGATCGTCACGCGCTCGCCGCCCATCTCACGATACCAGCGCAGGATTTCGACGCCCGGGGTCAGCACCTGCGCCCGGCGCCGGAAGGCGGCTGTGTTGACGTCGAGGGCGATGCCGTGGTCGATCACGTTGCGCAACACCGGTCGGATCGCGTCCTCATAGCGCGTGGGATCGTACTCGCCATACACATCGAATCCGACCCGCACGATGACGTCGAAGTGGCTGAGCACGTCGAAGCCGCCCACCCGCGTCATGCGCTCCAGCTCCTGAAAGAAGTCTCGACAGGCTTCGTCGGCCGGACGGGCGAAGAATTGCGGATCGAAGACCAATCGGCGGCCGACCCAATGCAAGGAACCCAGCGCGTAATCGAACGGGTACTTCGACAGCAGCTCCTGGCATTCGGTGCGGAAGATGTGCGGCTCGCCCAACTCGATGGACGCGCGCACGATCAGGCGGTCGGCGAACTGCGCGCGCACCCGCTCGAGCTCGATGAAGTACGCGTCGGCCTTGAACCAGTCGCGCTCCCACTCGTCGGGGTGCAGATCGTAATGCTCGGTGAACCCGATCTCGGCGATCCCGGCCTCGACCGCGGCCTGGCACATCGACACCATACTGGCCTGGCAGTCCGGAGAATAACTTGAGTGAAGGTGATAGTCGTGGGGAAGCATAGCGGCGTCATTTTATCATCGCAAGCCGCGTCGACCGATCGGGCCGTGCAATCGCATCAAAGCCAGTCTAGACCAAATGTCACCGCGGATTTCGCTGATTGCGCAGATGGGTTGAGTGTTTCCACAATCCGCGGCATAGACGCATTGACGGGTCGCGCTTGCACACGCTCATCGGCAAGCCCAACACGTCGCTCTTCTCAGAGCCGATCTTCGCCGAATCTGTTTTCAACAAGCCGGTGTCGTGCCTGAAGGATCGGCTCGATCAGGCGCAGTACGACTCGATGATGCGGGTATAGATCGCCACGCACTGTCGCACGCTCTCGAGGTCGACCCACTCGTCGAAGGCATGTGCGCCCTCGCCGCTCGGCCCGAAGAGGACGGCCGGGATGCCGACTTCGGCGAGCGTTGCGCCGTCGGTCCAGAAAGGCGCGCCCACCGTCTCCGGCACACGCCCCAGCACGGCCGCCGCGGCGTCGCGCGTTGCCTGAGCCACGGGATGCTGCGGATCGGTCTCCATCGGGCCATAGGCAAGCGTGGTCTTGAGGGTCGCCGAGAACTGCGGATCGGCGGCAGCCAGACGCTCCAACAAACCGCGATACTCGGCCTCGATCGTGTCTACGGTCTCGCCGGGGAGCGTGCGACGCTCGAGGCCGAGCACACAGCTGGCCGGGTACGACGTCAGCTCCTGGCCGCCGCGGATCAGGCCGGCGTGCAGCGAACCGGTCTTGAGCAGCGGGTGCGGCGGGCGCGCGGCCAGGTCACGGCCCAGCGCTTCGAGCGCCACCAAGACCCGACCCATATGCGAGACCGCGTCGACGCCGATCGCGGGCATCGACCCATGCGCGGCCACGCCGTGGGTCTCGATCTCGTGCCAGACGAAGCCGCGATGCGCGACGATCAGGTTGAGTTCGGTC
>WBZS01001124.1_pt2 | contig 21159 bp, 17 predicted proteins | sample 5204201 | NCBI WGS metagenome assembly WBZS01 (sample SAMN12344357, study PRJNA552823) | activated sludge metagenome | biome: Activated sludge suspended growth; feature: Nitrification reactor; material: Wastewater; isolation source: activated sludge from nitrification reactor of wastewater...
AACCGCCCGCCGAGTAGGCGAGCTTCTGGCCGAACGGGATGCGGCTCGAGGCGGGTGTGCTCATGGATGCGTTCCTTCCCTCGCCGCCAACGCGGCCCGGATGTCGCGACGCAGCACCTTGTTGAGATAGCTGCGCGGGAGCTCGGAGAAGACGTGGATGCGCTCGGGCGCCTGCCAATCGGGCAGACGCACGCGCAGAAAGTCGGCAAGCTCCTGGCGCACTTCGTGGCCGGGCCGATCGCGCCAGCGACGCCGCAGCGACGCCGCAAGAACAAGGCGATTGTCGGTGTCCGCCACCAGGCAGGCCTCCTTGATTGCGGGGTGCTCGTGGACGACTTCCTCGACCTCGCGCGGGTAGATGCGACGATCGCCGCGCACGATCACGTCTACGTCGCGATCCAGGATCACGAGACGGCCCTCGCCGTCGAGATAGCCGTAGTCGCGCGTGCGCAGGTAGCCGTCGCGAAACGCCGCAGCGGTCAGCTCGGGCTGACGCCAGTAACCCTTGAAGGTCGTCGGGCTCTTGACCTCGACCTCGCCGGGATGGTTCGGGCCGAGCGCCTGACCGTCGGCGGTCACGATCCGCACGCGGGCCTGCGGCACCGGCCGCCCGACCGAGCGCAGCACCTGGCGTGGCGCCGGCTGGTGGCCGACCCCGTGCTCCTCCATCTGCAACAGGCTCACGGGCGGCAGCACCTCGGCCATGCCGTACCCCTGCTGCAGGATCGCGCCGAAGCGCCGGACGGCCTCCTCGATCTTGGGCGACGGCGTCGGCGCAGTGCCGTAGATGATGTTGCCGAGCGAGCTCAGGTCGCGCTGCTCGAGGTCCGGCCAGTCGAGCAGATCGATCAGCGTGGACGGCGTGACGAACAGACGCGTGACGCGGTGCGCCTCGATCGCGTCGATGAGGCTGGCGGTTTGATAGTCTTTGGGGATCACCAGGGTCGCGCCGCCGGCCAGGCTGGGCAGGATCAGGCCGCTGCCCGCGCCCGAGATCGGCATGCCCGGCAGGGCCACGTCGTGGCCGCCGAGCTTGACGCGCACGTTGAGCACCGACAGCCGCAGGCTTGTCAGCCACACGCCCTGGGTCACGGTCAGTGCCTTGGGCCGACCCGTTGTGCCCGAGGTGAAGCCAAGGCCCGCGAGATCGTCCGGCCCGACCGGCTCGAGGCTCGGCACCGGCCGGCCGCTCTCGATCAGGCGCTCGTGTTCGTTGAGGCAGGGAACGCGAGCCGTGGCCGGGAACGCCTGCTCGAGCAGCAGCCCAACGTCGGCGCGGGTCTCACCGCTGTAGAAGAAGATCTTGGGCGGGGCGTCGGTCAGCGCCGCGCGGATCAGGTCGAGCGCGTGCACGGGCGTGAATCCGATCAGCACCGCGCCCAGTTCGTACGAAGCGAGCAGGATCTCGATCTGGTCCTGCCCACCGGAGGCGATGTAGCCGATCCGGTCGCCGTGGCGCACACCCCGGCCGGCGAGCGCGTCAGCCAGGCGCCACACCCGCTCCGCCAGTTGCGCGAAGGTCACCGCGCCGCGCGGCGAGACCAGGGCCGTCCGCTCGGCATAGCGTCTGGCCGCGACCCGCAGCAGGTCGCGTGGAACGCGAAAGCGACGTAGATAGAAGCCCGCCAGCCAGCTCTCGATCGAGAAGTTCATCACTCAGGCCGTGGCCAGGGCGGCGGCACGTTCGCGCTTGCCGCGCGCCAGCAACCGGTGCACATACCAGAGCTTGATGCGCTGGATGGGGTTGGCGTTTCCCCACCACAGGTAGCCGTGGCGGTATTGATGAGTCAACACATCGAACTGAAAGAAGTGCGGCACGGCCTTTACGGGTCGGACTCCGAGGATGAGGTTGACCACTTCCGAGGCAACGATGCCGTGCAGCATCGCCGCTACTGTTCCCAGCGAGGGCGCGGCATGATTCGAGAAGTCGATGCTGGCCGGACGCATGTAGGCCAGATGCGTGCCGCCCGGCGTGGTGGCGACGATGTAACGCGTCAGCACCTCTTCCTCGGACATACCCGGCTTGAACCCGCAGAACTCTTCGAGGCTCGGGCCTGTGGGCGACCAGATCTGCCAGGCCGCGCTCCACCCGATCGGGCCGCCGACGACCACGGGGATCCCCTGCGCGCGGGCCGTGCGATACAGCAGTCGGCGCGCCTCGGGGGCGAAGAAGTCGATGCCGTCGAGGACCACATCGACGCCGTCAAGGAAGCCGTCGATCGTGTCAGGGTCGAGCGCCGCCGGAAGTGCCCGCACCTCGGCCTCGGGATTGATGCCCCTGACGATCTCGCCCATCACGACGGCCTTGTTGCGACCCACGGTGGCCTGGCTGGCGCCGTACTGGCGGTTGAAATTGACCCACTCGAAGGCGTCCGGGTCCGCCAGGCTGAACCTTCCGATCCCGGCGCGGGCCAGCGCGGCGATATAGCCGCCGCCGCCACCGCCGCAGCCGGCGATCGCCACCCGCGAGCGGCGCAGTTGATCCTGTTGGTCAACCGTCACCAGGCCGATGTTGCGCGAGAAGGAATCGTGATAATGCCCCATGAGCCCAGGATAGGGGCCGCTCTTCGTGCCGCCAACCTAGAAAAGGTGGGTCGCAGTTGGGGGAAACTCCTGCCGGTTGCTTATGTAGACCGCCGGCGGCAGGTCGGGCCCGTGAAGCTCCCGGACTTTTGGCGAACCGGATTCGGACGGCTGGCCCTGTGGATCACACGGATGTTCACGGATGGCACGGAGCCATTCGAGATGTTTCCGCGTGATCCGCGCTATCCGTGAACATCCGTGTACCGGTCGGCCTGTTCCGGGGCCCTGACAACGTGCGATCGGGTTCGCCAACAAGGTCAACTGGCCCGCGCACACGCTTTTGCCGTATTTCCCGCCGGCGGCATTCACTTAATGTATAATCAGGGGCTGTTGCCAACAGCAACACGCGGTGCCTTTAGCTCAATGGCAGAGCGCTTCACTGTGGATGAAGAGGTTGCGGGTTCGAGCCCCGTAAGGCACCCAGACTGAAAGCCACGAATTGAAGGATGCTGGCGCCAGCATCCTTCGGTTTTTGGCATGCCCCACTGGGCGTCAGTTGCCCTCGTAGCTCAATTGGACAGAGCACTTGACTTCGGATCAAGTGGTTGTGGGTTCAAGTCCTGCCGAGGGCGCCTTGTTTGTGCATCGCCGGGCCGCGACGTTCATCCGCTTTGGGCTACTGCTACCTGCAAACAACTGATGCGCCGCTCCCGACAACTCCTTTTCAGCGACGCGACCCAGGTGCTTGAGCTGCTGCATACGCCGCTCAATCGCCTGCCGGTGTCGATCGAGGGCTCGTTCTTCGCCGAAGCGATTCGTATCGGCCGCCAGGATCTGCTGCGAGCGCGGCTGCGATACCTCGATCCGTATTTCTACCTGTCTACCGGGTACGGCACAGTCGCGGGCACGGCCAGCATCGCGCTGGGATTTTACGACTGCAACCCGCTGCTGCGCCAGCTCAATCTGGATCTGCGCGGTTTCCAGTACACCCAGAACGAGATCATCGACCTCGTGCGCCATGAGCTGGGTCATGCGATCGCCTACGCCTACAAGCTCTATTCTCGCAAAGACTTCCGGCGCACCTTCAACGTCAAGGGCAATTACTTTCTGACCTATCCCGTGACGGATCGGTATCTTCAGCGGGTCAACCCGTACAGCCGCGACTTCGTCAACCCGTCGGGCGATCATTACGCCCAGAAGCACCCCGACGAAGATTGGGCCGAGACCTTTACGGTCTGGATCCAGCCCAACGCGCGCTGGGAGCGCGAGTACCGCAACTACCCAGGCGCCCTGCGCAAGCTTCGGTTCTGCGACGGCCTGCTCAAGGAGCTCCGCAAAGAGGAGCCCGCGATCGCTCAGACCCCGTATCCTTTCGAGCCGATCGAGGATTTCAGCATCACGCTGGCGGCGTTCTTCAAGCTGCGCAGCACGCGCCGCTACCGCGCGCACGCGACCGGTTATATCGACCCCGACCTGCGCGACCTGTTCTGGTCGCCGGCACCGGTGCTCAGCAACGGCCGCCGCCGCGAGCGCGATTTCATTCAGGCCGATAACTTCGTGCGCAAGCACAAACGCAGCATCGCTTCGCAGGTCAGCCGCTGGACTGGCGTTCCCGAGATCGCGGCGCGCGACCTGCTCGACAAGTGCATCCATCGATCGGCCGATCTCGATCTGTGGGTGCGCAAAGAGAAGCGCGAGGCCTCGCTGGTCGAGCTGACGTCCTATATCTCTTACCGCTGCGCCCTATTTGCGATCAACGAATCGTTCATTTGACCATCGGCCCGTGTCGCTGCCAGTGAAGTGGGCGGCGCGCCATAGGCATATCCATCGTCGTCAACCACAGGAGACCTGTCATGCAGAAGACCCTGGCCCTGATCGCACGCTTGAGCCTGGCTGCCTGTCTGGCACTGGCCGGGTTGAGCCGTCCTGCGTCTGCGGGAGCCCAGACGCCTCTTTCGGTCTCGGCTCAAGCCGTGACCGAAGTGGCGGCCGGGGTGGACGCGACATGCGTGGTAACCGACGGCCACGTGCAGTGTTGGGGCGCAAACGACGTCGGACAACTGGCGTTGCGGACCGCGGCTGATCGCCCGATCATCGACCAACCTGAGTTGAGCATGGTCTCGGGCGTCACCGGGCTGGCGGCCGGCAGCGCCCATTTCTGCGCCATTGGGGCCGGCGGCGGTTTGATCTGTTGGGGTTGGAACAGCTCCGGACAGTTGGGCGTCGGTGATGCCAACTCGCGCGACCTGCCCGTTCAGGTCACGAACCTGAGCGTGCCCACCGCGGTCGTCGCGGCCGGTGATGGCTACACCTGCGCCGTCGCTACCGACCACACCGTGCGCTGTTGGGGCTACAACGGCTCAGGGCAGCTGGGCGTCGGTGATACGGCGCCTCGCCTGACCCCGACCATCGTGACCGGGGTCTCGGCTCAAGCCATCGCGATCGAAGAGGATCACAGCTGCGCCGTCACGCTCGGCGGCGGCGTCAAGTGCTGGGGCGCGAACGACTACGGGCAGCTCGGCAACGGCAGCCCGAGCGCGGTCGAGCCCGCGCCGGTGGACGTGACCGGGCTGGCTGGCGTGACCCACGTGTCGGTCGGCCTGCAGCACTCGTGTGCGCTCACCGGGGCCGGCGACGTGTACTGTTGGGGGAACAACGGCGGGTATGCGGTGGGTCAGAATCCGGCGCTCTTCCCGACCGATGCGATCACCACGCCGACGGTCGTCAGCGGCCTGTCCGGACCGGCCATCGCCATCGACGCCGGCTATGATACCTCGTGCGCCTTGATCAACACCGGTGTATTGCAGTGCTGGGGTCGCAATTACTACGGGCAACTCGGCCGCGGCGACTTCTTTGGCGACTATCTGCCCCAGCCCGTGACCGGGATCAGCAACCTCACCCACGTCAGCATCGGCCTGGAACATGTCTGTGCGACATCTTCGACGAACAAGGTGTATTGCTGGGGCCAGAACACGCTCCGCCAATTGGGCATCGCCTCTGCTCCGAGCCGTGACACCCCGAACGCGGTTCCCGGGCTGACCGACGTCACGGCCGTTGCAGCCGGTTATGCCCACATCTGCGCCCTCGCCGCAGTCGGCTTGCGCTGCTGGGGCGATAATACGTCTGGGCAACTCAAGTTGCCGGCGACGACGCCGTTTGTGCCGGCTGCCAGCACCCCTCAGGCTCCCGATGCGCTGCCCGGCGACCTCGTCCGAATTGCGGCCGGAAACTGGGGCACGTGCGGCCTGAACGTTGCCGGAGCGCTCACCTGCTGGCAGGCCGCCTACGGACCGAGCGGCGGCCCTTACACCGGTGTCGCCGACGTGGCAGTCGGCGGAGGGCATGGCTGTTTTGCGACGACCGGCGGTGCCGCCTACTGCTGGGGCCTGAACTTCCTTGGTCAGATCGGCGATGGGTCCACAACGTTTCGAGCCGCTGCGACCGCCGTCAGCGGGTTGGCTTCCGGCGTGGCGCAGGTCGTCGCCGGGCAATACTTCAGTTGCGCGCGCCTCGGCACGGGCGCCGTGCAGTGTTGGGGCGACAACAGCGTCGGGCAGCTCGGCGACGGGACACAGACCGAGCGGCCGACGCCGGCCGCCGTGAGCGGGATCAGCAATGCCCTGCAGGTGGTCGCCGGCACCGATTTCGCCTGCGCGCGCCTGACCGGTGACACGGTGTCGTGCTGGGGCTCCAATACGCATCGCCAATTGGGCACGGCCACCGGCGCACTCTCGACCACGCCGGTGGCCGTGCCCGGGCTCACCAATGTGGTTGGGCTCGCGGCCGGTGCCTATCACGCCTGCGCGCTCCGGGGATCGGGAGCGATCGTCTGTTGGGGGATGAACGATAGCGGCGCTGCCGGGCAGCCGGCCTCGGCCGACTCAAACGTCGCGCCGACCGCGGTCACCGGGATCTCGAACGCCATAGCGGTGACTGCCGGCGGGATGTTCACGTGCGCGTTGTTGGGCGATTCCACGCTCACGTGCTGGGGCAAAGACGACTCGGGGCAGCTGGGTCAGGGCAACGTCGTTGTCTCCCCGATACCGCTCGTCGCAACGCTGGCCGACAACACCTGGCAACTATTCGTGACGTCGATCGTCAAGCCCTAGCCGGGAGATTGGCGAATAGGCGAGTGGGTGATCGGGTAGTCCCTTCGATCACCCACCCGCCTGGTCTCGCAATCACCCAATCTCCCCCGCTCCCAGCCCGTGATAGACCTCGACGATGCGTTCCGCGATCACGGGCCAGCCATAGCCCTGTGCGTGCGCATGGGCCTGCTCGCTCATGTGCGTGCGTAGCTCACGATCGTTGATCAGCACGCAGATCCGGTCGGCCAAAGCATCGGGGTCTTGATCGGGGACGGTGAACCCGGTCTCGCCGTCCTGCACGAGGAAGGCGAGGCCGCCGACTTCGGACGCGATCACGGGTGTGCCGCAGGCCATGGCCTCGAGCGCCACCATGCCGAACGACTCGTAGTGAGACGGCATGATGACGCAATCGGCCGCCGTGTAATACTCGGGCAGCGCGTCCTGATCCTGCTTGCCCAGGAACGTGACCAGCTCGCTCAGCCCCAATTCATCGCGCAGCGCCATGACCCGGCGCATCTCGTCGGTCTGACGCTCGGGCGGCAGATCGGGATCACCGCCGATGATGGCCAGCGCCAGTTGACCGCAGTCGCAGGCGCCGCGCGCGCGCAGGATGCTCACCGCGCGGAGGAGCGTATCGATGCCCTTGAGCGCCTCGATACGACCGACGAACAGCAACAGGAAAGTGTCCTGCGGCGCCTGGATCGCGCGTTTCGACTCCGCTCCGGGTCGCGGGTAGAAGACGTTAAGGTCCACGCCCGGCGGGATGATGCTGGCGCTGGCGGTCTCCACCCGATACAGCCATTGCAGCTGCGCCTGCTCGGCAGGCGTGGCCAGGATCAGGCGGTCGGCGGCGTGCATCAGCTCGGTCTCGACCTGCAGGCGGATGTCGGGCTCGCGCTCGTCGGCACGCTGCGCGATCCGGTTCTTCATGATGCCGAGCGTGTGGAACATCTGCACCACCGGCGTGCCCCAGGCCTCACGCAGGCTCAAGGCGGCGACACCCGACAGCCAGTAATGCGCGTGGACGACGTCGTAGTGCACGCCATTGGCACGCGCGTATTCGCGGATGCCGCCGACGAACTCGGGCACATGGCGGTAGAGGATGTCCTTGGCCAGCGGCACTTCCGGCCCTGATGGGATGTGGACCACGCGGTTGCCGTAGCCCAATTCTTCCTTCACGTGGGGCTGGTGCTCGTCCTGCGAGCGGGTGAAGACGTCGACATGCAGGCCCCGACGCCCGAGCTCGCGGGCCAGGTCACGCACGTAGACGTTCATGCCGCCCGTGTCCTTGCCGCCGAGCGTGGCCAACGGACAGGTATGGTAGGAGAGCATCGCGATGCGCATGAACGTCTACGGTGTGGTGAATTCGTGTGGATTTTGGACCGAGTAGAGAAGATTATAACCGGCGCAGGTCAACGGCTCTGATCATCAGGGAATTTGCATCATCCCTGCGCTTCTGGCGCTTTCGTAGAGGGCTCTGGCCGCGGGCGAAGCGGCCAGGATCGTCAGCGGGCTCGGGTCAAGGCGCGTGGGCGCCGAACGACGGTGGGTAGCGATCCACCTTTGCCAACAGACTGCCGGTTGCCCTGGAGTCTCCGTCGTAGTACACTCGCGCACACATGAGCACGAAAATCCTCATCGCCGACGACGATCTCGAGACCCTCAAGCTCGTCGGCCTGATCCTCGAGCGCCAGGGCTTCACCATCATCGCGGCCAATAACGGCCGGCAGGCCGTCAACAAGGCCCTGTCGGAGCGCCCCGCCCTGGCGATCGTCGACATCATGATGCCGGATATGGACGGCCTGGAGGTCACCCGCCGGCTGCGGCAGGATGCCGACCTGGCGTCCGTGCCGATCTTGCTTTTCACGGCCAAAGCGACGGCCGAGGAGCGCGCCGCCGGGTATGCGGCCGGCGCCGACGATTACCTGGTCAAGCCCACACATCCGCGAGAGCTGGTCGCGCGTGTGCAGGCCCTGCTGACCCGTGCCGCGCAACCCGCCGAGACCGCGCCGGCCGGCATCGTGATCGGCGTGCTGGCCAGCCGCACCTCGGCACTCGCCAGCTGGCTGGCCGTCAACGTGGCCGCTGTGGCGCGCGACCGGATCGCGCCCGTGATCGTCGCCGATTCAGTGCCCGGATCCGTCGGCGCGAGCGCGCTCCTGGGTCTGCACACGCAGACCGGCCTCGGTGCGCTCCTGCGATTGCCCGTCCCCGAGATCACGCGTGAAGCGGTCCAGGCCGAGCTACAGGAAGACGCCACCGGGCTGCTCGTGTTGCCCTCGGCGAACGCGCCGCGCGAAGCCGAGCTCAAGGCGCACACGCTGCAGGCCGAGGCCGTGCTCAGCCAGCTGCGCCGCCTCGCTCCGTTGACGATCCTGGACCTGGGAACCGATTGCGACCTCAACATCGCTCGAATCGTGCCGCGGCTCGATCTCGTTCTGGTTGTCGCCGAAGACCGGCGCACCAGCGCGGCCCGCGCCATCGGTCTGATCGACGCGCTGGGCGAGTTCGGCCTTGAGTCGGGGCGCGCCCACCTCGTGCATGCACTGTCCGCGACCGAAGCGATCGCGGACGCGGCGCATGAGATCAATTTGGACCTGGCCACGATGCTTTCGGGCGATGAACCCCAACCGATGGTGGCGCGCCAGGCTACCGGGGCGGCGGCCCTCCAGCTTCGGCACTTCACCCAACCGCTGCTGGTTCGCCTGGGTCTGGCGCATTCGGCGTGATTCTCTGCCGTTCGGCTCACCTTCCCGCCGGTGGATGACATAATCCACCGGCGCAACGTTTCGTCAACCGATCACAACTCACCCACACGCACGGAGTGGGGATTCATTCGGTAGGATGGTCAAGGCTTGACAGAAGGAATCCGCCGGCCTCAATGACCTGCTCATGATGGCACCGCCCCACTACCCGCTCCAGCAGACGCGCCTTGAGCGCCTGTTGGAAATCAATCGCACGCTCGCGTCGACGCTCGAGCAGGCGTTGTTGCTGCGCAACATCATCAACGCCGCGCGCGAGTTGATCGGCGCGGATGCTGCGTCGATCATGCTGGCCGACGCGCAGTCGGGCGAGTTGCGCTTCGAGGCCGCCACAAACATGGAGTCCTCGCAGATGGCGGGGCTTGTGGTGCCGATCAACGGCAGCATCGCGGGCTGGATCTTCACCCATCGCGAGCCCGTGATCGTACCCGACACCAGCATCGACACGCGCTGGCACCGCAAGGTTGACGACAAGACCGCCTTTGTCACCCGCTCGATCATGGGCGTGCCGCTGGTCCATCGCAACAAGGCCATCGGCGTCGTCCAGTGTCTGAACAAGGTCGACGGCACCTTCGACGACGACGACACCGTCACGCTTCAGGCGCTGGCCGATCAGGCCGCGATCGCGATCGTCAACGCCCGACTGTTTCAGCAATCCGACCTGATCTCGGAGCTCGTGCACGAGCTGCGTACGCCGCTCGGCGCGATCCTGGCCACAACGCATCTATTGCAGCGCAACGTCTCCGAGGAGAAGCGGCTCGAGCTGATCAAGACCATCCAGCGTGAGACCGAGCGTCTGAGCACGATGACGACCGAGTTCCTGGACATGTCCCGGCTCGAGTCCGGTCGCATCCAGTTCAAGCGCGAACCGTTCGCCCTGCCCGAGTTGCTGGCCGAGAGCCTGGAGGTGGTGCGCCATCAGGCGCAGGCGCGCGGTCTGGGGCTCGAGTTGCGGTTGGCGCCGGACGTCAGCCTGGTCGTCACCGATCGGTCGAAGATCAAGCAGGTCGTGCTCAATCTGCTGACCAACGCCGTCAAGTACAACCGCGACGACGGCCGGATCACGCTTGCGGCGCAGACCACGCCCGAGGGTCTGTACCGGATCAGCGTGACCGACACCGGCCGCGGGATCCCGGCCGAGGCGTTGAAGAACCTGTTCCAGAAGTTCTATCGGGTGCCCGAAGCGGAAGGCACGGTCACGGGCACCGGCCTCGGCCTCTCGTTGGCGCAGAAGATCGTGGAGTTGCTTGGCGGCGAGATGGGGGTCGAATCGACCCACGGCGTCGGCAGCACCTTCTGGTTTACTTTGCCGACGGGCGGCGAATAACCTCGACCAACGCCTGCAGCCCCAGCACGTACGACCGCCAGCCAAAACCGCGAATGGAACCGACGCAGACCGGCGCCGTCAGCGAGCGATGTCGGAACTCCTCGCGCGCATCGGTGTTGGAGAGGTGCACCTCGACCGTCGGCAAACCGATGGCCGCGATCGCGTCGCGCAGCGCCACCGAGGTGTGCGTCAGCCCGCCGGGGTTGATGACCACGCCCGCCGCCCAACCCCGGGCGGCGTGCAGGGCGTCGATCAGCACGCCCTCATGGTTGCTCTGCAGGCTTTGCACCTTCACGCCCAGTTGAACGCCTTCGGCGACCAGCGCGGCATCGACGTCGGCCAGCGTCGTGTGGCCGTACACCGCGGGCTCGCGGGTGCCCAACAGGTTGAGGTTGGGCCCATGCAGGACGAGCACGGCGGTCCCGGCCTTGTTCTTCGCGGCGATCTGCTTCCTGGTCATCGTGCTTTCCTCCGAGGGATTCTAACCTTCGACCTGACAGGTCCACCCAAGAATCGCCTGTTTTGCAGGCCATTCAAACAGTGTATTCAAGGAATTCAAGCTGGCATTCTAACTTTCGGGCGGCGCCTCAAGACTCGATCCGCGTCAGACGCTGGAGCTCGGCGGCGAGCAACGCCTCAGGCACCTCGACGCCCCACCGCACGTCGCCGATGCTTGCCGGCAACGCGAACTTGAGCCGGCCGCCGGTCTTCTTCTTGTCGCTGCTCATGGCGACCCGCACATCCTCGGGGTCCAGCCCCGGCGCCGTGATCGGCAGACCGGCGCGCGTCAATACATCGGCGACCTCGTCGGCCAGCGACGCCGAGGCCAGCCCCAACACGCCGGCCAACCGCGCCTCGGCGGCCAGGCCGATCGCGATCGCCTCACCATGCCGCAGCCGATACCCCGAGGCGGACTCGACGCCGTGCCCGATGGTGTGCCCCAGGTTGAGGGTGGCGCGTCGGCCGCGCTCGTACGGATCCTCGCTGACCACCCGCGCCTTGACCGCGATCGCGCGCGCGAGCTGATCGATGCCGCCCAAGGCGGGCCGTGCCACGTACTGGCGCCACAGTTCGACGTCGTCGATCACGCCGTGCTTGATGGCCTCGGCCAGGCCGGAGCGCAACTCGGGCCCAGGCAGGGTGTTCAGGGTCAACGGATCCGACACGATCAGGGCCGGCGGATGAAAAGCGCCGACCAGGTTCTTGCCCTGCGGCAGATCCACGCCGGTCTTGCCGCCCAGGCTGGCATCGACCATGGCCAACAGCGTCGTCGGCACGTTGACCCAGCGCAACCCGCGCATGAAGGTCGCGGCCGCGAAGCCGGTCATGTCGCCGATCACGCCGCCGCCGACCGCGACGACGATGCTGCCGCGATCGAGGCCGAGTTCGAGGAAGCGCTCGTACATCGCGCGCACGGTCTCGAGCGTCTTGTTCTGTTCGCCCGTGGGCACAACCACGCGCGGCGCGTCGACGGCGTTCAGCCAGGTTTGGCCCGCGACGACGTCGTCGCACACCAGCGCGGCCGGCCGGCCGAGACCTCGCCCGTCCAGAACCTCCGGAAGACGGGCCAACAACCCGTAGCCAAGCGTCACCGTGTGCTCGAAGCCCGGCGCCGTGATCACGAGTTCGCGCGGCTCGAGGCGCTGCGCGATCACGGCCGCGGCTTCAGCCACGCGCAGCCCGGTGGTGTCGACCTGCTCCGCGATCGAGTCGTAAAGCGGCGCGCGTTCGGCCAGCAGCGCGCGAAGCCGCGCCCCGGGATCGCCCTGCAACAACGGCCGATCGGAGCCGGCCACGCGCCCCAGGAGCACCTCGGGCGTCGCACGCAGACAGACGAGCACGCCGCTCCGCTCGAGCGCCGCGCGGTTCTCGGGATTGAGCAATGCGCCGCCGCCGGGCGCGATGACGTGCCCGCGTCGCGCCGCGAGCGACACGATCTGGTCGCGTTCGTACTTGCGAAAAACGGCCTCGCCGTCGTCGCGAAAGATCTGGGCGATCGGCTTGCCGGCCTGCGCCACGATCTCGGTGTCGACGTCGACGAACGGCCAGCCCAGACGCGCGGCCAGCGCGCGCCCCACGCTCGTCTTTCCGGCCCCGGGCGGGCCGACCAGGATCACGTTGACGGGGTTCATGCTGCGCTCAGGGCCAGAACACCGTGGGGGTGTTGTCGAGGTTGAAGTCGTCGAGCCGCGCGCGGCGCAGGCTCTCGAAACGCGGAAGCATCTCGTCAAGCGAGTCGCCGCCCAGCTTCTCGAGCAGGGCGTCGGCCAGCACCAGACAGGCCATGGCCTCGCCGATCACGCCCGCGCGCGGCACGGGGCAGAAGTCTGAGCGTTCGTACTCGATCGGGCGCGCTTCGCCGCTGGCCAGGTCGACCGAATCGATCGGCGTCAACGTGGTCGCGATCGGCTTCATGGCCACGCGCAGCACGAGCGGCTCGCCGGTGGTGATGCCGCCCTCGAGCCCGCCGGCGCGGTTGGTGGTGCGCGTCAGCGTCTGATCCTCCGCGCGATAGATCGCGTCTTGCACCTGCGTGCCGGGCTTGCCGGCGTTGTCGAAGGCGTCGCCGATCTCGACGCCCTTCATGGCGTGGATGCTGAGCATGGCCTGAGCCAGTCGACCGCTGAGGCGCCGATCCCAATGCACGTGGCTGCCCAGCCCCGGTGGGAGCCCGAGAGCGACGACTTCGAAGACGCCACCGAGCGTGTCCTTGCCGTGCATGGCGGCCTGGATGTGCGCGACCATAGCCGCGCCGGCCTCCGGGTCCGGGCACTGGACCTCCGACTCGGCCGCCGCGCGCAGACGTTCGGTGAGCGGCAGGGTCGACACATCGGCATGCACGGAACCGATCTGCACCACGTAGCTGCCGACGCGCACGCCAAAGGCGGCCAGCAGCTTACGCGCCGTGGCGCCGGCGGCGACGCGCGCCGCGGTCTCACGGGCCGACGCCCGCTCCAGGCTCATCCGCAGATCATGGTGCGCGTACTTCAGGGCCCCGGTCAGGTCGGCGTGACCCGGCCGCGGCACCGTCATCGGCGCCACGGACCTGCCCTTCCATTTCTCGTGATCGCGGTTGGCGACCTGAAGCGCCACCGGCGCGCCGATGGTGACCCCGGCCATGACGCCGCTGAGCACCACGGCCTCGTCGCGCTCGAGCTTCATGCGCGGGCTCGCGCCGGGGTACGGCTTGCCGCCGGCGTTCAGGCCCTGGCGGCGCGCCAGATCAGGGTTGATGTCGTCGGCGGCGAGCGGCAACCCGGCCGGCAAGCCCTCGACGATGACGAGTTCGGCCGGGCCGTGCGATTCGCCCGCGGTCAGGAAACGGAGTGGCATGGGGCTCCTAGGGCCTGGCGTTCAACTTGGCTTCGGCCGCGGCGCGCATGGTCGCACGCGGCGCGGTCTTGCCGGTCCACAGTTCAAAGGCCAACGCGCCCTGCTCGACCAGCATCCCCAGACCGTTGGCGGCCGGGAGGTCGTGCTCGCGCGCCTGGCGCACGAACAGCGTCTCGGCAGGGTTGTACACGAGGTCGTAGACCAGCGCCGCCACCGGCCACGGCGTGCCTTCGAGCCACGGGCTGGCCTCAACGTTCGGAGACATGCCGAGCGACGTCGTGTTGAGCACCACGGCAACGTCGTCACTGGCTTCGATGAACCCGACCGGCGTCCACGGGTAGATCTCGATCGGACCCAGCGTGCGCAGGGCCTCGGCCTGCTCGGGCCGCCGCGCGATCACGCGCACCTCGGCGCCCACGCCCAGACACCCGCCGACGGCCGCGCGGGCCGACCCGCCGGCTCCCAGCACGAGCACCTGCGCGCCCGACAATCGGGCGCCGTGATTGGCCAGGTCGGCCAGCAACCCGGCCGCGTCGGTGTTGTGCCCGATCAGGCGTCCACCGTCTTTGACCAGCGTGTTGACGGCGCCCATCGCCAGCGCGGTGGGCGTCAACCCATCCAGATAGGGGATGACGGCTTCCTTATGCGGCACCGTGACATTCGCGCCGGCGACGTCCGCCCGCCGGATGTCGGCCAGCACGAACCCCAGGTCCTCCGTGCGCACCGGCCGGATCTCGTAGCGCCAGTCGGTCAGCCCGACTTCGGCCAAAGCGGCGTTGTGCATCGCCGGCGACAGCGAATGCCCAAGGGGATACCCGAGCAGGAAAAGACGCATCGCCAGATGATAACTCAATGCAACGCGTACCCGTTCGCGGTCATGGCGCGTCGATAGGCCACGGCGACGGCGTCGAACTTGAGATGCAGTTCGGCGGCCAGGTCGAACGGCACCCTCTCGGGGCGCTGCGATTCGACGATGCGCCGATCCTGATTGAAGATGACGTCCTCGAAGCTCTGCAGCACGCTGTCGGGCTGCTCGAAGTCGTAGTTGCGGCCGATGATGCAGTAGCCCGTGCAGCGGTCGGCGGCCTCGGGCTGCGAGACGAAGAAATACACCATGCCCTTATCCGCGCCCCACCCCAGCCGGAGCACGATCGTGTACGGCAGATGGACCTCGTAACGGCTGCGGCGCAGCGGCTGCTGCTTCTCTTCGTTGGCGAAGATCGGGAACTCCTCGGTGTTGCTCGCCTCCGGTCGTACCACGCTGTAGTGCAGGATGTGTCCCTCGGTAGTCACCGTGTGCTCGGGCACCTCGGGTCGCGAGACGTCGCCCAGCAGCCCGGGATGCACCCACGGGAAGTGGCCGAAGTCCGTGAAGTTCTCGAGCTGGCGCGAGGCATCGGCGTGCCACTTGAACGGCCCGGTGTTGACCACCTTCCAGGCGCCGTTCTCGAGTTCCGGGATCTCGGGCAGCGGGTGCCGCGGCTCGTCAAGCGCCACCCAGATCAGACCGTAGCGCTCCTGACAGCGAAAAGCGGTCACGCGCGCCTTGGTCGGGATGGAGTCGAAGCGGCTCTGCGGGATCAGCGTGCACGCCCCGGCCGTGTCGTAGCGCCAGCCGTGGTACGGGCACATGATCTCGTCGCCCTTCACCTCGCCGAGCGACAATGCGGTGCCGCGATGGATGCACAGATCGTCCATGGCTTGCGGCGCGCCGGACGCCGTGCGCCAGATCACCAGGAACTGACCCAGGAGCTTGACGGCCAACGGTTTGTCGGTCAGTTCATGCGCGTACGAGACAGGATGCCAACACGAACGGAGGGCGTCTGGGGTGGTCATGCGGCATTCTAGCATGCAGCCTTGATGCCGGCGACGATACAATCCATGCGACACATTCGCCGAAACGGAGGCGACCCATCGTCAACACCCCGACCCTCACCACAGACCGCCTCGTCCTGCGCGGGCTGCGCGCCGACGACGCAGCCGACGTGCTCGTGTTCCGCGGCGATCCCATCGTTCAGCGCTTCGACGATCCGCCGATCAGGTCGGTCGAGGAGTCCGCGGCGTTTATCGGCGAGACGCTCGAGGCCGCCGAGCGCGGCGACCTGCTGCCGTGGGCCATCACCCAGGCCGGCGTCGACCGCGTCATCGGGCTGGTTTCGCTGCAGCAGTTCGAGCACAACGGCGATCGCTATCATCGCCGCGCCGAAGTCGGCTACGGGATCGCGCACGCGCACTGGGGTCGCGGCATCGGTTCGGAGGCGGTCCGGGCGGTCGTCGGCTATGGCTTCGACACGCTGGGCCTCAACCGGGTTTACGCACGGACCATCGCCGACAACATCGAGTCGGTGCGCCTGCTCGAGCGCCTTGGCTTCATCCGCGAAGGCACGCAGCGTCAGCACTCACTCGAAGACGATGGCCGGTTTCACGACAGCGCCGTGTATGGTTTGCTGCGGACCGAATGGGGCTACCCGCCGCTCGCCCTGGCGCCTTGAACCCCGACGCGGGGCCACCAACAGAGCCACGCACCGGTGTGATCCACCGGGCCAGACTAATCGCCGGCCTGCAGGGCCGGATCGCGCGGCGCGGCCGGTCGGATGCGCCGATAGACCCACACGCCCCCGCCGATCAAGAGCGCCAGCACACCGACCGCCAGGTACTCGATCACGGGAATGCGGATGATCTCGTTCAACCCCGCCCAGCGGCCGTTGTAAACGACCAACGCCAGCCCGACATAGGCCGCCACCAGCGCCCAGCGGATGCGCCAGCTCAGCCCGAGGCCGTGCATCTGGGTCAGGATGAAGATCCCGCCGAAGCCGAAGGCGAACATCGGCCACAGGTTGTTGCCCTGCTGAAAGGCGACCAGAGCGCCGTGCGCGAGCACGACCGACTCCTGCACGAACATCCACCACTTGTTGACGTGCACTCGAGTGAGGAACAGGCTGCCCTGCACCAGCATGAGAAAGGTGTAGGCGAACCCGACCAGGTGCCCGGGCGTCGACACCATCGGGTGATACCAGAACGTGTAGATCACGGCCCAGGAAAAGACAAAGCCGTGATATTTGCGCGCGAACCCGATCACGTCCTTCGAGAACGGCGCCTTCCAGCCCCACACCAGGCCGCGCCGCGGCGTGTCCATCAGCAGCACCCAGACCAGCAGCAGAACCACGGACCCCTGTGAGCTGAAGATCGACACATCCTGCGCGAGCCCGTCGTACCAGATATGGGTCTGGACAAAATGCAGGATGATGAAACCGGCATTGACGGCCAGGGCGACGATGTTGACGCCGTGCAGGCGATTGCTGTACTTCAGCCCGCGCGACTGGGCGTAGTAGATCAGGATCCAATTGACGACCTGGTGCGCGATGTAGAAACCCCAGGCCGTGAAGCGCGACCAAAAGGTCGGCTCGGGCAGCCGCCAGTAGTACCAGGCCACACCGCTGTCCGGCAACAACGGCTGCGCGGCGAGCCGCGAACCGGCGGCCCAGATCAGGGCCGTGAACAGAAAACTGAAGATCACGCCACCCCATAGGGCGCGCGTGTCGCGGACATTCGGCGTGTCGGTCGTCTGAGTCTGAGTGGTCATCGCGGTTTCCTCTCGCGCCTCATTCTAGGTCCGTGATCGGCCGCGGCCAGGGTTTGCACAAGCCCGCGGCCTGCTATTCATGAGGTTCTAAGCTTGCGTCTGGCTCAGGGCATCTTCAAGGACCGAGAAGTAGCCGGGGAAGGTCTTGGTCGTGCAGCCCGGGTCGGCGATGGCGGCGCCCGGCGCGCGCAGCACGGTCAAGGCGAAGGCCATCGCCATGCGATGATCGTTGTAGGTCTGAACGACGGCCGGGGTCAGCGACCCGGCCGGCCAGATCGTCAGGCCGTCGTGGCGCTCCTCGACGCGCACGCCCAGCCGCGCGAGCTCGGTCGCCATCGCCGCGACGCGATCGGTCTCCTTGACCCGCGCCGACGCGATCCCGCGGATGGTCGTGGGCGTGGCCGCGAACGGCGCGATGGCGGCCAGGGTCTGCGCCGTGTCGGGGATGTGGCGCAGATCGACGTCGACGCCGCGCAGCCCGACGGCCGGGGCCGCCACTTCGATCCAACCCGCCCCGGTTGTCACCGTGCACCCCAGCTCGGCCAGGACGTCGACGAAGTCCACGTCGCCTTGCTTCGAGTCGCGCCCGATATCGAGGACGCGCACCCGCCCACCGGTCACGGCCGGCAGCGCGAAGAAGTAGGAGGCCGCCGAGGCATCGCTCTCGATCACGTACGTGTCACGTGGCGCGTAGCGGCCGGGCGCCACCGTGAAGCGGCGATAGCCGTCGCGCTCGACGATCACGCCGAAGTCGGCCATCAGCGCCAGCGTCAGGTCGACGTATGGTTGCGAGTTCAGCGTGCCGACGACGTCGATCGTCACCGGGTTGCGCGCATAGGGAGCGGCCAGCAACAGGCCGCTCAGGAACTGGCTGCTGATGTCGCCCTTCACCTGCGTCGGGCCGCCCAGCAGGCCCGCAGCGACCACGCGCAACGGCGGGCACCAGGCGCGTGGATCAGGCCCAACGTTGTCATAGACCGGCGCGACATCGGCGCCGAGAGTGCGCAACGCCAGCACCAGGTCGCCGATCGGGCGCTCACGCATGCGCGGTTCGCCGTCAAGCACGTACACGCCCTGCCCGAGCGTGAGCATGGCTGTGAGAAACCGGGCGGCTGTGCCGGCGTTGCCGACAAACAACTCGGCGGCGCGCGCCGGGATCCGCCCAGCCAGACCGCGCACGGCAATGGTGAGTGCCTCGGCATCGGTCTCGACGGAAAAACCCAGGGCCAGCAACGCGTTGACGAAGTGGCGCGAGTCGTCAGAGAACAGGGCGTGCGTCAGCCGCGTCGGGCCATCGGCGAGCGCAGCGACAAGCAGCGCGCGGTTGGTGAGCGATTTCGAGCCCGGGACGCGCACGGCGGCCTGCAAAGGCGCGACAGCGCGATTCGGCGGTGTCCAGACGGTCATGGGGGTGAAGCGCCCGTGGCGGGCGGCGGGTTGAACGGGCTCAGGCGTTGAACATGGCGCCGCGCTTTTCGCGCGCGGCTGTCAGGGTCTGGCGAATGCGTTCGGCGTCGCCGCTTTGGATGGCCTGGTCGAGCGCGTCGAGCTGTTCGCGGAAGCCGCCCAGGGCCTTGAGCAACGGCCCGCGGTTGGTCGTCAGGATATCGACCATCATGTCGAGGTCACTGGAGGCCAGACGCGTCGAGTCGCGGAAACCCGACGACGCCATCTCAAAGGCCTGGTCGTCGCCGGCCGCCAGCACGGTGCGCATCAGTGCGACGGCAGCCGTGTACGGCAGATGGCTGATCAGGGCCGCGAGTTGATCGTGGTGTTCGGCAGACATCACCAGCAGCCTCCCGCCAACACGCTCGACGAGCTCGTACGCGATGGCCAAAGCCCGCACCGAGGTATGCCCGGGCGGGGTCAAGACAAAGGGTTTGTTGCGAAAGAGGTCGGCGTTGGCGTTGACCAGACCCGAGACCGATTTGCCGCACATCGGGTGCCCGCCGACCGGCTCAAAACGCGGCGGCAGCTCGGCCATGGATTGCATCACCTGGGCCTTGGTGCTGCCCAGATCGATGACCACAGTCGCCCTCGGCGGATAGAACGCGGAGGTGGCCAGTTGATTGACCTGACCCACGATCGCGCGGACCGGGGCCGCCAACACCAGTACGTCGGTGTTATGTGCAGCTTCGAAGACCGTGATCTGGTCGACGATCCCGCGCGCCAGAGCTTCCTGCGCGACGGCCGGATCCTTGTCGACGCCGATCAGCATCCGGCACTGCCCGCGCAGCGCCATAGCCAGCGAGCCGCCCATCAGACCCAGCCCGACGATCGCGACCTCGCAATCCGTCAGGCTGAGCGGCGGCCGCCCCATCAGGGTCCCGGTTTTGCCTTCTCGACTCAGCACATCCTGATTATAACTGCCAAGCGCCCCGCTGCGGATATTGCATCGGCGCAAAAAAGTTGGCGTTGGGAGAGCGAGAGATTGGGCGGCTGGGCGATTGGGCGGTTGACACGGCAACGCCGCTCACCCGGGCACTCACCCTCCCTCACTCAGATGTCGCGATCGACGGCCTCGGCGATCCGGCGGAGGTCCTTGACCAGCCTGGCGAAGGCCTCGGGCTTGAGTGACTGCCCGCCGTCGGAGAGCGCCTTCTCGGGATGTGCATGGACCTCGATGATCAGGCCGTCGGCGCCGGCCGCGACGCCGGCCTTGGCAACCGCCGCCACATAGTCGACCTTGCCGGTGCCGTGGCTGGGATCCAGCAGCACGGGCAGGTGCGTCTGGCGCTTCAGCACCGGGATGGCGTTGATATCGGTGGTGTTGCGCGTGGCCTTCTCGAACGTGCGGATGCCGCGCTCGCACAGCATCACACGCGTGTTGCCCTGAGCCAGGATGTACTCGGCCGCCATCAGGAGTTCTTCGATGGTCGACATCATCCCGCGCTTGAGCAACACGGTCCGGCCGGATTTGCCGACCTTGTTGAGCAACGGGTAGTTCTGCATGTTGCGCGCGCCGATCTGGATCACGTCGGCATAGCGCGCCACGATGTCCACCTGATCTTCCGACATCGCCTCGGTGACGATCGGCAGACCGGTCAGGTTTCGGGCCTCGACCAGAAGCTCGAGACCCTCTTCGCCGAGGCCCTGGAACGCGTACGGCGACGTGCGCGGCTTGTACGCCCCGCCCCGCAACGCCGTGGCTCCGGCCTCCTTGACGGCCTGCGCGGTCTCCAGGATCTGTGACCGGCTCTCGACCGAACACGGGCCCGCGATCAAGGCCAGCTTTGGCCCGCCGACCTTGAGCCCGTCGAGCGGAACAAGCGTATCAGCCGGGTGCATCTCGCGCGAGGCCAGCTTGTAAGGCTTGAGGATCGGCACCGTGCGCTCGACACCGTCCAGCGCCTCGAACCCGCGCGCATCGACCGGGCGCTCGTCGCCGATCACGCCGATGATGGTGCGCTCCTCACCCTGCGAGAGGTGCACGCGGAACCCCTGGACCTCGACCTGCGTGACCACGGCCGCGATCTGTTCGGCCGAGGCGTGATCCTTCATGACGATGATCATAGTCTCTCCAGTGAGGTGAGAGGCGCCGGG
>WBZS01001265.1_pt1 | contig 21112 bp, 19 predicted proteins | sample 5204201 | NCBI WGS metagenome assembly WBZS01 (sample SAMN12344357, study PRJNA552823) | activated sludge metagenome | biome: Activated sludge suspended growth; feature: Nitrification reactor; material: Wastewater; isolation source: activated sludge from nitrification reactor of wastewater...
ATCGTTGGCTTCGGCGGTCGACAGCATCCTGGTCTGCATTTCGAACTGGCGGGCAAGCGAGATCATGCTGACCATCTGCTCGACCACGTTGACGTTGCTGCTCTCGAGGAAGCCGGAAGCAAGCTTGGCGTTCGGATCGGCTTCAGCCGCCTCGCCGCTGCGCAGACGGAACAGGCCGTCGCTGCCGCGCACCAGTTGCGTCTCGTCGGGATTGACCAGCTTGATGCGGCCGATGGCGTTCGACTGGTTCGGCGTACCGGCGCGCGACACCACGGACAGCGTGCCGTCGCTGGCAACCGTGATCTCGCTGTCGGGCGGTACGCTGATCGTGCCGCCGTCGCCGGCTACCGGCATGCCGCTGCGGGTCTGCAGCACGCCGTTCTCGGTCAACTCCAGGCTGCCGCTGCGGGTGTAGGCCTCGCTGCCGTCGGGCATCTGCAAAGCGATCCAGCCCTTGCCGCGCAACGCGACATCGAGCGTGCGATCGGTCTGCAGCATCGGGCCGGGTGTGAAATCGGTCTGCGTCGACGCGTCGACCGCGAAGGCCCGCGTCGGCAGAGCCTGCGACTGCACTTGAACGGCGCGCAGCCGGTGTTCCTCGGCGCGGTAGCCGGTGGTAGTGGCATTGGCGAGGTTGTGCGAGACCGCTGCCTGGCGAGACAGCGTATTGGCCGCGCCGGTCATCGCGGTGTAGATCAGTTTGTCCATTGCGCCCCCTTGCCCCTGGCCCCCTACGCCTCACGCTATCGCAGATTGGTGATCGTTTGCAGCACCGAGTCCTGCGTCTTGATCGTCTGCGCGTTGGCCTGGTAGGCACGCTGCATGGTGATCATGCTGACCAGTTCGCGCGTGAGGTCGACGTTGGAATCCTCCACCGCGCCGGCCTGCAAGGTGCCAGCGGTACTGACGCCTGGCGTGTTGTCGGTCGGCTGGCCGGATTCCGCAGTCTCGACCCACTGGTTGTTGCCCACTGCCGCAAGGCCGCCCGGATTGCGGAAGGTTGAAAGGGTGATGCGCCCGATGTCCTGCGTCTTGCCGTTCGAGAAGCGCCCCTGCACCAGTCCGTCCGAGGAAATCGACAGTCCCGACAGGTTGCCGGTGGAATAGCCGGTCTGGTCGATCAGACTATTGACCGCAAACGGGCTGCCGTACTGGGTCACGCTGCTGACGTCGAGCGTCAGGCTCAGATCGTTGGCGCCGGCAACCGTGATCGCCGGCAAGGCGATCGTTCCACCGGCAGGCGTGGCGAGCACGCCGGTCGTGGTGAACTCGAGGTTGCCGGCATCGGCCGGCGTGCCGCTGTCGAGCCGGTATTGCAGATTCCAGGTCGCCGGCGTGGGCGATGCGCCGCCTACCGCGTCGGCAGTCTTCAGGTAATACATCGTGAGGGTATGCGCCACGCCCTCCGAATCGTAGACGGTCATCGCCGTCGAACCGTTGAAGGTGGTCACATCGGTGGGGTCGAAGCTGGCGACCGGATTGAGATCGCCGGTGCCGGTCGGATCGTCGTCCTGCGGCAGGTTCAGATTCAATTCGACGGTCGTGGAAGCATTGGGTTGTATCTGGAACGCATCGACACGCAGTACGCTGGGCGTGGCGCTGATCGGCACCGACCCATCGACGCCCTGGATGCCCATCAGCACGAATCCCTGGTCGTTGACGATGTAACCGGATTCGTCGAGATGGAACTCGCCGTTGCGCGTAAAGGTGGCGGTCTGGTCGGTAGCGTTGCGCTGCATGCGGAAAAAGCCCTGACCCTTGATCGCGATGTCGAGCTGGTTGCTGGTGGCGGTGACGTTGCCCTGGGAATGCGATTGCGCGACTGCCGAGGCCGTTGCGCCGATGCCGACTTGCCCGGCACCGCCCCCGAGCGCGTTGGCGAACAGGTCGGCAAAGTGCATCTGCGACTGCTTGAAGCCAACGGTGTTGGCGTTGGCAACGTTGTTGCCAATGACATCGAGTGCCCGCGCCGATGCATTCAGACCTGACAAACCCTGCTGGAAACCCATTTCTTCGACTCCTTCTCAGAGAATTTCTTTGACGTCGGCAAGGCCGATGCGGCCCTGCGCGCCGAGATCGAGGCTGACGCCCGATGTACCGCGCACTACGCTGGCGACGCGCGATATCTGCAACGCATCAGCAGTGACGGCCGTATTGCCCTTCAACGCCTGCACCTTCATGGTGTACGCGCCGTCGGCCACCTGGGCGCCGCTGTCTGACTTGCCGTCCCAGGCGAAGCGATGGGCACCGGCATCGAGCGCGCCCAGCGAAAGCGTTCTCACGGTCAGGCCATTGGCATCGACGATGGTCACGCTCACCTTGTCGGCGGCCGATGCGAGTTCCACCCCCGCGCTGGCGCCGGCACCGGCTACCTGCAGATTCTTGCCACTGACCAGCACATCGCGGCCCACCAGCGCTGCCGCCTGCAAGGCCTCCGTGCCCTGCTGGCTGCCGACCAGTTGTTCCAGCGTGGCGTTGAGCTTGGTGATGCCATCGACCGTGCTGATCTGCGCGAGTTGCGAAGTCATTTGCGCGTTGTCCATCGGGTTCAACGGATCCTGGTTGCGCAGTTGCGTCGTCAGCAGTTTGAGGAAGCGGTCCTGCCCGTCGGCAGCCGCGCTGCTTTTGGTGCCGCTGGCTGCGCCGTTGATTGCGTTCAGCACGTCGGGCGAGAGAGTATTGGTGGAAGTGGCGCTTACCGATGCCATGATGGGTTTCCTTATTGACCGATCGTCAGGGTTTTTTGCAGCAGCGCCTTGGCGGTGGCCATCATTTCGGCGTTGTTCTGGTAGGCACGCGATGCCGAAATCATGTTCACCATCTCGTCGACCACATTGACGTTCGGCATCGCAACGTAGCCTTGTTCGTTGGCCAACGGATTGGCCGGCTCGAAGACCATGCGCGGCGGCGCTGCATCTTCGACCACCTGCGTAACCCGCACGCCCTGAGCACCCTGCCCGGCCAGGGGCGTGGCCGAGAACACCACCTGTTTCGCCCGATAGGGCTTGCCGTCCGCGCCGGTCACGCTGTCGGCATTGGCCAGGTTCGACGCGGTGGCGTTGAGGCGCGCCGACTGGGCAGTGAGCGCACTGCCGGCGATGTTGAATACGTTGAACATGCTCATTTCGGTTGCTCCGTCACTGGCCGGTGATCGCCGTCTGCAGCGACTTCAGCGTGCCGTTGATGAACGTGATGCTCGATTCATAGTGGATCGCGTTCTCGGCAAACTGTGCCCGCTCGACATCGAGGTTGACCGTATTGCCATCGATGCTGGATTGCTGCTCGGTGCGATACCGCGTACCCGGTGGCAGCGTCGCCGCCGGCGATTGCAGGTGGCGCGCGGAGGAGGCGGCCAACGGCAGGGCGCCGCTGCTCCGCCCGCTCGCCGCCTGCGCCAGCGCGCTCTTGAAATCGATGTCGCGTGCCTTGAAGCGCGGGGTGTCGGCGTTGGCGATGTTCGATGCCAGCAACTGACTGCGCTGAGCGCGCAGGTTGAGCGCCGTCTGCTGGAACTTCAATGCCTGGTCGATTGAATTGCTCATTGGTTCGCACTCCTCTTGCGGTAGCCTTTGCAGGCTTCATGCCAGGCATTGTGTAACTGGCGTGCGGTGCGCGATCGGCCGATAAGCGCCAGAAACGAGCACCATTTCGCCGTGCAAACCGGCAATCCGCTGCCACAGGCGCCGGCAAATCCTGCCGTCCGGCAAGTTCCGGTCAGGGACAGATATGCGGGCAAATCCGCGCGCTGTTCGGGCCATGCCCGGGCTGGTGGCCATGTTCAAATCGGTCACGTGATTCAACCGCAAGGGAAGCTGCAATGAACGAAATCGAAACGATCGTCAGGAACGGTGCGTGGCGTGTCGGCCTGATGCTGACACTGGGGTCGATTCTGCTTGCCCTGGCCAGCAACGGCGCCCAGGCACGACAGGATCCGGTCGCGGTCAAGGAAGCGGTCGAAGACTACCTGCGCGTTCAGACCCGCGGCCTGCCCGGCGAGGCGAGTTTCACGGTCGCGCCGTTCGACCCGAACAACAACCTGCTGCCCTGTGCCATGCTCGAGGCATTCACGCCGCCGGGCGCACGGGTATTCGGCCGCACCCACGTCGGCGTACGCTGTCGGGCCGAGGCGAACTGGCAGATCTATGTCCCGGCGCAGATCCGCGTGATTGCCGACTATCTGGTCGCGGCAAAGCCGCTGGCGATGGGCGAACCGGTTTCTTCGGGTGACCTCGTGCGGCGGCGCGGCGATCTCGGCGAGTTGCCGGCCGGCGTGCTGACCCGCGAAGACCTCGCGCTCGGCCAGACGCCGCGCATGACGATCGGTGCAGGACAGCCGCTGCGCGCCGATATGCTCAAACGCGAAGCCGCAGTGCAATCCGGGCAAAACGTCAAGGTGGTGTCGCGCGGTGCCGGGTTCGCTGTGTCCACTGAGGGCCAGGCGATGAACAATGCCGCTGACGGGCAGGTTGCGCGCGTGCGCACCAGCGGCGGACAAACGATCTCGGGCATCGCCCGGACCGGCGGCCTGGTCGAGATCAGTTTCTGATCGGCGCCAATCGGAAGCGGGTGAGCGGGCTTTACCCCGCTCACCGTGTTTCAGTACGCTTTGCTAGCGGTCGGTCTTAACCGCCCAGCGCGGTTGCGAACTCGCCCCGGTCCAGCTTGTTGTCTTTGTTCTTGTCGGCTGCCTGGAAGCGCTCGCTGAGACCTTTCATCTTGCTCGCCTCTTCCTGGCTGATCACGCCATCTCCGTTGGCATCCAGCGAACGGAACTTGTCATCGATCGCCGCCTTCATGTCCTCGGCCGGCGGTTGGGGCGCTGCCTGTTGCGCAAGTACGCTACCCGCTGTCAGAAGGGATGCGAAGAGCGTTGCAATTGTCACGTTTCGTGCGTTCATGTCGACTCCTGTCTTGAGTTATCAGAATGCGCGGACCGAACAGCCCACAGCCGATACTTGGCAAGCGGCGTGCCAGAATGAATTTCCTTCTATCTTTCAGTCTGTTATACCATCTCCTTTAGGGCTATTCGCGGATGCCTGCATGACAGCGCTGTCTCCCTCCGCAGACGTACCGCGCAAGATTGCAGAAAACGGTCGCGCAATCAGGACGTTCCATGTCGGTAGCGGGCGACGACGGCCTTTCAGGCGGTTTTGTGCAAGCGCAAAACCCCGAATTGAGGCCGTTAGATTGTTCTCATCGAAAGATCTAAAGTTTCCCCGGGGGGCTCCGTAACAGCACTCGTGGCTCATTACGAGAGCCAATTACTGAAAGGACACATACGTGAAAGTCGACAACTCCTTAAACGTTGGCGGTCTTCCCATCAGCGAGCCCAAGGGCCGCTCGGTAAAGGGCCAGCCCGCATCGAAAGCCGATGCGTCGGTGGAGTCGTCTTCGCTGTCGTCGCGCCTGGCGGAAATCCAGAGCAGCTTGAGCAACGTCCCGGTGGTGGATTCCGCCAGGGTCGAAGAGATCAAGCAGGCGATCAGCGAGGGCCGCTTCAAGGTCAATGCCGACAAGGTGGCAGACAGCCTGATCGAGTCGGTACGACAGATGCTGGGTGCGCAGACGAGCAAGGCATAGCGCGCCGCCATGGCAGAACCGCTCGGCATTGTCCTGGCCCGCCGCATGGGCGACGAAATCGCGCTGTTGCGCGATTTCGTCGCTGTTCTCAAGCGGGAGCAGGCGGGGCTCAGTGCCGACCATGCCGAAGAAATCGCCACCGTCGCGCAGATCAAGGTCGAGTTGGTCCGCCAGCTCAGCCAGATCTCGGCCGAGCGAAATCTGGCACTTGCCCGCGTCGGCTTCACGACCGACCGCGCCGGACTCGACGCATTCATCGAGTGCCAGGCGGAGTCGGCCAGGCTGGCGCAACAACGCGACCAGTTGCTGGCGTTGGCCGGCGAAGCCGACCGGATCAACCGCACCAACGGCAAGCTGATCCGCATGCGCATGGTGCACAACCAGAAGTCACTCACATTTCTTCTCGGCGGCGAAGGTGCATCGACCTACGGCCGCGACGGCCGCGCAATGCTCGGCGGCAGCCCGGCAGGACGGCGCCTGACAACCGCCTGAACCACTGCGCGAACGCACGTTCGCGCCAGCGGCAAACTACCCGATCGTACTTCTATTCGTAGCGCTGCCCGGCTTCGCTCAACGCCATCGAATCAGGGGCGCGGCACGCCGAACGGGATCGCCGGTCCTTCGCTGCGCGCTTCTGGCGCCAACGACTCGACCAGAATCGCCACCCGCCGATTGCGGGTGCGCCCTTCTGGCGTCGAATTGCTTTCCAGCGGACGCTGCTCGCCATAGCCGATGGCGGACATCTGGCCCGGCGCAAGGCCGGACTCGGAGAGCAGCCGTGCAACACTGGCGGCGCGCACCGCCGACAGCTCCCAGTTGGACGGAAACCGGGAATTGGCGATCGGCACGTTGTCCGAGTGGCCCTCGACGGTCACCGGAAAATCGCCCTGCGCCAACGCCCCGGCGATTGCCCGCAGAACCGGCTCCGCTTCTAGCGAAAGGGTCGAATCGCCCGAGGCAAACAGCATCGACGAATTGATCTCGATGGTGATGCCGCGTGCGCCTTCGGAAACCTGTACCTGCCCCTGCCGAACCAGCGGATCGAGTGCGCTCATCGCCAGCGCGACCAGCTTGCGCGCACGCTCGCGCCGCTCGCGCCGCGTATTGTCTTCAGCCCGCGCGCTGCGCCGTGGATTGATATTTGGCGGCGCGATGGAGGTCGAGGCATTGCTTTGAACCAGCGGACGTGCGCCCTCGGACGAGCGGAAGGCGCTGGTCAGCGAATCCGACAGCACGCGGTACTTGCCGTCATTGACCGAGGAAATCGCGTACATCACCACAAAGAAGGCAAACAGCAGAGTGATGAAATCCGCATAGGACACGAGCCACCGTTCGTGGTTCTCGTGTTCTTCCTCGTGTCGTTTGCGTCTCGCCATTTCGTTCTGCCTTCGTTTTCCCAGTGCCGCGCAATCCGCGAGCACAGGGACATGATGGTCGGGCCGCTGGTCGCCCTACCTGCGCTCGATTCGCACAAACACCTGATCCATCGTCCGGCCTAGATTTCGGCCGATTCCTGCAACAGCTTTTCGTAAACCAGCGCGGTCAAAGCCAGGCTTTCGCTCGGTGGCACCTCGACAAACTGCAGGCCGTGGTGGAATCCGGCCGGCAGGCCCTCCGCCGAGCCGTCAGCGGTGCCGATGCTGCGAATGGCCGCCACCGGGTGCAGGTAGTGCTCCTCGCCGTTGAGCGTCGCCCGGAACTTGAGCGTCAGTTTTTCGCCGACCTCACCCATCTGCACGCCAGAGACCAGCATGCCGCCGCCGGTGCTCAGATCGCACAGTGTTGCCGCATGCGACTTGCCATGCGAATCGACAGCCGCGGCGATGATGTTGACCCGTGCCCTCGCACCGCGGCGCACCACCAGGCCGCGCACAGAGGACGGATAGGTCAGGTGCAGATGCGGATACGGGACGTTGGTCGACTTGAACACCGAAGTGGCAAACGCATAGGCCACCTTGCCACGGAAAAACCGCACGACGAAGCTCTGCCCGTCGCGAATGAAGGCGAATTTGTTGTCCACCATCGGCGTGGAAACAATGACGCTCTTGCCCTTGCAGTAGCCGATCAGCTTCACGGCGTAGCGCAGGGCATCGCCATCGGCCATGCCCTGCAACTGCAGGTGCTCGCCGATGGCAAGCTTTATTTCGTCGAGCGTGAATTGCGATTCGCGGACCGTGGCGGCCGCGCTCTCCGTGGCCGATTCCGCACCGTCTCGACGATCCCTGGCGGCCGGCGCCGAGGGATTGCGGTAGAGTCCCTTTTCGGAAAGCTTGTCCAGCTGGTTCTGCGTCTCGACGATGCAGCCGGCGCGCAACAGAAGGATGCGGTCGCCGTCATAGAGCGAGTAAGGCAGCGGCCGGCCGAGTGCCACATCGCACTTGCGCACCGGCATGAAACCCATGTCACCCACGATCCGCCTCCCCGGCCTAGCCTCAGTCCATATTTCGGCTACAAGACATAGCCTTGCAACCTGCTCTCGATGATGCGCGGATTGTCGCCGTTGGCGATGCCGACCAGACCATCGACCAGCATCTCGCGCAATGTCACCAGGCGCTGCACATGCGCCTGCAGTTTCTTCGCCACCGGCAGGAAGATCAGGTTGGCCGACCCGACGCCGTAGATCGTGGCGACGAACGCCACCGCAATGCCGGCGCCGAGCTTGGTCGGGTCGGACAGGTTCTCCATCACGTGGATCAAGCCCATCACCGCGCCGAGGATGCCAATCGTCGGCGCATAGCCGCCGGCAGATTCCCACACCTTGGCGGCCAGTTTCATCTGCTGTTCGTAGTTGTCGATCTCGACTTCCATCACTTCGCGCAGGTTGTGCGGTTCGACGCCGTCAACCAGCAACTGAAGGCCCTTGCGGGCGAAAGGATCGGCTACACCGGCGATTTGCCGCTCGAGCGCAAGCAAGCCTTCCTTGCGCGATGTCTGGCCCCAGCGAACCACCGCCGCGATCAGATCGGATTGTGCGAGCATCGGCGGATTGAAGATCCAGCCGCCCATCTTGATCCCGGTGACGAACACCGGCAACGGGCTTTGCAGCATCACGGCACCCAGCGTGCCGCCGACCACGATCAGCAACGCCGTCGGCTGCACCAAAGAACCGATGTGGCCGCCCTCGAGCACCTGCCCGCCGACAATCGCCAGCAGGCCGACGATCAGGCCGATCAGGCTGATCCGGTCGAAAATCGGTTTCGACTGCATGTTCGGCTCCTTGCGGAGTCTCCTGTTCGCTGCGCCACGACCTTACATCAACGGCAGCCGCGCCGCGGACTTGATCGACCGACCACACCGCGCACGCGTTACCGCCGCCCCGCTCATGCCGCGATGCCGGAGGGCGCCTTGGCCTTCTTCGTGCCCTTCGGCCTTCCGCGGGTCCGGGCCACCGGGTTGTCGCCCTCGAAAATGCGCGAGCGCAGGCGGGCCACGGCCTGCGTGTGCAACTGGCATACCCGCGATTCCGACACCCCCATCACGTCGCCGATTTCGCGCAGGTTCAATTCCTCGTCGTAGTACAGGCCCATGACCATCCGTTCGCGCTCGGGCAGTTCCTCGATCGCCTTGACCAGCGACTCGCGCATGCCTTTCTGGGTCAGGATTTCCAGCGGATCGACCTCGCTGCGCCCGCAGTTGTGCTCGAAGAAATCGTCGTCGTCCGACTCGGTGAAGTCCTCGAAGTAGACCAGCTGATGGCCGCGCGCCTCATGCAGCATCTTCTGGTACTCGGCAAGCGGCATGCCGAGCGCTTCGGCCAGTTCCGATTCGCTCGGCTGGCGGCCGTGTCTTTGTTCCAGCACGTGGATCGCCGATTCGATCCGCCGCATGTCGCGCCGCAGCGAGCGCGGCAGCCAGTCGTTGTCGCGCAGGCCGTCGAGCATCGCGCCGCGGATACGCTGCACCGCATAGGTTTCGAATTGGGCACCGAGCCCCTCCTCGAAGCGGCCGATGGCATCGAGCAGACCCATCATGCCGTTCTGGATCAAATCCTCGACTTCCACGCTGGCCGGCAGCTTGGCCATCAGGTGGTAGGCGATGCGCTTGACCAGCGGCGCAAACTGGGTGACGAGCTGGTCCTTGTTCAGGGTTCCGGAGGCGTTGTACATGGCGAGACCTCGTGAGGTGGGTATTCCAGGTTTCTGGGTCAGCCCGCGACGCCGTGCGCCGGAGCTGGGGTGTTCATCAATCCGTTGAAGCCGGCGCGCGCCAGCAACCGGCGCATGCCGCCGGCAGGACGCGGCGCGGGCGCAGCCTCGATTCGTTCCAGTTCGTCTGCGAGCAGGGCCGCCCCGGCGGCGAGCGCGTCGGAGAAGGCGAACGGCTGCCCCTCGCGCGGCACCGGCAGGCTGCCGAAGTCGGCCAGCAGCGCGTCGAGCCGATCGACCGCCACGCGCTGCAGATTGGCCATCAGCGCCGGCCGTGCGCCGGCGTCGCGCAAGCGGGTGAGCACCGCGGCGTAGCGCGCATCGCCGCATGCCGCATGCAATTGCTTGAGCAGCAGGTAGCCGTCGGCGAGTCCGGCGGCGTTGCCCTGCACTGCAAGCACGATCTGGCTGGCCGCCCGCGCCAGCAGCGACAGCCCGTCGCTAGCGACCGCCGCGCGGATCAGCACGAACTCGGCGCCCTGCTCTGCCAGTTCGACACAGCGCGCCAGCGCGGCCCGCTCGGCGGCATCGGCCTCGCCCAGCGCCGCCACGGCACGCGCCGCCGGCAGCAGGGAGAGCAGGTTCGACACGCGCACCACTGCGCGTGCGATCGGCACGTCGCCGCGCGCCGCCTGCAGCAGGTCGTAGCGGGTCGCGCACTGCAGCGGCGCGGCCATCGACTGCGCGCCCTCGTGTTCATCTATCACCAGCACGCGCGCACCACGCGAGGCCAGTTGCAGCGCCGCGGCGGCCGTCGCCGCCGCCGAGTCGGCCGGGTTGGCGCTCGCTACCGCGATCACGCGGCGCAGCGGGCTCTTCACCAGCCGGCGCAGGCCGGCGGCCTGATCGTCATGCCAATTAACCATGCTGCACCTCGCCACGCAGGGAAGTCGCGCCACTGCCGCGCCGCGCCGCCAGCAGCAGACCGGCCTCGTCGCCGGCCATCCGGTGCGGCGAATCGTCGGGCAGTTCCTTCAGCGCGCGATGCAGCAAATAGGCGCGGTTGGGCAGATGCAGATCCTCGGGCACGCGCTGGCCGTTGGCGACGTAGAACAGGTCGAGTTCATGGCGGATCGCGACATCGAGCACCGGCGCCAGCGAGGCCGCTTCATCGACCTTGGTCAGCACCGCGCCGGCCAGGGCCGGACCCATGCCCTTTCCGGCATAGGCGCGCACCACGTCGTCGAGCGTGTCGCCGCGCGCCGTGGCGTTGAGCAGCAGCAGCCGGCGCACCTCGCCGGCGGCATTGAGCATCGCCGCCTGCTCGGCCACCGCCTGGTCGCGCTGGCTCATGCCGACGGTATCGATCAGGACCATGTGCTTGCCGGCAAGATCGCGCAGCGTGGTGCGCAGGTCGGTGGCGTCGCGCACCACATGCACGGTGACGCCGAGAATGCGGCCGTAGATGCGCAGCTGTTCGTGGGCGCCGATACGGTAGGAATCGGTGGTAATCAGCGCCAGGTTCTCCGCGCCGTGGCGCACCACGCAGCGCGCGGCAAGCTTGGCGGTGGTGGTGGTCTTGCCGACGCCGGTGGGACCGACGATCGCATAGACGCCGCCGCGGTCGATGATGTCGGCATCGGACTTGATCAGCGACAGGCTGCGCGAGAGAACCTCGCGGACCGTCTGGCGCGCTTCGGCCACGCTGGCATGGGGCGCGACCTGGCCCATCAGATCGCGCGACAGCTGGGCCGAGAAGCCGGCTTCCAGCAGGTCCGACAGAACCTGCGTGCGCGCCGGCGCGTTGCGCGACATCTCGCCCCAGGCAAAACCGGCGAGCTGCATTTCGAGCAGGCCGCGCATCTGGGCCACCTGCGCCGACAGATCGGACATCATGCGCGCACCTTCGGCGGCGCCATCGATCGCTGCCTGCGCCTGCAAGGCGGGCGTCGCGCGTTCGCGCGAGGCGCTCGGCGCAACAGCCGGTGTCGCTGCAGCCGCGTCCGCGGATTCCGGTTCGATGTCGAGATAGCGCGCCGCGACACTCGCGCCGCGGGTTCCGGCGGCGGTGGTCTGCGCCTTGGGCGATTCGACGCGACGCGGCTTCCAGGCCTGCGGCTCGATGCCGGGCTTGAAGCGCTTATCCACACTGGCCGAAAGGCTGACGCGAAAGTCGTCCTCGCCGCCGGTCGCCTGCGACAGCGGTTGCGGCTGGCTCTGCGCCTGCGGCTTGGCGGTCGGGCGCGCCGACACCAGCGCGGCAGCCGCTTCCGGCGGCAGGGCGAGAATCTCGACGCCGCCATCGACCTGGCGGTTGGACAGCACGATGGCATCGGCGCCGAGCGCCTCTTTCACCTGACGCAGTGCGTCGCGTGCGGTTTCGCCGAAGTATCTTTTGACGTTCATGATTGGGCTCCGATGAGCGAGGTGACGCGGATGGTGCGCGAGTCGGGTACTTCAGCGTGGGAGAGCACCTTGAGTTGCGGCAGCGAACGGCGCAGGAAGCGCGACAGCAGCCAGCGCAGGCCTTGCGGCACCAGCAGCACGGCCGGCTGACCGAGATCCTCCTGGGCGCGGGCGGCGTTGGCGGCGTGGCGCAGCAGCGCATCGGCCAGCCCGGGTTCGATGCCGGCGCCGTCGCCGCCGGTCGCCACCGCCTGGCCGAGCATGCGTTCGAGTTGCGGATCGAGTGCCAGCACCGACATCTCGCCGGCGCCGGGGAACAGGCCCTGGACGATCGCCCGGCCGAGCGCGATGCGAATCTGTGCGGTGAGTTCGAGCGGGTCCTGGGTGCGCGGCGCGAATTCGGCCAGCGTCTCGACGATGGTGCGCATGTCGCGGATGCCGACGCCTTCTTCGAGCAGGTTCTGCAGCACGCGCTGCAAGGCGGCCAGCGAGATTTGCTTGGGCACCAGATCCTCGACCAGCTTGGGCGATTCCTTGGCGATGTGGTCGAGCAGCGCCTGCGTCTCCTGGCGGCCGAGCAGTTCGGCGGCATGGGTCAGGATCACATGATTGAGGTGGGTGGCCACGACCGTCGCGGCGTCCACCACCGTGTAGCCCAGCGCATTGGCCTGGTCGCGCATGTTGGCGTCGATCCAGATGGCCGGCAGGCCGAAGGCCGGATCGCTGGTGGCGCGGCCTGGCAGCGTGCCGTTGACGCGCCCCGGATTGATCGCCAGGTGCTGGCCCGGAAAGGCTTCGCCGGCGCCGATCTCGACGCCCTTCAAGGTGATGCGATAGCCCTGCGGCTTGAGTTCCAGGTTGTCACGGATATGCACCGGCGACGAGAGAAAGCCGACATCCTGGGCGAACTTCTTGCGCAGGCCGCGGATGCGCCGCAGCAGCTCGCCGTCCTGCCCCTTGTCGACCAGCGGAATGATGCGGTAGCCGACTTCCAGGCCGAGCACATCGACCGGCGCCACGTCGGACCAGCTGGCTTCGGCCGGTTCGCTGGTCGCGCTGTCGCGGGCGGCCTGCACCGGCGCTTCCTGCGCCGCCAGCGCGGCGCGCTGCTTCATCTTCCAGGCGATCGCGCCGAGGCCGCCGGCGAGCGTCAGGAACACCAGATTCGGCATGCCCGGAATCAGCCCCAGCGTGCCGATGATGCCGGCGGTGATGGACATGACGTTCGGGTCGCGGAAGATCTGCCCGATGAACTGCTCGCCCATGTCGCGGTCGCTGCCGACGCGGGTGACCACCAGGCCGGCGGCGATCGAGATGATCAGCGCCGGAATCTGCGCCACCAGGCCGTCGCCGATGGTCAGCAGCGTGTATTGCTTGGCCGCGTCGCCCAGCGCCATGTCGTGCTGGAGCACGCCGACAACAAAGCCGCCGATCACGTTGATAAACAGGATGATGATGCCGGCCACCGCGTCGCCGCGGACGAACTTCGAGGCACCGTCCATCGAGCCGTAGAACTCCGCCTCCTGGCCCACTTCGAGGCGGCGCTTGCGTGCCTCGTCCTCGCCGATCAGGCCGGCGTTGAGGTCGGCGTCGATCGCCATCTGCTTGCCCGGCATCGCGTCGAGGGTGAACCGCGCCGCCACTTCCGCGACGCGGCCGGCGCCCTTGGTGATGACGACGAAGTTGATCACCACCAGGATCGCGAACACCACGATGCCTACTGCGTAGTTGCCGCCAACCAGGAAGTGGCCGAACGCCTCGATCACCTTGCCGGCGGCATCCGGCCCGGTGTGGCCTTCGAGCAGCACCACGCGCGTCGAGGCCACGTTGAGCGACAGGCGTAGCAGCGTGGTGACCAGCAGCACGGTCGGGAAGATCGAGAACTCGAGCGCCTGGCGCGTGTACATCGCCACCAGCAGCACCATGATCGAGATGGCGATGTTGAAGGTGAAGAACACGTCGAGCAGCACCGCTGGCAACGGCAGCACCATCATCGCCAGGATCATCACGATCAGCAGCGGTGCGGCCAGCACGCGCAAGTTGGCGCGAGCGAAGAAGTTCTGCAGGGAGAGGGTGTCGTTCATGGCGCGGGCGGTTTTCCTATGGCGCCATGATGCGTGGGACTTGAGTGCCGCGATCGCCCAATAAGGCGGGAAAAAGACCGGCAATCCTTGCCGCGCCGCGCCGGATTGCGACGCGCGTCACGGCATGCGCGCAGTCACCGCCAGGCGGCGCTGACAGCACTGTGAGACTGCCCTGGAAGCCGCACCGGCTGGACCTCTGCGGGCATGCCATGCCAGGAGGCCCGTGGCATGGGCCTCGCAGCCTTGCCTGCCTGCAGAGCGCCATTCCATGCGGCTTGCGGGGCAGCGCTGGTTGGCGTGCGAATCAGTCCGGGCCGGGTCCGGGGTCGAGGTCGGGCGGCACCGGCAGATCGGCCGGTTCCGCCGGCGGCAGGCCGCCCTGCGCGATGAAGTGGTTGAGCTGGTATACCCACGCCATCACTTCGGCCACCGCGTTGTACAGCGCGGCCGGAATCGATTCGCCGATCTCGGTGTGCCGGTAGAGCGCGCGCGCCAGCGGCGGCGCTTCGAGCAGCGGCACCGAGTTGGCCGCCGCCAGTTCGCGGATGTTCTGCGCGATCAGGTTCATGCCCTTGGCAACCACCCGCGGCGCGCCCATGGCATCGGCATCGTACTTGAGGGCGACCGCGTAACGGGTCGGGTTGGTCACCACCACATCTGCCTTGGGCACCTCGGCCATCATGCGTTTCCTCGCCATCGCCCGCTGGGCGCCGCGGATGCGCGCCTTGATCTGCGGGTCGCCCTCGGCATCCTTGGCTTCCTGCTTGAGTTCCTCGCGCGACATCTTGAGCTGCTCGGTGTAGTGCCACAGCTGCCATGGCACGTCGATCGCGGCGAGCAGCGCCAGGCCGAGCAGAATCAGCATGGTGGCCACCAGCAGCAGGCGGGCGATGCCGGCCAGACCGACTTCCAGCGGACTCGACGCGAGCGCGAAAATGGCGTCGCGCTCGTGGCGAATCGCCCAGTAGGCGATGCCGCCGACCAGCAGCGTCTTGAGTACCGCCTTGACCAGCTCGGCCAGGCTGTCTTTCGAGAACATGCGGGTGAAGCCGCGCAGCGGATCGAGCTTGCCGAAGTTGGGCGCCAGCGGTTTGGTGGTGAAGTTCCAGCCGCCGATGGCAAAGCGTCCGAGCAGCGCGGCGGCAATGGTCAGACCGAGCAGCGGCGCGCAGGCGATCAGCGCCGACAGCGCCGCATCGAACAATGCGCGCACCATCGCATCCGATTCAAAGGCGGCACTGCGCTCGAGTTGCAGGCCGTGGCGCAGCAGGCTCTGGGTGTGCTGCGTCATCCACTGCCCGAACACCCACAGGCCGCCGACGCCAGCGATCAGCACCAGAAACGTCGACAGTTCCCTGGAGTGCGGAACCTGCCCTTCGCCGCGCGCTTCGGTAAGGCGCTTACTCGATGGGGCTTCTGTCTTTTCGAGGTCGCTGCCGTCGGCCACGCCGGCGCTCCGTCAAATGGGGGAGCCCCATTTTCGTTGCGGCGGCGGGCGCGGCGGCGGCCGATCAGAGGGGGAATTCCCCGCCAATTCGCCGCCGCGGCAACGCGCCGCTCAGCGACTGGCGGCGGGAATGCGGAAGCGCGCCACCGAATCGACCAGGCCGACCGCCAGGCTGTTCAGATCGTGGGCCGAGCCGGCAACCGAAGTCACCGCGGTGGAATTCTCTTCGATCATCTGCACGATCTTCTCCACCCGACCCGCGATGTCGTGGCTGGCGGAGGCCTGCTCTTTGAGGGCGGTCGCCACATCGTCGATCACGCCGGTCACCCGCTTCGCGCTGCCGTCGATGTCGCGCACCGACTCGCCGGCGCCTTGTGCCTTGGCCATGCCCTCGCGCATCTGGGTCACGGTGGTTTCCATCTGCGCCGACATGCTGCGGCTTCGATCCTGGATGGCGTTGACCATCTGGGTGATTTCTAGGGCCGATGCGCCGGAGCGTTCGGCGAGCTTTCTCACTTCGTCGGCCACCACCGCGAAACCGCGACCGGTTTCGCCGGCGCGTGCCGCCTCGATCGCGGCGTTGAGCGCCAGCAGGTTGGTCTGGTCGGCCACGTCCTTGATCACGCCGACGATGCTGGTGATGCGTTCCGATTCCTTGTCGAGCTGGCGGGCATGCTCGGCACTCTGTTCGATCGTCGTCGAGACGCGGCCGATCTCTTCGACCATCGAGGCGATCTGGCCGGCACCGACGCTCGCACCCTGGCTGGCCGACTTGGCAAGTCCGCGTGCTTCATCCGACAGGTCGGAAACATGGTTGATACTGGCCGACAACTCTTCCAGGGCGGCAGCCATCGATGCGGCCGATTCCGACTGGGTATCAGAGCCGACCCGTACCTGTTGCGATGCCGTGCTCAGCGAGCCGGAGGTCTGCGCGACATTCTCCGCGCTCTCGCGCACCTGCACGATCGACTTGCGCAGGCTTTCGGTCATGCTCTTGACGCCAGCTTCCAGGCGAGCGAGTTCGTCACCGCCCTCGGGCGCCAGATCCACCGTCAGGTCGCCGCCGGCGACCTTCTCCACTGCACCGAGCACGCGGCCCAGCGGCTGGGAGATCGAACGCGTCACCAGCAGCGCTGCGGCCACCGCTACCAGAAGCGCGCCAACCAGCATGCCGATCACGGTGTTCCTGGCAGTACCGTAGGCGCTCTGGGCATGCTTGACATCGTCCTCGATCAGCTCGTCTTCGATCTTCATCAACTTGACGATCTCGCCCGTGACCGCAGCGACGTTCTCGCCCACGGTGGCCACCGCGGCCTCGGCCTCGGCCTGTTTGCCGGATTTGGCGAAACTGACCAGTTCGTCGATTGCCGCCTTGGCCTTGACGTTGGCTTCCATGACCTTGGCCAGTTGCTCGAACTGGCGTGGCGTCCCGCTGGAATCCCTCAGCATGGCGTGGAACTTGTCGTGCTTGGCGGCGAACTCTTCGCGTCGCGTCTTGAGGCGCTCGATGGCATCCTGGCGCTTGGCCTCGTCCTTCGCCAGGACGAGATCGCGCGCGGCGATCGCTCGCCCGTCGATCAGGATACGCAACTCGGCCGCGAGCTCCTCCTCCGGCAAGTTGACGCGGGTGATGTCGACCAGACGCGCGTCGATTTGCGCCATCTCGTACAACCCGACAGAAGCCATGATGGCAAGCATGAACACCAGCAGCCCGAATCCGAGCCCCAGCCGCAATCCGATCGACATTTTCCTCAACATGACGCTTCCCTCTCACACGTTCGTAGACAGACCACAAGCAGGCAGATCTACGGCAGCAAGCGGGCAGACTTGAATCTCGCAGCGGAACCGCGCGTTGCGCGGGCGCCGGCCGGACGGCCAGCGGAGAGAAGGCGGCCTGGAACCGCGCCGCGCTCAGCGGCCAGGCGAGCCGGCGCCGAGCCGTTCGCTCAGACGCTCGGTTTCCCGCCGCAGCAGGTCGAGTTGATGGCCGAGCAGATCGACGTGATCCTGCATCAGGCCGCTGATCTGCCAGGTCGCCTTGAGCGGCGAGCCGGCGCAGGCGCGCACGTTGTCGATGTTGTTCTGCAGACGCCGCAACCCTTCGGCAACGTGCTCGGGAGCGGCGGCGATGAACGATTCGATCGCCGTGCGTCGCGCCTGGAAATAACCGGCCGCATCGCGCTGCGCCAGTTGCGACCAGCCTTCGAAATCGAACGCGCCCGGCTCGAAGCGGGGAACCCCGCCGGGATTGCCGGAGAAATCCGGACTGTTTTGTGTTTGCATGCGACTGACCTCCTGGGCGCATGCTAGCCCAGCCCGTTTTACCCGGCAAGGCGGCCCAAGTCCCTTGCGGCGCAGCCGCGCCGCCGGGGCCGCGGCGGATGTCAGTTCGAGACCGCGCGTACCTGCGACAGATCGGTCAGACCCTGCAGGATCTTGGCGATGCCGTCCTGCTTGAGCGTGCGCATGCCACAGCGGATCGCGGTGTGGGATATCTCCTCGATCTCGGCGCGGCGCATGGCCAGGCGCTTGATCTCCGGCGTGGCGACCAGCAGCTCGTGCAGCGCAAGGCGGCCGCGATATCCGGTGCCGGAGCATTGCTCGCAGCCGGCGGCGGCATAGAGAAGCAAGCCGCCCTTGCCGTCGCCCTGTTCGGCCAGCCACTGCGTGCGCACTGCGTCGATCTCGAACCCGGCGCCTGTCGGCATGTTGAAACAGTATTCGTCGAGCAGTTCGTCGATCTCGTCGGCGCTCGCGCTGCGTTCGTGGCGGCAGCCAGGACACAGCCGTTTGGCCAGGCGCTGCGCCAGCACGCCGAGCAGCGAGTCGGCGAAGTTGAACGGGTCCACACCCATGTCGAGCAGCCGCGTGATGCTCTCCGGCGCACTGTTGGTATGCAGCGTGGAGAGCACCAGGTGGCCGGTCAGCGAGGCCTCGACGCCGATGCGCGCGGTTTCCTGGTCGCGCATTTCGCCCACCATGATGACATCCGGGTCGGCGCGGAGGAACGAGCGCAGCGCATGGGCGAAGGTCCAGCCGATCTTGGCGTTAACCTGCACCTGGCGCAGGCCGGGCTGGGTGATTTCGACCGGATCCTCGGCGGTCCAGATCTTGCGCTCGGGCACGTTGATGTACGACAGCGCCGAATGCAGCGTGGTGGTCTTGCCGGAGCCGGTCGGCCCGCACACCAGCAGCAGGCCGTAGGACTTTTCCATGATCCGGCGCAGGTGGTCGCGGTTCCATTCCGACAGGTTGAGCTTGTCCAGCGGCACCGGCTTGGCGCTCGACAGGATGCGCATGACCACATCCTCGAGGCCGCGATTGGTCGGTATGGTGGCGACCCGCAGCTCGATCTTGGCCGGACCGAAGCGCTGGAAGTCGATCTTGCCGTCCTGCGGTTTGCGCCGTTCGGAAATGTCCAGATCGGCCATGATCTTGATGCGCGCCAGCACCGCCTGGCGATAGCTCGCCGGCAGTTCGAGATAGGGCACCAGGCCGCCGTCCTTGCGGAAGCGCACGCGCATCTTCTGCTTGTCCGGATAGCTCTCGATGTGAATGTCCGATACCTGCTGGCTGTAGGCGTCGAGGATCATCGTGTTGACCAGCCGCACCAGGGTGTTGTCCGATTCCTGGATCGGCACATCGGTCAGGTCGTCGATCTGCTGGTCGCGCAGCGCGTTGGCCAGCGCATTGATGTCGGGCTTCGCCTCGCCGCCACGGCTGGCGGTGAAGTTGAATGGCTGATCGTGGCGGCCGGTCACCGAATCCTGCAATACGCCGTCCAGCTCGATCGGCTCGAACCACATCGCCTCGGGGCCGAAACGCTTGCGCAGAACGGCTTCGATCTGGCGCTTCGGCGCGACCACCGGCACGATCTTGAACTGGGTCAGGAAACGCAGCTCGTTGAGCCGGTCGACGCGCATCGGATCTTCGAGCGCGACTACCAGCATGCCGTCGCGCGCCAGCAGCGGAATCACCTTGAGCCGGTTGACCACGCCTTCCGGAATCATCCGCAGGGCGTTGGCGTCGACCGGGAAGTTGTCGAGATCGACCACCGGAAAACCGAGCTTGCGCGCCAGCACACCGTGCAGATCTTCCTCGGTCAGCACGCCCATGGCGACAAGGATGCGACCCAGCGGCGTCGAGCGGTCCTCGCGCTGCTTGGCCAGCGCCTCGTCGAGCTGTGCCTGCTTGACCATGCCCAGTTCGAGCAAAGCCTCGCCCAGCCGCATGACCGGCATCGACTGCTGTTTGGTCAGTGCCTTGAGCAGTTGCGCTTCGCTGACGATGTCCTGCTCGACCAGGTAGTCGCCGATGCGCTGGTTGCGCATCGCCTCTTGCGCGGCCAGTGCCAGTTCCACATGCTCGGAGTCGACGATGTTGTGATCGACCAGCATCTGTCCGAGGAAACCGCCGATCGACAAACTCGCCAGCGATGCGCACGGCACGAACAGGCGCTCGACGCAGAACTGGTCGAGTTCGTCTACCGGCGGAAAGAGGAAGGTGCCGAACGGCTCGCTGACATGGCCCAGCGTCTTGCCTTCGATGATCTCGCCGTTGTGCAGCACCAGTTGGAACGGCTGCAGCGAGGGCTCGTCTGCCAGTCCCGGCGTGACCGCCGCGTCGGCGGCGGGTGCCAGGCGGATTGGCCGGGTCAGCCGCAGGGTGAGGATCTCGCCGAGGTAGATCGTCTGCGTGGTGGTGGCGCGCGGAAGCTGGAACTCCAGCGCATCCTGATCGGGCAGGAAGAACGTCAGCTTGCCGGCAACCCGGCGCCCACCGATCGCGGTGATCTCGCAGTCCTGCGCCTCGGTCTGTTCGATGTCGGCGGGGAATGACGCGTAGGGCGGCGTCGGCCAGCGGTAGTTGCGGGTGACCGGCCACTCGACCGCGCCCGCCTGGCGGCTGGCGGCAATCGGACTGACGTTGGGCGCAAGTTTCAGTTCCATGGCAACGATCCCCGAGGGTCGGGTTGGGATGGGCGGCTCAGGCTGCCTCGGCCAGTCTCGGGAGCAGGACGTGGCGCGGCACGCCGCGGGCGTCGCCGAGCGAGGAGAGCAGTTCCTTCATGTCGAGAATCAGCACGATCTGCCCGTTGGACAGCGTGGTCACCCCGGCCACGCCCTTGGGACGGAAATCGTCGAGCGACTTGATGACGGCATCCTCGCGGCCGGCGAATGAATCGATGGCGAGGATGAAGCTGTGTTCTGCGGTCTGCATCAGCACGCCGTACTCGGGCGTGCTCACCTGTTCCCAACCGAGCAGCGAGGAGAGCGGCAACACCGACAGCACTTCGCCGCGCACCACCATGGTCGCACGGCCGCCGATTTCCTGAATCTCGTCCGGCTCCACCGGCAGGATTTCGCGCACCATCGACAGCGGTACCGCAAAGGGTTGCTCGCCCAGGCGCACCAGCAGCACCGGCAGAATCGCCAGCGTGAGCGGCAGCGAGATGATGAAGGTGGTGCCCTTGCCGGCGCTGGAACGGATGTCGATCATGCCGTTGAGCT
>WBZS01001045.1_pt2 | contig 21064 bp, 16 predicted proteins | sample 5204201 | NCBI WGS metagenome assembly WBZS01 (sample SAMN12344357, study PRJNA552823) | activated sludge metagenome | biome: Activated sludge suspended growth; feature: Nitrification reactor; material: Wastewater; isolation source: activated sludge from nitrification reactor of wastewater...
GATTTCAACTTGGTTGGTATCGCGATTGAGCACCGGTTGGTTCGAGCCGCGATGCCCGAACTTGAGCTTGAAGGTCTTGGCTCCCAAGGCAAGGCCAAGGAGCTGATGTCCCAGACAGATGCCAAAGATCGGTTTTTTACCGACGAGTTGGCGGATGTTGCCAATCGCTTCGGTCAGGGGTTCGGGGTCGCCCGGGCCGTTGGAGAGAAAGACCCCGTCGGGGTTGGCGGCCAAGATTTGCTCGACGGGTGTGTTTCCAGGCATCACGGTCACGTCGCAGCCGACCTGGACGAGGCAGCGGAGGATATTCCACTTCATGCCGAAATCGAGCGCGACGACTTTATGCCGAGCCTGGCCCGGATGCAGATCCTGCGTCGCCAAGGGGGTGACGAAGCCTTCTTTCCATTCGAAAGGCTGAGCGGGCATGACTTCCTTCGTCAGGTCGCGGCCGACGATTTTGGGCGCGGACCGGGCTTTTTGAACGAGCTTCCCATCGTCGAGTTCGACGCTGGAGAGAACGCCGATCATGGCGCCACGGACGCGGAGCCTGCGCACGAGGGCGCGGGTGTCGATGCCTTCGATGCCGGGGATTTGATGGGCGAGCAAAAAGTCGTTCAACGATTGTTGGCTGCGGAAGTTGCTGGGCACGCGGGTGAGTTCGCGAACGATGAAGCCTTCGACCTGGGGCAGTTTGGATTCCTGGTCTTGGACATTGATGCCATAATTACCGATGAGGGGATAGGTCATCGTGACAATCTGGCCTTTATAGGACGGATCGGTCAGGACTTCCTGGTAACCGGTCATGCTGGTGTTGAAGACGACTTCGCCCGAGGTTTCGCCGGCGGCGCCGAAAGCGCGGCCTGTAAAGACGGTACCATCTTCGAGAGCGAGCTTTGCGACAGGGGATGCCATCAAACGGTGCCTCGGGAATGTGAAGCTTTGGTAAGATCGCTTTGATACAAGATATGGGGGCGGGGACGGCTGGCAATCGGCATTTGATTTGCATAAGACACTTCCAGCCGATCACCATGAACAAGGAGAGAGCCATGTACCGCAAGATCTTGGTACCCCTCGACGGATCCTCGTTTGGCGAACAAGCGCTGCCGCTCGCGATTAGTTTGGCGAAGCGATCAGGCGCGGATTTGCAGCTGGTGCACGCCCATCGGCCCCTCGAAGCCACCTATGCGGAATTGCAGATTTTCGACGAGACGCTCGAAGCGGAACTTCGAGGCAAGGAACAAGAGTATCTGAACATCATGCAAAAGCGGGTTCAGCCTTTGCTCGATACCAAGGTGGGAATCACGTTTTTGGAAGGTGATGTGAGCCGAGTTCTGTGCGAGTCGACGAAGGCGCTGGGAGCGGATTTGATGGTCGCGACCACGCATGCTCGGGGGCCTTTCGCACGCTTTTGGCTGGGGAGCGTGGCGGACGAATTGGCGCGCTCCGTGCCGATTCCGCTCATTTTGGTTCATCCGTCGGATCGTCCACCGCCTTTAGGAGCCGACGTGGTGTTTCAACATATCTTGGTCGCCCTGGATGGGACCCCACTTTCGGAGATGATCCTTTCGCCATCGTTAGAATTGGCCAAGGCGATGCGAGCCGATTTGACCCTGTTGCGTGTGGTTCGCCCCGTGCTGCCGGTGACGTTGGTGAGCGAGCCAGGCATGTTCGGCGATGTGGCGACGCACATGGTGCAACGGATCGAAGAAGCCCAAGCCTCCGTTCGAGACGAAGCCACGCAATACCTTGAAAAGACCGCGGCACCGCTTCGCGCTCAGGGGTTGGAGGTGAAGACGCTCGTTTCCGTGGAGGATCAACCGGCGGCGGCGATTCTGGAACAAGCCAAGGGAAACATCGATCTCATCGCATTGGAAACGCATGGCAGGCGAGGTCTTTCGCGTATCTTCCTGGGGAGCGTCGCGGATAAGGTGGTGCGAAGCTCGCAGCTTCCTGTCTTGATCCACCACCCCGTCGTGTAGCCGACCAAACAAAACGCAGATCATCATGCCAGGACCGGAACAGCCTGGCATTTTTTATTTGTCTCGCGGATTGGCTGTGAGCGTTGAATCCCCTTCTTCGTGGCGCCGATCTTTGCCGAGGCATGCCGACGTGCCTTTTGCTTTTCAAGTGTGCGTACATCAAAAACATTAGGCTAGAACGCTTGGTGCTGAAGGGCATCGCTTATAGGTAAATATTCTCGATCGGAGTCGTTTGCGGTACATTCTTACGGTGGTGGCAAGGTGCCTATTCTCCTTGCATCTACTGTAACGAATCCGCTCAGCAAATCCCAATTTCGCACAGATTTACTGCCTTTTCAAGCACTCGCCGATCCAAGAACGATTCATATATTCGAGGGAAATGCCACGGAATTAGGTTCGCCCCCTCATTCGTCGCCTGATGGCATTGGTTTTGCTTTGTGAAGCGACGTACTAAAACCTAGAAACGCATCGAGAGGGAAATTTCCGCTATGGAATCCCAACAGAAACTCCAGGAGCTGGAGACACTTCGCGCACGTGTCCAAGCTCTTGAGGAGGAGATTGCCGGGTCGAGTCCGCCAGGAACGGATTGGCGGCCCAGAGAGTTTTACACGGTTTATTTCGTGGCGGCGGGATTCGCGTTGGGCGGTATCGCGGCGCTTGCGAGCTTGTTGTTCAACATCGTTGGCTCGGTGTTTTTCGGTAAGGAGCCGATGAGCCTGATCAAGGTGTTCCTCACCTTTCCGTTCGGTGAAAGTGCATTGAACCTGCCGGAAGAACAGCAAGGCTTAATCCTTGCCCTAGGTTGCAGCCTTTACATTCTCACGGGGATGTTCCTGGGAGTTCCCTTTCACCTCATCTTGAGCCGCTACTTTGACAAGTCGCCGTTCCCCGTGAAGCTCGTGGTGGGTACGGTGATCGCCCTGGTCATTTGGGTGGTGAACTTTTACGTGCTCATTTCTTGGATTCAACCGGCGCTGATCGGCGGAAACTGGATCCTTGAACTCATTCCTTGGTGGGTGGCGGCGGTCACGCACCTGGTCTTCGGCTGGACCATGGTGTTGCTGCAACCCTTTGGCACTTTCGCGAACCGGAATCTGGAGAGATAATGAATCAACCATCTTCGAGCACCACCTCCTTCGGCGATCGGCCTTTGGTGCTGCAAAAGCTGGTATTGGCCTACCTCGTCATCGCCCTGGTTTACTTTTTCATCTCCCTCCTGGGCGGGCTGCAGATGGCGCTGCAGTTGCTCAACCATAATCCGCTCCGCGGGATCGAGCTCCTTTCGCCGGGCCGATGGCGCATGATCCACACCAATGTGATCGCTTACGGCTTCATCGCCAACGCGTTTCTAGGCTTACTGCACTGGATGGTGCCTCGCCTCACGCTTCGGCCCGTCCTCAGTGATTACCTCTCGTGGTTCATTTTGGTTGCCTGGCAGATCGTGTGCCTGGCAACGTTCTTCGGGATCTTGCTCGGTCACGCCCAGGCGGTCGAATGGGGCGAAACCCCCGTTTGGATCGACCCGCTCGCCCAAGTCGGCTTGCTCCTGGTCGGTGCCAACTTTTTCCCGTGTATCTTCAGCCAAAACGGCCCGATGTATGTCTCGCTTTGGTATTTCACGGCCGCGCTGGTCTGGACGCCGTTGACCTATTTCATGGGGAACTTCCTTCCCGAATACTTCGTCGCCGGTAGCGGCGGCGGCGCGTTGACGGGACTGTTCATTCATGACCTGGTCGGTTTGTTCGTCACCCCGATCGGGTGGGGCTTGATGTACTACTTCGTGCCCATCGTCATGAAAAAGCCGATCTGGAGCCACGGCCTTTCGCTGGTTGGTTTCTGGGGCTTGGCGTTCTTCTATCCGCTCACGGGGATTCACCATTACCTCTACACGCCAATCCCCATGTTCCTCCAGTATGGGGCGGTCATCTCCACGATCGCGGTGGAATTCGTGGTCGTCACCGTGATCATCAACTTCTTCGGCTCGATGTGGGGTCGCATCAACATGCTGGCCACCCACATGCCATTGCGGTGGTTCTTCACAGGGATGATTCTGTACGGCGTCACTTGTTTCCAATGCGCGATCCACACGACCTTGACGTTCCAAAAGATCATCCACTTCAGCGACTGGGTGGTGGGTCATGCTCACTTGGTGATGTTGGGCGTGTTCAGTTTCTGGATTTTCGGAACGATGACCTACCTGTTCCCACGCTTGCTCGGTAAAGGCTGGTACAGCAACACGATGCTGGAATGGCATTACTGGTTGGTGGTGGTCGGCATGTGGGTGATGTTCTTTGCCCTTACTTTGGGTGGCGTGTTCCAAGGGTTTTCCTGGGCGTCGCTTGAACCCTGGGAAAACTCGCTGCTGATCAGTCGACTTTGGTGGTCGTTACGCTTGGTGGCAGGCTTGATGATCATTGCCGGCAAGGTGATTTTCGTGCTGAATCTCATCTTCACTTGGCGGCAACCGACTCCGATCGCGACCTCGGCTGATGCAGCCGCTGTTACCGCGTAGTTGGGCAATCGATGGGGTTTCGATGCGAGGATCGGTACCGCTCGTGGGGCCGATCCTCCAAGAACCCATTGCGTTCTCCAAGATAGCCATCGCCGACCCGAAAATTCTTACGAAATAAACCTTAGCCCTCAAATGGATTCTCACGATGTTTGAAACACGTTCAGGGGTAATCTGGATTGCTGGTATCGCGTTCTTCGCATTGGCGTTTCTTTCCAACGGGCTTGTTCCCTGGCTTATGTACGCCCACATCCCAGAGAAGACCGTGGAGGAAATCCTCGACGATCAGATCGCGAAACGTTCCTTCAACACGGTGACGCACCTGAAGCAGATGCACCTGTACTACAAAGAAGCGTTCATCAAGTATGTGGGGAACCCCGAAACGGAGAAATGGACGAGCGATACCTGGAAGGCCAAGACCGCCGAACTGGTCCGTTACGGGAAAACGATCTACGTGGGGGAAGGATGTTGGCATTGCCATAGCCAATTCGTTCGCCCCGTGTCCAACGAGGAGCGTCGATTCGGCCCTGTGGCGAAAAGCTGGGAGTATCAAAATGAGTTGCAGCGGCCGGTCCTCTTTGGAACCCGCCGCGTCGGGCCGGATTTGAGCCGTGAAGGCGGATTGAAGGGCAATGATTGGCATGCCGCCCACTTCTTCCGGCCTCGCGATACTTCGCCTCTCTCCGTGATGCCCGATTATCCTTGGTTCTTCGATGGAGACCCGGGACATCCGAATCGTCGGGGGATCGCGATCATCATGTACATGCAATTCCAGGGATCTTGGCTCGAAAGCTACCCCCATTACAATCTGCGAAACGAATCGAACTAATCGTGAATCGAGGTGAGCTACGCAAACCATAGCCTCACCTCGATCGTGAAAACGAACGAAAAACAAACCGGTGAAGCCAATGGTTCAACGTGGGCTTTACCTTGGGAGAATTAGATCCATGCCCGCGCCTACCAACCTAAAACGAGCCCTGATTACGGGCATCACCATCGCCGTCTTCATCGTGCCCGCAGGCGTTGGATTCGGCAATAAGTTCCTGGAGTTGATCTACTTGGCCCTACACGAGGAAGCAAGTTTCGCGATCATGCCGATCTTGAATTACCTGTTGGCCAGCCTCGCGTTCTTCGCGATGTTTTTCTGGGCAGCATGGCACGGAATGTTCCATGACGTGGAAAGCCCCAAGGTCGACATGATGGACCGTGAAGAATTCCTTGATGAGCTCGAACACGAGGAAGAAAACGTCGAATTGACGGCTTCCTAAACGTTGGTTCGACCCGTAGCCGAAAAAAAACCAACAACGACGGTGTTTCCGTCTCATGATGATCGAAGCACGGGCTCGTTTGAAAGGACGAGCCACGCATGCCGGACGAATTTCGATGACTTGGAGAATTTCATGACGAAGCCTGAAAACACGACGCCCGAGAGCGAAAATTCAAATCATACGTATGTGACCCACCATATTCCATGGTATGTACACCTAATTTGGGTGGGTTACTGGGTATTATGTTTATCGTATATCCTGTATTACCAATTTCCGATCATCACGAAAGAACTCTTGTCGCCTCCGTAAGCCTATTCCTTCGAGTGGGAGGTTCGTTCGATGTCGTGCGAACCTCCACATTCGCCTATGACTGTGATCGCGACTCATGAATCCCACGCCCGAACCGATTTCATGCGATTACTGCGGTCTGCCGGTTGCGCCTGCTTGGTTCGGCGCTTCGCATGCCCAGGATGAAAAGCAATATTGTTGCTACGGCTGTCGGTTCGCCGCCCAAGTTACAGGCGCGACGGGCGAGCAAGGCCAAGCTCGTGGCATGTTGTTGCGGGTCGGTTTCGCCATCTTTTTCGCCATGAACGTGATGGCGTTCACGATGGTGCTCTGGACCACCGACGTTTACGATCCAAGCAGCGAAACTTCCAGCCAATTCGCGAATATTCTTTTCAGCATCTTCCGCTATCTGACGATGCTTTTCGCCGTTCCCGTCCTGGTATTGCTTGGCGAACCTCTCCTGGAAGCCTCGCTTGAAAACCTCGGCCGCGGCGTACTTTCGACCGATCTTTTGCTTTTAGCCGGCGTGTTAGCGTCGTTCGTGTTATCGAGCATTCATGTGCTTCGTGAAGATGGGCCTGTCTACTTCGAAGTGGGTTGTGTCATTCTCATTTTGGTGACGCTCGGCCGCTGGTTGGAAGCGACGATGAAGCACAAAGCCACCGAAACGCTCGAGGCGCTGGAAAAACTCCTACCCGCGACGGTGCGCCGCTGTGAAACCGAACAAACCGTCGAAGTCGCGCTCGCGAAGGTCGCGATCGGCGATCTGATCCATGTTTTGGCGGGCGAACGCATACCCTGTGATGGAACCGTGGAACGCCATGCCGTTCATGTCGACGAAAAAATCCTCACCGGCGAAAGTGAGCCACGCACGCGTGAAATTGGCGAGGCCGTGAAAGCCGGAACGCTGAATCTCGACGGAGATTTGTTTTTGCGTGTGAGTGCGAGACCCGAAGAAGGCGCGTTGGCGAGGCTTGTTCATATCGTTCGTCAGGCTCGACAAAGCAAGAGCGAATACGAACGGCTTGCGGATCGTGTCAGCCGAGTCTTCCTTCCCGTCGTCATGTTGCTCGCGTTGTCAGCGACGGTATATCATGGTGTCTTCACTTCGTGGGACCGAGGTATTTTGCACGGGATGGCAGTGATGTTGATCGCTTGCCCTTGTGCCCTGGGAATTGCGACGCCGCTCACGCTTTGGCAAGCATTGGCACTCGCCGCCCAACATGGCGTGCTTTTCCGTCATAGCGACGACGTGGAACGCCTAGCGCGTATCGATGCCTTGGCCTTCGATAAGACCGGGACACTCACCACGGGAATCTCACAGGTTCAGAACGTTGTGGTCGCGACTGGCCAAAGCAATCCGGAACTGGTCGAGACCGCATGTCGGCTCGCGAAAAGTTCCACCCACGTCCATTCCCGTGCGATCGCATCGCTTGCACCGTCAGCCATGCATTCGGTGAAAAATGAACGGGTTCGCACCGTGCCCGGTCGGGGCCTGGTCGAAGGTGAACAATCGGGCCAGCCCATTTACCTGGGAAGCGCTCGCTGGATGCGAGAAAACAACCTGAGCAATGATCTTTCCGCGAATGGAACGGGGACGCGCGTTTACCTTGGTTGGGAAGGTCGGGTTCGAGGCGTCTTCGTGCTTTCCGAGCAAGCGAGGCCGGAGGCAAAGGAAGCCTTGACCGAGCTTCGAAAACGCGGGTTGGAATTGACACTCTTGACGGGCGATCTTCAAGCACACGCCGACGCATTGGGTGCCAATCTCGGGATCGGAGTTCGTGCCGAGCTGATGCCCGAGGAAAAGTGGGATATTCTGAAGCAGCTTCGTGAACAAGGCAAGCACGTGGCGATGGTGGGCGATGGAATCAACGACGCCCCGGCACTCGCGGCAAGCGATGTTGGGATTGCCATGGGATGCGGTGCCGATTTGGCGCGTGATTCGGCAGGTATTTGTTTACTCGAAAACAACTTGCTCCGCCTACCCTGGATCATCGACCTTTCACGAGCGACGGTGCGTGTCTTAAGGCAAAATCTTTTTTGGACCTTCGCCTACAACGCCGTCGGAATTGGCCTGGCGCTGGCTGGCATGCTCAATCCCGTTTTTGCCGCCATCGCGATGGTCGGAAGCAGCGTTTTCGTTCTTACCAATGCGGTACGTCTTCGCACCATCGTTCCCGAAGCCACGGGAGCGAAGGCATGATTGAGCCCCTTCTCATTGTTGCCGGTGGATTGCTCGGGTCGGCGCATTGCGTGGGCATGTGTGGCGGATTCGTTCTCACGCTGGGCACGACGACGCGCTCTTGGCAAAGCAATCTCGCGCGGCAGATTTCCTACGCGCTGGGTCGAATTTTTGTTTACACGTTTCTTGGAGGTTTCGCGGGATTCGCAGGTTGGCATCTGGGCCGAGGCGGGTGGTTCGTATTCGCCCAAGCGACCTTGGCCGTGCTCGCGGGAGTCTTTTTGATCGCGGAAGGGCTTTTCTCGGCTGGGCTGATCCCCCGACCCTTCGCGGGACAAAAAACGTGCCCGGGTGCAAACGTGTTTGGCCAACTCCTACGTGCACGCGATCTTTCCAACGTCTTCCTTGGTGGACTTGCGAACGGCCTTTTGCCCTGTGGCCTCGTCTACGCGTACTTGGCTCTCGCCGCCAGTTGGGGCGGGCCGCTCGGCGGCATGGCGGTGATGGCGTTGTTCGGACTCGGGACGATCCCCTCGATGGTCATGACGGGAATGTCGGGGTCGCTCTTAGGAGTCTCCTTTCGTCGTCGCCTCTTTCTAATCGCCGCTTGGTGCATGATCGTGACCGGTTTACTTTCACTTTACCGTGGTTACGCCTTTCTCACGTTGCCTCCCGATGCTGAACCAACCTGTCCCTATTGCGCGGACGACGTGCAATCCTGATCGTTCGCTCGTTTTTGGCCGTACCATCTTGCGAACCTGTCCGCGAGCGTCGTATACTCCCTTCCATCGCACGATGGACCGGACCTTTAAAGCAACCATGAGGTGGGCGATGGCTGAAGCAAAAACCGTGGAAACGGGGGCGAGCGTCGAGGCATTTTTGGACGCGGTGGAGAACGAGACAAGGCGTGAGGATGCGAAGAAGGTTCTCGCCCTCATGAAAAAGATCACCAAGCAAAAGGCAAAAATGTGGGGGCCCAGCATTATTGGGTTCGGTAAGTACCATTACCGATATGAATCAGGTCACGAAGGGGAGTGCTGCAAGGTAGGTTTTTCCCCGAGGAAGGCGAATTTGGTTCTGTATGTCGGCGCAAGTTGCGAGCGAAATAAAACGCTACTCGCGAAACTAGGCAAACACAAGATCGGAAAAAGCTGCCTCTACTTAAACAAACTCTCCGATGTCGATATGAAGGTGCTTGCTGAAATCATCGAACTGGCGTACGTTTCACCCGCGATGGGGGAAGTGGAGTAGTTTCGCGGAGATTGAAGCCGGCGCACGAAAAAGCCCAGGGAAGGTTTCCCTGGGCTTCGGGGGTTACGAACGTCATTTACCAGTGATACGTTAACCCGAAGTTGATTCCAGTCGCCCAGAAGCTCGTCGTCTGGAAGATCGGAGCCGGCACAAGCGGCGGTGTAGGCAAGGGATTCGGGTTGGTTGGGGTGGGCCGCATCGCAGGATTGTAGTTTCGGTCGATTTGTTCTCCCGCTCGTGCGACATCGCTGATCAACAAGAAGTCGTAGCCCACGTGCAATCGCAAGTGATCGGAAACATCGTAACCAAGTTTCACACCGACTTCTGGAAGAACCGCGAACGAGTTTCGTTCCTGACGGCCGATGTTGCTTGCCAGAGCGAGCACACCGCCGCCATTTGCCGTGGCTCCCAGTGTAACGAACTGGGTATTTCCTTGGATGTCCACGACCTGATTGACCGTTCCGAAGGCAACTTTCACTGACCCCTGCAGGCTCCACCGGGTCGCGAATTGCCAATGGCCGGCTAAGCCCAACTGGCCGCCATGGAACGTGTTTCGAGTGCGGAAGGAATCAAAGGCGATGATATTGCTATTCGTGGGAACCGTCGGATTGGTTTCATCGTCGAGAATATCGACCCCTTCACGCAGCGAAAAATACCGATAACCACCCAACAGGTCCAAGCAAACGCTCGAGCCAGCCCAAATCTTGCGGCGAAGGTTGATGTCGAATCCGTGGACCTCGGAATACGAATCCACGACGAATCGGCCATTCAAAAGATTTTGAGCTGGATTGTTGACATACAATGCGGTTTCGACGCCGTTGACAATGATTGGCCGAGCCAAAATTGCCGCATCGGCGGAGGTGAACGCTTGCGTGTTGGATTCTCGGCCCAGGAAGAAGTAGCTCGCGTCTATCCCCCAATCGTTATGGCGGGGGAAGTAAAATCCGCCGTAAAAACGACCGCCATTTCGGAACGTATCATCGATGCTATCGATTAACACGCGAACGTTCGGATCGGTCAGAGCGGCTGAGTTATTTCCCGCCGTTCCTGCCGTGGTGCTCGTGGTCAAGAGCGGTGGTAAATTCTGTGCTCTCGTCCACCACATGAGATAGTCCGCACCGATCCAGGCACGGGTGTTCGCACATCCGCTGCAGACGTTGCACCCAGCGTCGGTGCCGCAGTGTCCAAACACACCGCATCCGAGCAGGCCCCGGTGGCCGAATAAACCCGAACCGCAATGGCCTGAAACGCAATTTGCCGGCGGACAACTGCCTGTTGCACAGTCATTTCCGACCGCGACACTATCGAGGTAAGGAGTGTTCGAGATTGTGCCCCAAACGCGGTTTTGCGAATGGGGGTCTATGTGGACCGGCGGAGGCGACGCGGTGGGTGCCTGGGGAGTGATCTCGATCGGCTTCGGAGCCGGAGCCACGAATTCCCCTGCTTTCGGCATCGGTTTCAGGTCTTCGGGTGGCGGAACGAGCGGACGAGGAGCATTCGGTTTCTGTTGTGCCACCGAGGCCGGATAGGTCAGTTGAATCCCTCCGGGCAAACCATGGTCGTCGGGTGCTTGGGCGCGAACAACAGGCGATGGACGCATCAGCGTGGGCCGAAACGCAGGAACACCCCCATCCTGAGGAATCGGGCGTTCTAATCGAACGCCTTGTGAAGTGGGAGACTGAGCGACGGAAGTTGGCGGCGCCGAACCGGCACGCCATTGAATGTCCTGAGCACGTGCTGCATTGGTGAGCAAGCCCAGGGAGAAAAAGATGCCCGCCTTCAAAAAGCCCTTCATGATTTCCCTCCGTGGCTGGGGTCCTGGTTTTTCGTTCATCGCGGCAAAGGTGCGAGCAGACCACCGTTTACGCCACGCTGTCGATGGCTTAACCACCTCGCAAATTGGAGAGGTGGCGTTGCAGTATTCATCGGCCATCAAGTGGAAACTGGGAAAGGTGATCCCGGGTTTCCCAACCGAGACTGCGTGGATTTTCCAACTACAATTCCGCACTTTGATAACTCAAGATTAAGTGTGAGAAATGCCGTATCTTGCCAAACAGGAACCCTGGAAGGTGCTGTCGCAGTCAAACCATGCACGACAGTCAATTTGAAAAAATGAAGCCCGGCATTTCAAAGCCGGGCTTCGCGAGAAGGGAAATCCTGGGTACCAACCTGAAACCTAGACCTTAAAATTTTGAACGGCACGGCGGAAGTATTCTTCCGAGGCCAAAATCTTGATCGCCAAGGCGTCTTCCGTCATCGTTCCCGCATTGATCTTCGCGGAGTAGTTCGATACCTCCGCCGACGATGCCTTTCGGCCCAACAGGTCTTGGTAGGTATTTTGCACCGAGTTGCGGATGGCAGCTTGGGAACGAACCATATCCTGGACGATGGCACGGAGCGGCCGTGAATCCATGGCCTGCGCCAACTGTTGCTGAGCGGATGCGCTGGCAGCTTGGCCGGTAACATCCATGTGGAGTTGGGCAGCGAGTTTCGCTTTCCCCGAATACTTGGCCGAGTACTCTTGCGAGGCCAAGATGTCGACCAGAACATCCGTGGTGCTGCCGGCAGCCTTGATCTTCGCCGCCGCCGCCGACACTTCGGCGTCGGTGCCCTTGCGACCCAAAAAGGTTTGGTAAATCTCCTTGGCTTGCTGAATACGGTGGTCGTCGCTCTTCACGACTTCCGTTGCTACCGCCTCCCGCGTTTTCGAACCTTTGACGATGGCGAAGAGATCAGCGTACGCCTTTTCCCGTTGTGGCCCTTGAGCAGTCATGTCGAAGCTGGCCGTATTCAAGAAGGCCGTGGTTTCAAATTCGGTTTGGCCGAGGTATTTCCAGAAGCCACCATCGATGGCCTGGGCTTTGTTAATGAACGGCGCGAAACGTGGTCGGGGATCGCCCTGGGAATCGATTCCGCCCGGCGTTTCGACGCGCGTGGTGACTTTGCTCTTGTTATTCGTCGGGTTATTGTCTGGCGTCTTGGTGGTGACTTCGACGGGGTTGGTGATGGAGCCTGCCTTCGTCGGCGCCTTCACGGTCAACGTGATGTTCGTCGTCACGCCCACAGCAATGCCACCGATTTTCGCCGTGACCACGCCGTTGGATTCCGTAACCTTCCAGCCCGAACGGTTCGAACTGCTGATAAACGTCACACCCGCGGGCAGCGTATCCGTCACTTCCACGCCCCGTGCGGTGAATTGGCCGTAGTTCGTGACGGCCAAGTTGTACGTGAAGATGGCGCCTGGTTTATGAACCGCTTCACTTGCCGTCTTCACGATCCCGACATCCGCGGGACGATTCGATTTTTCGCCGAAATCGTTGTCCTCGCCGACAACGCCCATTCCCAGCGCGATGCTGGAAATCACATCGTTTCCGAGCGTTCCGCCCTGCGTTCCGACTTTATCCTTGCCGTCGAGATACTCATCCGGCTGGGTTTCCGTGATCCTGTAGGTGCCCGGCTTGAGGTTGTTGAATTCGTAATAACCCGCCGTGTTCGTTTTCGTCGTCAAATTGACGGCTGTGCCATCGCTGTCCGTTCCTGTCAGCGTGAGGTCCACCTGCGAAATCGGCAACTCGCCCGTGTCGCGATTCCCGTCGTCATCGGCGTCGACATACACATGCCCGGACAGCTTCGCGGGAATCAGTTCGCCGAAGTTGTTGTCGACACCGTGCGTACCGGCCGCTAACTGAATATTGGTGAACGTGTCGTTTGCCGTGTTACCGCCCGGTGTGCCAATGGTGTCCTTGCCGTCGGCATAGTTTGCAGGTTGCTTTTCGACCAGGGCGTACGTGCCAGGGCGGAGGCCGTCGAACTTATAATGGCCGGTCGGGTCGGTTACGGTCGAGCGGCTTACAGGTCCATTGTCGTCGAAGCCTGACAGCTCGACCGTGACGCCCGGGATTGGTTGTTCGCCCGGATCGAAGGAGCCATCGTTGCTGTTGTCGACGTAGACGTTGCCTTCGATGGAAGCGCCGCGAATTTCGCCGAAGTTATTGTTTTCTCCGTGTTGGCCGGAGGTGAGCGTGACGTTGGAAAATTCGTCATTCGCCGTGTTTCCGCCCTGAGTGCCGATGGTATCCTTGCCATCCGCGAAATCCGCCGGTTGGCTTTCACGGATCACGAAAATGCCTGGCCGAAGACCGGTGAATTCGTAATAGCCGTCGGCGTTGGTGGAAGCGGTTTTCGTGGTTCCGTCGGACATCACGAGGGTGATCGTGGTGTTCGCGATCGGTGCTTCGCCCGCCTCCTTCAAGCCATTGTTGTTGACATCTTCATACACATAGCCCGAAACGCGCGCCGGCTTGAGTTCGCCGAAATTGTTGTTGATGCTTTGGCCGGCCTGGGGCAGCGAAATACTTTCCAGGCGATCGTTCTTGACCACGCCGCCGAGCGATCCAGCCGTGTCCTTTCCGTCGAGGTAATTGGCAGGCTGTGCTTCGTCGACGTTGTACGTTCCTGGGCGAAGATTGATGAACTCGTAATAGCCAAGATCATTGGTCGTCGTTTGTTTGCTGACGGAGGCTCCCAGATCGTCCGTTCCCGACAGGGTCATACTCACGCCGCTGATGCGATCTTCGCCGTTTTCGAGTTGCCCATTGTCATTCACGTCGTGGTAAACGAATCCGGAAATGGAGGTGGGTTTCAGTTCACCAAAGTCGTTGTGAACGACGTCTTTGTCGACCAGCGTGACCGAGATGACGTCAGATCCGGGAGGCGTATTGAGAACCTGGCCCTCGCTGGATTCTTTGCCATCCAAAAAACCATCCGGCTGTTTTGTTTGGATGATGGTGTAATTGCCGGGGCGTAAGCAATCGCTGGATTTGTATTTGTAAACGACCGTGACTTCGGCACCGGCGGTGCTGCGAATTTCGGCCAATACGTTCCCGCCCGCTAGCGCACGGGAGGTCGCCAACGCTTCGACCGCGACGTTCGCTTTGTCCGTGCCGATGAAGGCATCCATGTCGGCGCCGGTCAGGGTGATTTTCTTTTCACCGTTGGCCGTCTTCACGCCAAACGATTTTCCGCTCGCGCCAGCGAAGTCAATGGAGCCGTCGAACTTGTCGGCCTGGAACGAGCCCGCGTATTCGGAAAGTTCAAGCGATTGGCTAAGACCTCCTGCCGTCAAATTGATTGTTCCCGCCACCTGGCCGGAGATGGTGGAATTTGAAGGTTGGCTGGTATTTTCAACCTTGATTTCGCTCGTGATGAAACCACTTAGGGTGACTTCGATCGACTCCAACTCGCCCAGGTCGGGATTGAATTTTTCTAATTCGCCATTGGCCGAGAAGTCGGTTTGCGTTTCGTTGAAGGTGACCTTCTTGGTGAGTGTGGTAATCGTGGGGACGATCGTCGCGTCATGTTCAAACTGGTAAAAGCCATTCGCGTCTGTCGTTGCCGTCGCGACCACGACATTTTGATCATTTCGAAGTTCGATCGAGCTATTCGCGATGGGCGTTTCGCCCGCATCCATGAGGCCGTTGTTGTTCGCGTCCTGATAGACGAAGCCGCTGATGATGTTGCAGGTGGGAACTGATCGGTCTTCAAGCGATTCGAACCGAATGGAAGGTCGGCTTTTTTTGCGAGAAAGGTTTCGGGACGACTTGTTGGGTTCAGCCGGCGACGAAGAAAAAACGCTCATGGAAAATCACTCCGTTGAATATCCACGGTTCGCGGAACCGGCGGACTGGCACAGACGACGCGTAAAGTTCGGCCCAAGGCAATCCATCGGCCCACGGTCAGGTAGACTCGTGTTCGACCCGCGATGAATCGCCCGCCGCCATCGGTTGGGTTCGACGCGGTTGTTTGACCTATCGGTAAGCTTTCAACCTGAAATTGATCAGGAATGGCGCGAATCCATCTGGAATCGCGGAAGATGGGTAAAAAAGGCATCGAGTGAATTCACTCGTCAAATTGGGCGGAGTTTTCCGTGCTCGCTTCCGCGCTGCGAACGGAATTTTGTCAAAGTATAAGAATTTCCTTCGTTCGTTGTGCAGCTCTATATCGGCCGCAGGATGCGCTGGAAGTCTCACGTTCCTGAGGCCAAGCAATAGGCCGCATCCAATGTTCTTGAAACTGCTCCCGTTGTTGCCGGCTCAAGAAGCTTGCTGCTGTCGAATTGATAGTCTCACCGAAGGGATAGGTACTTTTCTTGTGGGCGCAAAGGAACCTGAGTAGGGGCTTCCAAAAAGGATTTGATCAGATCTTTTGGAGATCCTGCGTTTTGGGCAGGTCTTCGAGCCCTTGTAAACCAAACAGTTGCAGGAATTTATCGGTGGTGCCATAGCGGACTTCCTTTTGTTCCGCTTCGGCTCGATAAAGGACTTCGATGAGACCACGGCGAACGAGTTGGCGGAGGATGGCGCGCGAATCGGCGCCGCGAATGCTATCGATCTCTTCTTTCGTCGCAGGCTGACGGTACGCCACCAACGCCAAGACATCGATCGCGCCGGTCGAGAGCCTTGCTTCTTTGAGGCTGCCGAAAAGGCGTTCCAATATGGGATTGAATTTGGGAGTAAGTTCAAGCGCGACGCCCTGATCGCGAGTCTGGATGCGATAAGGCCGCCCTTGTAAACGATAGGTTTGGTTCAGCACACGAATCGCATCGTCAAACTGCTCACGCGAAAAGCCTCGGATGATTTCGCACACCCGGTCGGCCGTCAAAGGCGGCCCACCCACGAAAAGCAACGCCTCGACGATTCGCAAAGGCGAAGGCGGGGTGGTCGGCTTTGTCGCTTCGTCGCTCCCCCCAGTCGAGGGCTTTCGCGTTCGGCTTGGCGTTCCTTTATCGTGCGCATCTGCCAAATTTTTCGACTTTGGTTTCATTACCAGGGACCTTGGCATGAATTCAAGCGAGCGCGAAACGGCAAGCCGAGTCCTTTTCGTCTCTTTCCTGCCACGAGGATTAAGGCAACTCGTGGGGAAGGTAAAAAACGCCCGTGATCAACGTACCCACCCAAAGCATCACGAAGCCGAGCCCCACGAAGTAATGGGCCGCCTTCCACTGCCGCAACCCGCTCCACAACATGAAGGGAAGCACCAACGCGGACGGGACGGAAAAGCAAAGATGAACCTTGAGCGCGTCCTTGGCCTGGTGTCGCTCGAAATACTCGTTGAAGATCTCTGGGTTCAAGATGCGAGCAATGACTTCCAAGCCGATCAAGGCAAGCATGGTCAACACGAACACCAAGACATTGATGCGTCCATGCAAACGCACATTGCCAGCCGCCAAACAGGAAAGCGACGCCACCAGGAGGACCGTGACCAAGACCACAGCCACCTTTAGAACGAGAATGATCAATCCAGCGTGCATGGGGAAGCAAATTCCTTTTTCTTGACCGACCTGGGAACCTCGGCACATTCGCCGCGTCAAATCGAACGCGATTCATTCGTTATGATAGGGAACGAAAACGAGAAAAAAGATCGGTTCGCGTTGAAGTTCGAATTCAAGCCGCCTTCTTTTTGGCCCGAACCACCGGTTGATGCTTCCAACGGCGGTGTAGCCTTGCAAAATGCCAAGCCGCCGAAAAAAAACGCCATATCCATTGTAAGTCGTGGATAGGCTTGAGTTGGAGAACTGACTTAGGGCGGTCTGACCTTTGAACCGCTCAAGTACGGGCTGAAGCTTCTACTCCAAAATACGAATCGATTTCGCCCACGAAAGCTACGGGGAGCATTTTGAGGTTGAAGCTTTTGCCAGAATTTTCTGTTCACGAAGAACCTCGTCAAAACAGGGATTGACCACGGAATAACAGCGGTGGGCGAAATGGCAATGCAACGATGCTATTATGGGCGATTGCTCGTCGTCACTTGATTCCAAGGACCTGTGAACCAACAAGTCGTTTCGCAACGGATTTTGTGAGTTTTATTAGGTATTTTTACTTATTTTTGCCCTTGTCGCAATTTTATTGGTATACACGGAAGTTTGTATGGAACCAACCGCCCCTTTGTCTGCGAACGTTTACAGCTGGTTACCGTTTGCGGGTTGAGGTATTGATATCGGAAATTCTACCTTACAAGAGTAAATACATAACATTAAATCACTTAGGTCGCATTTCTGTTGGGTATTTTTTTGAGAGAGATTTTTTTATCAAACGGCGTGGCATTTGCTCAGATGATTTTATGCTCTGCAGTTTTGGGTCGCCCTTTGGCGCGGATTCCACGACTTACAATAGGAGGCGGTCAATGAAGCCTGCGATTTGGGTATTGGTGGCTCTGACTTTAGTCGGCGAAGCGAGAGCAGGCTTCCTTATTGTCGGAGCGCCGGCTATAACCTCATGGAACAACGACGTACAAACCAAGCTCACCGGTACCGGCCTTCTTTCCGGGCCAATAGATATCTTCGATGCGAGAGTTGGAACTCCAACTCTTTCCAAACTACAGGGATATGATGCCGTTTTGGTTTTTAGCGACGCCGGGTTCAATAACTCCACAACCTTAGGCAACAATCTGGCAGATTACGTGGATGGCGGAGGTGGTGTCGTGGTTATGACATTTGCCAATGCGAGTGTTCCTCTCGGGGGTCGTTGGGCAACGCAGAATTACGATCCGATCGAACCTCTTTCTCAATCCCAAAACACCCCTCTAATATTGGGAACTATCTACGATCCTATGCATCCAGTCCTAACGAACGTTAACTCTTTTTCAGGCGGCAGTTCAAGTTATCATGGCACCGGATCGCTTAACTCTGGTGCAATTCGAATCGCGGATTGGAGTAATGGAAGGCCCTTGATCGCTGAATTCAACAAGTTTTCAGGATCTGTGGTGTCTCTTAACTTCTATGCCCCATCGTCCGACGCCCGGTCTGATTTTTGGAACGCATCGACCGACGGAGACATTTTGATGGCAAACGCTCTAAACTATACGGCAGGCAATTTTAACGTTTCCGTTGTCCCTGTCCCATCCAGCATTGCTTTATTCGGCTCAGGTGCCTTCACCTTCGCTGGCTATTTCGGCTTGTGGCGTCGGAACCGGCATGTTCCTGTGTAGGTCGTGGGGCGGAAAATGATCTCCAGCCAAAGCCTTGGGAGTATGCCTGAGGCTTTTTTCCTTTTCTCTGGACCGGCCGGTAAACGGGACAAAAATTGGTTCTGTGTGGTCAAACTTAATCGGATTCAAATGTCGCGGGACCAATGCGCCAAGAATGTGGTCCTAACGTCACGTCGTTCGAACACGCCGAGGGATTTACTAACGCTCTACGCCGCCTGTTTCTTGGCTCGTTTTTGGGGTTGATGCTTCCAGCGGCGGTGTAGCCAAAAATATTGTTCGGGGGCTTCGCGAATCAGCTTTTCGAGGTCCGACGTGAAACGTTGGGTGATTTGTTTGATCGCATCGGGCGTCCGTTCGTAGTCCAACGGATCGATGATGCTAGCGGGGCGGATGACGTATCGGCCGTCGGCTTGGCGAAAGGTCGACACCACCATCATCGGAACCTTGTGCTCGAGCGCGAGCAGCGCCACCGCTTTGTGGGTCGAAGCCGGTCGGCCGAAGAAATCGACGAATTGGCCGCGTTGCCCTGCATCCTGGTCCGCCAAGGTGGCGATCACGCCTCCGTTTCGCAATCTGCTTTCGAGGAGATCAAACTCTCCCTGTTTGGCGATAATGCGTTGGCCCGTTCGCTCCCGAAACTCACGTAGGTATCGATCCAGGTAGGGGTTGTCGAGGGTGCGGGCGATGGCATGGGTCGTGAAGCCGAAGAGTCCCAGCGAATAGCCCGCCATTTCCCAATTGCCATGATGGCCGGTAACAATGAAAAGGGGGCGATCGGAAAGCAAAGCATCCACCGCTGGTCCAAGTGAGTCGGGACAAACGTAGTTTTTGTAATTGTGAAAATGAAATCGCCTTGGGATATGAATGATCTCGATCAACACCCTGCAGAAATGCACATACATCGCCCGCACGATCGCGTCAATTTCCTGGGCGGAATAGCGCCCGGGAAAGGCTTTCTCCAAGTTCTCGCGTGCCACCTCACGATGGCGTTTGTCGGCCTGGTACGCGACCCACCCCAGAAAGGCTGCGAATCGTTGGCAGGCAGAGAACGACATTGCTTGAAGGACGCAAACGAGCCCGCGCACGGCTGCATAGACCATCAAGTCGTTGAACCGCGACCGTTTCTTCTCGCCCACGGACATTCCCTCGCCTCTTGATTTTGCCGACTTTCGCTAAATTTCAGACGCGACGGTCCATCAACACCAACTTCAAACGGCGGCATTGTGGACCCAGGGCCTTGACGCTGTCAAGAGAGAACGCGCGGCCATTGGCCCATTGGCCCATTGGCCCACGGATGCAGCCAAATTCACTTGGGACGAGGCGAGCGGCCGGTGTTAACCGGCCGTGGAACCCGCGAAAGAATCAACGCGGCCGCTTGCGGCGAAAATGGTGGGGAGCCCTAGGATTTCCGGGGGTTCCCACGGCCGGTTAACACCGGCCGCTCGCCATTGCGTTGCTCGCCATTGCGTTGCTCGCCATTGCGTTGCTCGCCATTGCGTTGCTCGCCATTGCGTTGCTCGCTGCGGTGGCGTTCGCGGTCGTGCAAAACCCAGAAAAATTGGTTGCGCCCCGGCCCAAAATTTTCTTAGGCCAGGCTTGGGCGACCCATGCTTATCACGCTGGGATGGCTCGGAATTGTAGAGTTTCTGACCGGGCCGCCAAAACTGGTTTCCGTAGCGTCACCACGAAGTAGATTCGTCCCAGGCTTGGATGGATGCGATCAAGAAGCCAATCCGTGAGTACCGCGGCTCGATAAGCAAGCCAGGAAAACTCGAAGTAGCCGGGACAGGCATAACGTTGGATCTGATGAAAATCCAGGCCGACCGTCTTGCCAGCACGTTCGATTTGGTTTCGTGAATTCAACAAATAGCAGGTCGGATGGGTGTCTTCCTCATCTCGGCCATAAAGACTTTTGACGAGCGTGCGAATGAAGGAATGAGGCAAGATGCCGAGGATTCTCCGAATCCAGGTCACGTAATGATGGCCGCTGATCGATAGGCCAATGAAGACACCGCCCGGTTTGAGCACGCGCTCTATTTCTCTCAGAAACGCGGCCGGATCCGAAACGTGTTCCATCACCATGTTCGAGGCGACGACGTCAAAGGTTCCATCTTCGAAAGGAATCGTCCCGTCCCTTGAAAGCTGGCGAAACCAATGAGGATCGTGCAGATGCGAATGGCGTTCGAAATCCGTGCCCCAGATCTGAACCTTTGGCGAGCGTAAATGGGGCAGGTGAAGATTCGCGCCGCAGCCAAGATCCAAGACCATCGCACCGTTTCCCAGGTGTCGGCGGATCTCGTCGTAAAATCCATTCAGATGGTGCGTTTCGTTCGGAAACCAGTAACGGAAAAACGGCGTCACGTGGCCCTCATTTCACATTCAGATCGGCGAGGCGCATTTTAATTTGGCCACCTATCGGCAACGGCCGGAAACGATAATCGAGAAGACCGAGCCGAGGCAAGAGCGATTGGTCTACTTTCCGTCTTTCGGGTGCACGACAGGGTTTGCATTGAGTTCTTGGGATGTGGTAGGCTGTCGGACATAACAGGCAATTCGGGCAACACGTTGAGAAGAGGCCTCAACAAGGAGCCAAGGATGGCCA
>WBZS01001266.1_pt1 | contig 21023 bp, 21 predicted proteins | sample 5204201 | NCBI WGS metagenome assembly WBZS01 (sample SAMN12344357, study PRJNA552823) | activated sludge metagenome | biome: Activated sludge suspended growth; feature: Nitrification reactor; material: Wastewater; isolation source: activated sludge from nitrification reactor of wastewater...
CGGCATAGACGAGCGCCGCGCCGACGAGCGAGGCGCGAATGCCGGTGCGACGGGCGAACCAGGCGCCGAGCGCGCTCGCCGTGATCGAGCCGACCTCGTAGAGCGCGGTCAGCCAGCCGATATAGGGATCGCCGCCGATCTCGCCGATCATCGACGGCACGACCGTCGCCACCATCAACTCGTCGCCGGCGTGCAGCCAGATGCCGAGGCAAACCAGGACCAGCGTCGCCAGATAACCGGAGCGCAGCAGGTCCGACCAGCTTGCGGTATCGTCAGGCGCGGGGGCGGAGGCCATCGAGGAAGAGCTTTTCGAGGAATCGTGCCGCATCCTCGAAACGCCCGTCGCCGCCGCGCAGCGGTCCGAGCACGACCCGGACCTGGGCGTCGAAATCGGCATAGTGCTGGGTCGTTGCCCAGATCGAGAAGATCAGATGCCAAGGATCGACATGGGTAATCCGGCCGGCTTGGATCCAGCGCCGGATCACCTCCGCCTTCTCGTCGACGAGCGGCTTCAGCTCGCCTTCGAGCATGGCCGTGATGCGCGGGCCGCCCTGCAGGATCTCATTGGCGAAGAGGCGCGATTCGCGCGGGAAATCGCGCGCCATCTCGAGCTTGCGGCGGATATAGGCGCGCAACTCCTGCAGCGGGTCGCCGACGTGGTCGATTTCGCGCAGCGGCGCCAGCCAGACGTCGAGCAGACCGTGAATCAGTTCCTCGTAGATCGCCTCCTTGGAGCGGAAATAATAGAGGAGATTCGGCTTCGACATGCCGGCAGCCTCGGCGATCTGGTCGATCGTGGCGCCGCGGAACCCGTGCTGGGAGAACACATCGAGCGCCGCGTCCAGAATCAGGTCGCGTTTCTCGCGCTGGATGCGGGTTTTCGGCGCTCGAACCGCTTCGTTCATCGTTCCTCCCGGCCAATTCCGGACTTTGGCGCGGAAACGACGCCGGGCGGCCGAAACTTGGCTTGACCGGCGCAGCGGCAATGTTACCGTTTGTCCAATCGGTCAAAAAATGCGTAGCATCAAAGGCGACCGAACGAAAGCGCCGCGCACGCATCCGGCGGGAGCCGGTAAACCAAACGGAGGAGTTCGAATGTCCGACCGGCTCAAGGCCATGCCGAACGATTTGCGTGCGTTCTGGATGCCATTCACGGCAAACCGGCAGTTCAAGCAGGCGCCGCGCATGTTCGTCGGCGCTTCCGACATGCACTACGTGACCGCCGACGGGCGCAAGGTGCTGGACGGCACGGCGGGGCTGTGGTGCTGCAACGCCGGCCACTGCCGGCCGAAGATCACCAAGGCGATCCAGGAGCAGGCGGCGGAACTCGACTACGCGCCGACGTTCCAGATGGGCCATCCGCTGGCCTTCGAGGCCGCGAACCGGCTGATCGACATCGCGCCGGCCGGCATGGACCATGTGTTCTTCACCAATTCCGGTTCGGAATCGGTCGAGACGGCGCTGAAGATGGCGATCGCCTATCACCGGGTGAAGGGCGAAGGCTCGCGCACCCGGCTGATCGGCCGCGAGCGCGGCTATCATGGCGTCAATTTCGGCGGCATCTCGGTCGGCGGCATCGTCGCCAATCGCAAGATGTTCGGTTCGCTGCTGACCGGCGTCGACCATTTGCCGCACACGCATCTGCCGGAGAAGAATGCCTTCACGTGCGGCGAACCGGAGCACGGCGCCAATCTCGCCGACGAACTGGAACGCATCGTCACGCTGCACGACGCCTCGACCATCGCCGCCGTCATCGTCGAACCGGTCGCCGGTTCCACCGGCGTGCTGATCCCGCCGAAGGGCTATCTGCAGAAGCTGCGCGCCATCTGCGACAAGCACGGCATTCTGCTGATCTTCGACGAGGTCATTACCGGTTTCGGCCGCCTCGGCACGCCGTTTGCCGCCGATTATTTCGGCGTGACGCCCGACATCATCACCACGGCCAAGGGCGTCACCAACGGCGTTATCCCGATGGGCGCGGTGTTCGTGAAGGGCAAAATCCACGACGCCTTCATGACCGGGCCGGAGCACCTCATCGAGTTCTTCCACGGCTACACCTATTCGGCCAATCCGATCGCGTCGGCCGCCTGCATCGGCACGCTCGACACCTACCGCGACGAGGGTCTGCTGACGCGCGGCGCCGAACTCGCGCCGTACTGGGAGGACGCGCTGCATTCGCTGAAGGGCGAGCCGCATGTGAAGGACATCCGCAACATCGGCCTCATCGGCGCCATCGAACTGGAGCCGATCGCCGGCCAGCCGACCAAGCGGGCCTTCTCGGCCTTCATCAAGGCCTATGAGCGCGGCGCGCTGATCCGCACCACCGGCGACATCATCGCGCTCTCGCCGCCGCTGATCATCACCAAGGGCCAGATCAACGAACTGATCGACCACATCCGCGAAGTGCTGCGCATGATCGATTGAGGCGGCAGCGCGGAAACCGAAAAGGCAAAGGAGAACCCCGATGGCGGCACCCGGCGAAAACCTCAGGATCAATCCCGACCGGCTCTGGGATTCGCTGATGGAGATGGCGAAGATCGGCCCCGGCATCGCCGGCGGCAACAACCGCCAGACCTTGACCGATTCCGACAATGAGGGCCGCCATCTGTTCAAGCGCTGGTGCGACGCCGCCGGCATGACGATGGGCGTCGACAAGGCCGGAAACATGTTCGCGCGCCGCGAAGGCATCGACCCCAACGCGCTGCCGGTCTATGTCGGCAGCCACCTCGACACGCAACCGACCGGCGGCAAGTTCGACGGCGTGCTCGGCGTGCTCGGCGGGCTGGAGGTGATCCGCACGCTGAACGACCTCGGCATCAGGACGAAGCATCCGATCGTCGTCGTCAACTGGACCAACGAGGAAGGCACGCGCTTCGCCCCGGCGATGCTGGCGTCGGGCGTCTTCGCCGGCGTCCACACCCTCGACTGGGCCTATGACCGCGCCGACGCCAAGGGCCTGAAATTCGGCGACGAGTTGAAGCGTATCGGCTGGGTCGGCGACGAGGAAGTGGGCGCGCGCAAGATGCACGCCTATTTCGAGCTGCATATCGAGCAGGGACCGATCCTCGAGGCCGAAAACAAGGACATCGGCGTCGTCACGCACGGGCAGGGGCTTTCCTGGACGCAGGTGACCGTCACGGGCAAGGAAGCGCATACCGGCTCCACGCCGATGCCGATGCGCAAGAACGCCGGCCTCGGCATGGCGCGCATCCTCGAGCTGGTCGACGAGATCGCCTGGAGCCACAAGCCCCACGCGGTCGGCGCCGTCGGCCACATCGAGGTCCATCCCAATTCGCGCAACGTCATCCCCGGCAAGGCGGTCTTCACGGTCGATTTCCGTTCGCCCGACATCGCCGTCATCCACGACATGGAGCAGCGGCTGAAGATCGGGGCGACGAAGATCGTCGAGGAGATGGGGCTCGGCATCGAGTTCCAGAAGGTCGGCGGCTTCGATCCCGTCACCTTCGACGAGAATTGCGTTTCAGCCGTGCGCCGCGCCGCCGAGCGGCTTGGCTACACCCATCGCAACATCATCTCGGGCGCCGGCCACGATGCCTGCTGGGTCAATCGCGTCGCGCCGGCGTCGATGGTCATGTGCCCCTGCGTCGACGGCCTCAGCCACAACGAGGCGGAGGACATCTCCAGGGACTGGGCCAAGGCCGGCACCGACGTGCTGTTCCACGCGGTTGTCGAGACGGCGGAGATCGTCGGGTGAGCGGTTTCATGGACCGGTCGGATGACTGAAGGCGATCGCTACGCTGGCGGGTCTTTGCCTCTCCCCCCCGGGGAGAGGCTGGCCGCGCAGCGGCCGGGTGAGGGGGCCTTTGCACCCAAACCCGCTCCCCGCACCAAGCCTTTCGCCCGCAATCTTCGCGCCAATGCGACCGACGCTGAATATCTGCTCTGGTACGAACTGCGCAATCGGGTGTTGAACGGATACCGGTTCAGCCGGCAGGTCCGCATCGGGCCTTTCATCTGCGATTTCGCCTGCCGCTCGGAAAAGCTGATCGTCGAACTGGACGGCAGCCAGCATAGCGAAAATCCGGCCGACGAACGCCGGACGCAATGGCTGTTGGCCCAGGGCTATTCTGTTCTGCGTTTCTGGAACGATGAGGTCGCTTTTGAGCGCGGCGCGGTTTTGGAGGCGATCCTCGCGGCGCTGGAAGGACGACTTCTTCCCCCTCACCCAACTTCGGCATCGGCTCAGCTTCGCTTCGCCGTGCCTTCGTATCCCTCTCCCCGCCGGGGAGAGGGAAAACCCGCCACGCTCGCAAACCGGGGATAACCGATGTCCAAGGTCATCAAGAACGGAACCATCGTCACTGCCGACCGCACCTTCAAGGCCGATGTGAAAATTCGCCACGACAAGATCATCGCGATCGGGCCGGACCTGCACGCCGACCACGAGTTCGATGCGACGGGCTGCTACGTCATGCCGGGCGGCATCGACCCGCACACCCATCTGGAAATGCCCTTCATGGGCACGTACTCGGCCGACGATTTCGAGAGCGGCACGCGCGCCGCGCTTTCCGGCGGCACGACGATGGTCGTCGATTTCTGCCTGCCGTCGCCCGGTCAGTCGCTGCTCGACGCGCTCAACATGTGGTCGAACAAGTCGACGAAGGCATGCTCGGACTACTCCTACCACATGGCGATCACCTGGTGGGGCGAGCAGGTGTTCAACGAGATGCCGGAAATCGTCAATCGCGGCATCACCTCGTTCAAGCACTTCATGGCCTACAAGGGCGCGCTGATGGTCAATGACGACGAGATGCTCGCGTCGTTCCAGCGCTGCGCCGAGCTCGGCGCGCTGCCGCTCGTCCATGCCGAGAACGGCGACGTCGTCGCCGCGCTGCAGGCCAAGCTGATGGGCGAGGGCAACAACGGGCCGGAGGCGCACGCCTATTCGCGTCCGCCGGAGGTGGAGGGCGAAGCGACCAACCGCGCCATCATGATCGCCGACATGGCGGGCGTGCCGCTCTACGTGGTGCACACCTCCTGCGAACAGGCGCATGAGGCGATCCGCCGGGCCCGGCAGAAGGGCATGCGCGTCTTCGGCGAGCCGCTGGTCCAGCACCTCGTGCTCGACGAGAGCGAGTATTTCAACAAGGACTGGGACCATGCGGCGCGGCGCGTGATGAGCCCGCCCTTCCGCAACAAGCTGCACCAGGATTCGCTGTGGGCGGGCCTGCAGGCCGGGTCGCTGCAGGTGGTGGCGACCGACCACTGCTCGTTCACGACCGAACAGAAGCGCACCGGCGTCGGCGATTTCACCAAGATCCCGAACGGCACCGGCGGGCTTGAGGACCGCATGCCGGTGCTGTGGACCTTCGGCGTCAACACCGGCCGGCTGACGATGAACGAGTTCGTCGCCGTCACCTCGACCAACATCGCCAAGATCCTCAACATGTATCCGCGCAAGGGCGCGATCCTTGAAGGCGCGGACGCCGACATCGTGGTCTGGGACCCGAAGAAGAAAAAGAAGATCTCGGCCAAGAAGCAGCGGTCGGTCATCGACTACAACGTCTTCGAGGGCGTCGAGGTCACCGGCCTGCCGCGCTTCGTGCTGTCGCGCGGCCAGCTCGTCATCAATGACGGCCATGTCGACGCCCATCCCGGCCACGGCGAATTCGTCGCCCGCGAGCCGCATATGGCGGTCAACAAGGCGCTGTCGACCTGGAAGGAACTGGTTTCGCCGCGCAAGGTGGAACGCACCGGCATTCCGGCAAGCGGGGTGTGATGCGCGGTCCCGCTGCTTCCCGATCAGACGGCGTACTGCTCAAGGTCGGGCAGCAGCGTGACGCTTTCCTGCTCGCTCGGGTCGGTCCGCGCGATGACCGCGGTGACCTCGGCGTCGGAGTTGTTGACGGGCAGGTGCGGCACGTTGGCGGGAATGTAGATCATGTCGCCGGCGGCCGTCTCCATGCAGTGCTCGAGCCGGTCGCCCCAGTACATGATCGCCTTGCCGGACAGCACGTAGATCGCGGTCTCGTGGCTGTCATGCTTGTGCGCCTTGGCGCGGCCGCCCGGCGGTATCGTCAGAAGGTGCATGCACACACCGCTCGAACCGACGGTCTCCTTCGCGACCCCTTCAAAATAGTTGAAACCCTGCTTGCCGGCATAGGTGCCGGAGGGGCGCAACTTGCGGCATTCGGCCATGGGCGTGATCCTCTCGCGGGGGCAGGTCGATGAAGGCTGGGGCAAACTTAGCGTACGGGAACGGTCCGGTCATCGGGGCAACACGTCGGGCGCCGGCTTTTGTGGCCGGCGGGGAGGGCGCCGCGCGCGGAAGGAAGAGGCTGATCCGCATCATGGCCGTTCTCGCCGGGATCATCCCGGTCGCGGCCGAGGCCGATTCCCTCTGGATCACCGGCAGCTACGGCAACGAGGCGGGGTGCCGGTACGTCGCCACGGGTCAAGCCGAAAGCGACAACCACATCGTCCTCAAGAGCAACAGCATCGAGCGCCACGAATCGCAGTGCGAAATCCTCAACGTGAATTCGTCGGCCGGCGGCTGGGCCGTCCTTGATGTCATTTGCGGCGGCGAGGGGGAGACCTGGGCTGAGAAGTACCTCTTCCAGGAGGATCCCGATGACCGCTCCAAGGCAAGGCTGGCGATCGCGTCGGCACCTGAATTCGAGACGCTCGAGCGCTGCAACTAGGCAAAAGAAAAGGCCATGCATTGAACCCCGCCGTCATTTCCGCATCGAACCTCTCGCTCACCTTCGAGACCAATGACGGTCCGGTGCATGCGCTCAAGGACGTCAACCTCGAGATCGCCAAGGGCGAGTTCGTCTCCTTCATCGGGCCGTCGGGCTGCGGCAAGACGACGTTCCTGCGCGTCATCGCCGATCTGGAGCGGGCGACCGACGGCACGATCACGGTCAACGGCATGACGCCGCACCAGGCGCGCGAGAAGCGGGCCTATGGCTATGTCTTCCAGGCGGCGGCGCTGCTGCCGTGGCGGACGATCGAGAAGAACGTGGCGCTGCCGCTGGAGATCATGGGCGCGAGCGCCGCCGAGCAGGCCGAGCATGTCGCCCGCACGCTGGCGCTCGTCAATCTGAAGGGCTTCGAGAAGAAATATCCCTGGCAGCTCTCCGGCGGCATGCAGCAGCGCGCCTCGATTGCCCGCGCGCTGTCCTTCGACGCCGACATCCTGCTGATGGACGAACCGTTCGGCGCCCTCGACGAAATCGTCCGCGACCATCTGAACGAACAGCTGCTCGACCTGTGGAAGCGCACCGACAAGACGATCTGCTTCGTCACCCATTCGATTCCCGAGGCCGTCTATCTCTCCACCCGGATCGTGGTGATGAGCCCCAGGCCGGGGCGCGTCATCGACGTGATCGACTCGACGCTGCCGCGGGAGCGGCCGCTCGAAATCCGCGAGACGCCGGAATTCCTGAAGATCGCCCATCGCGTCCGCGAGGGCCTGAGGGCGGGGCACTCGTACGATGATTGAGGTGTTTTCTTCATGCTCTCCCTTGCGGGGAGGGTCGTGGGTGAAACGAGCCGGGTGGGGGGCAGCAGCATATCGTTACGCGCCGACCCCCCTCTGGCCTGCCGGCCATCTCCCCCTCAAGGGGGGAGATTCGACCTTTGCTACGTTGTGCCATTCCGCAGGCGTGGGGTTCAAGGTGGGACGGCACATGCACCCGATCTCTCCCCTTGAGGGGGAGATGGCCGGCAGGCCAGAGGGGGGTCACTTCCGGGAGGACGTCCCATGACCTCGCTCCGCGAACGCATCCTCCCCATCCTCAGCATCCTCATGGTGCTCGTCGCCGGCTGGTACCTCATCACCTACACGATGAACGCGCCGTTCCAGCGCGACCAGAACGAGCGGACCGGAGTCTCGCCCGGGTTCATCGAGTTCGTCGGCCAGACGATGACGCAGCCGAAGCCGACGACGCCGGCGCCGCACCAGGTGGCCGAAAATTTGTGGAAGAACATCTTCGGCGTGAAGGTCACGTCGAAGCGCAGCCTCGTCTACCATTCGGGGGTGACGCTGTCGTCGACGCTCGCGGGCTTCCTGATGGGAACGCTGCTCGGCGTGCTGATCGCGGTCGGCATCGTGCACGTGCCGGCGCTCGACAAATCGTTCCTGCCCTGGGTCGTCGCCTCGCAGATGGTGCCGATGCTCGCCGTTGCGCCGATGATCATCGTCATCCTCGCGGCCATCGGCATCACGGGGCTGCTGCCCAAGGCGCTGATCTCGACCTACCTGTCGTTCTTCCCCGTCGTCGTCGGCATGGTGAAGGGGCTGCGCTCGCCGGAGGTCATGCATCTCGACCTGATGCGGACCTATCATGCGAGCAAATGGCAGACCTTCGCCAAGCTGCGCCTGCCGGCCTCGGTGCCGTTCTTTTTCGCCTCGATGAAGGTGGCGATCGCGGCGAGCCTCGTCGGCGCCATCGTCGGCGAACTGCCGACCGGCGCGGTCGCGGGCATCGGCTCCAAGCTGCTCGCCGGCTCCTATTATTCGCAGACCATCGACATCTGGGCGGCGCTGATCGCCGGCTCGGTCTGCGCCGTGCTGCTGGTCTGGCTGGTCGACGTCGCCGGCTGGCTGACGCAGAAGGCGATGGGAGCGCGGCCGGCATGAGCGGGGCGGTCAGACCGGGGCGGGGCGCCTTGCTGCTGCAGGCCGGCATCGTCGGCGCGGTCATTGCCGCCTTGGCGACGGGCGGGCTCGCGCCGCGCTACCTGGCCGGCGGGGTCGCACCGCTGTTCGGGCTTGCCGCCGCCGCGATCGTCTATGTCCTTCTGCGCGGCCGCCCGCAAATGTTGCAGCGCTCGGCACTCGCGGTCGTGGCCGAGATGGCGACAGCGCTGCTGCTCATGTGGCTGGTGCTGTCGCTGCTGCCGGGGCCGGGCGACGACTGGCGGGCCGGCGCGCCCTTCTGGCTCTACGCCGTCGCCGCCTGGCTTTTCGCCTGGGCCACGGTCAACCGGGCCAGCGTGTTCGGCGCGACCGGCTGGCTGAAATCGGCCTTCGGCATCGCCATCCCCGCGCTGTTCGGCGTCACCGTGCTGTTCCTGTGGGAGGCGATCACCCGCGGGGCCGGCATTCCCTTCGTGCTGCTGCCGCCGCCGTCGTCCATTGGCGCGCGCATCGCCGCGTCCATTCCGCTGCTAGCGCAGGATTTCGGCCAGACGGTGCTGAAATCGGTGCTGGCGGGTTTCGTGCTCGGTTCGGGCGCGGGCTTCCTCGTCGCCGTGCTCGCCGACCGCTACAAGTTCCTCGCCAACGGCCTGCTGCCGCTCGGCAACCTCGTCTCGGCCCTGCCGATCATCGGCATCGCCCCGATCATGGTCATCTGGTTCGGCTTCGACTGGTTCTCCAAGGCTGCGGTGGTCATGGTGATGACCTTCTTCCCGATGCTGGTGAACACGCTGATCGGGCTGAAGGCGTCGGGCGCGATGGAGCGCGACCTGATGCGCACCTATCACGCCAGCCACTGGAAGACGCTGTTCGCGCTGCGCTTGCCGGCGGCGATGCCCTTCATCTTCAACGCGTTGAAGATCAATTCGACGCTGTCGCTGATCGGCGCGATTGTCGCTGAATTTTTTGGAACGCCGGTCGTCGGCATGGGCTTTCGCATTTCGACGGAAGTCGGCAGGATGAACCTCGACATGGTCTGGGCCGAGATCGCGCTCGCCGCTCTGACCGGGTCTCTTTTCTACGGTATCCTCGCGCTGATCGAGCGCGGCATCACGTTCTGGCATCCGTCCTACCGAAAATGAACCCGACGGGGCCCAACACAGGAGAAGGCGTATGAAGACTGTTCTGAAAGTGACAACGGCGCTGGCGATGGCGATGATGGCGGGTTCCGCCCTTGCCGCCGACAAGCTCACCCTGCAGCTCAAATGGGTGGCGCAGGCCCAGTTCGCTGGCTACTTCGTGGCCAAGGACAAGGGCTTCTATGAAGAGGCCGGCCTCGACGTCGAGATCAAGCCGGGCGGCCCGGACATCGCGCCCGAGCAGGTCATCGCCGGCGGCGGCGCCGACGTGATCGTCGACTGGATGGGCGGCGCGCTGGTTGCCCGCGAAAAGGGCGTCGGCCTCGTCAACATCGCCCAGCCCTTCGAGAAGGCCGGCATGGAAATGGTCTGCCCGGCCAACGGGCCGATCAAGACCGAAGCCGACTTCAAGGGCCACACGCTCGGCGTCTGGTTCTTCGGCAACGAATATCCGTTCTATGCCTGGATGAACAAGCTCGGCCTGTCGACCGAGGGCGGCGCCGATGGCGTCACCGTTCTCAAGCAGTCCTTCGACGTGCAGCCGTTGATCCAGAAGCAGGCGGACTGCATCTCGGTCATGACCTACAACGAGTACTGGCAGCTCATCGACGCCGGCTACAAGCCGGAAGACCTGATCGTGTTCAACTACTCGGCCATGGGCAACGACCTGCTCGAGGACGGCCTCTACGCGATGGAAGACAAGCTCAAGGACCCGGCGTTCAAGGACCAGATGGTCCGCTTCGTCGCCGCGTCGATGAAGGGCTGGAAATACGCGCTGGAGAACGTCGACGAGGCCGCCGGCATCGTCATGGACAATGGCGGCCAGGACGAGAACCACCAGAAGCGCATGATGGGCGAAGTGGCTAAGCTGATCGGCTCGGGCTCCGGCAAACTGATCGAGGCGGCCTACCAGCGCACCGCCGACGCGCTGCTGGAGCAGAAGATCATCACCAAGGCGCCGGAAGGCGCGTGGACGGGCGAGATCACCGACGCGGCGATGAAGTAAGCACTGCGGATTGCGACAAGGGAAGGGGTGGCCGCGAGGCCGCCCCTTTTTCATGGAGCGATCATCGGAGCCCGGCCGCCAGGTGTTCCGCGACGATCCAGACGTAGTTCTTGAAACGCAAGGCGTCGGGATCGAGATCGAGTCTCCTGCAGATTTCGGGCAGTTGGCGTTCGAGCAGTTCGAAATCGTCGTGGATCGCCGGTCCTGCCGGCAGCGGCGTTCCGCCGACCGCGTTGTCAAGGAAATCGCGAACGCGGGCAATCAGGGTCGGAAGCGATGCATCGTGGCTTTCCACATCCTGTCCCGCGATGTCCGAAATGAATTGCTGATAGCGATAGGGTTCTCGGTCGAGGACCAGGCAGCGCTTGCGTTTCTGCGGAGGCGCGCCGTAGCGCTTCGCGCCGAGGAACAGGCCGAGCTCCAGAGGCATGTTGAAGCGCGGCAGGCCGTTCATGTTCAATTCGGTTCGCGAGATGTCGTGAATGCCAAGGCGGCACTCCTCAATGATGTCCTGTATCTTGGAGATGCGCGTTTCTCCGCCGTCGATGACCTCGAGCGCGCAGCGCGGATCGAAACCGCAACGACTGATGGTGAAAGTTATTGCACGGAAAAATTGTTGATATTCGCGATCGAAAGGGCAATTGACGAAAACGCTTCGCGATTTCTGCACTGGATCGTCAGCCGGCCTTGGCTTCTTCATCGCGTCGGCGGACGGCGCGAACCGCCTGCTCGATTTCGCGTACAGTGACGCCTTGTGGCCGGAAGGACGGACGCATGATCCGTGTGCCGTCATTCGCTCGCCCGATGAAACGGCCGCTTTGCGTGTCGCGGACAACAGTCTGTGTTTGTGCGGGCTTCTTCATGACGAATGAAATATCGTCCAGTCAAAGGCGCTTTTCAAGCGTGCATTTGCCGTCCACTACACTCCCGCACAAGCCCGCCGGTTTCCCGGTGGGCCATTTCCTCACGGGCAGTTCCCTCAAAACGGCAGTCCCACATAGTTCTCCGCCAGCGAGGCAAGCGCCGCCTCGGAGGAGAACAGATAGTCGAGGTCGGTCTGCCGGAGCTTGCAGTCATAGGCGATGGAGTCCGGGAAGGTGTGCAGCAGCATGGTCATCCACCAGGAGAAGCGCTGCGCCTTCCACACCCGCGCCAGCGCCTTGGCCGAATAATTCTCCAGGCCGGTGTCGTCGCCCTTCGCGTAGTGGTCGACCATCGCGTGGTAGAGATAATAGATGTCCGACGCCGCGCTGTTCAGCCCGCGCGCGCCGGTCGGCGGCACGATGTGGGCGGCGTCCCCGGCCAGGAACAGGTTGCCCCAGCGCATCGGCTCGGCGACGAAGGAGCGGAGCGGTGCGATCGATTTTTCGATCGACGGGCCGGTGATCATGCGCGCGGCGACCTCGTCCGGCAGGCGGCTCTTCAGTTCGGCCCAGAAGGCGTCGTCCGACCAGTCCTCCACCGTGTCGGTCAGCGGAACCTGGATGTAATAGCGGCTCAGCACCTGGCTGCGCAGCGAGCACAGCGCGAAGCCGCGCTCGTGGCGGGCGTAGATCAGCTCCGGCGAGACCGGCTTCGTGCGCGACAGCACGCCGAGCCAGCCGAAGGGATAGACCCGCTCATATTCGCGCAGCACGTCCTTCGGGATCGCCTTACGCGACACGCCGTGGAAGCCGTCGGCGCCGATGACATAGTCGCAGTCGATGCGGATCACCTCGTCGCCGTCGCGATAGGTAACGTAGGGCTTGTCGGTGTTGAGGTCGAAAAGCGCCACGTCCTCGGCGTTGTGGACGACCTTGCCGTTCATGCGGTCGCGGGCGTCGTAGAGGTCGCGCGTCAGCTCGGTCTGGCCGTAGACGACGACGGAGGAGCCGCCGGAATATCTGTGAAGGTCGACGCGGCGCATCGCGCCATTGTCGGAGACGAGGAAGCCCTCGTGGATCTCGCCCTCGCGGTCCATGCGCTCGCCGCATTCGGCCTCGCGCATCAGTTCGGCGAAGCCGTGTTCCAGCACGCCGGCGCGGATGCGCGACAGCACATATTCGCGGCTGTGCTTTTCCAGCACGATGGTGTCGATGCCCTTGAGATGCAGCAGTTGCGACAGCATCAGGCCCGAGGGGCCGCCGCCGACGATGCAGACCTGCGTCTTCATGGTGTTCCTCCCGGATTTTGGACGAAACTACCACACGCTTTGCCGGTTTGAATGGACCGGCCTGCCTTGTTCTTGTACGATTCGAACATGCCTGCCCGCCGCGAACGCCCTGTCATTCCGGATTTCAGCCTGTTCGGCGAAGCCGGCGACCTGCCGGACGTCGTGCATTGCGAGACCATCGCGGCGCGCTCGACGCTGAACGAATGGGAGTTCGCGCCGCACCGCCACGGGCGGCTGCACCAGATGCTGCTGGTGGAGAAGGGCGGCGGCGAGGCGCGTTTCGAGACCGGCACGGTCGCGCTCGCCGCGATGACGCTCGTCAACGTGCCGACCGGCCATGTGCACGGCTTTTCCTTCGTGCAGGGGACCGACGGCTTCGTCGTGACGCTGGCGAGCGAGATGCTGGACGAGTTGCTCGGCGGCGACGACGCGCTGCGCCGCGCCCTTGGAGAAGCGGCGACCGCGCCGGCGGACGAGGAGACGCCGGCACTGATGCGGCGCATCTTCGCCGAGCATGCCGGGCGCGACTTCGCCCGCGCGCAGATGCTGAAAAGCCTGACCGGCGTGCTCGCCGGGCGGATGGCGCGGGCGCTCGCCCCCACCGGCGGCGGGCCTGGCGCGGGCGCGGCGACGACGCTTTTCCGCCGCTTCGAGGCGCTTGTCGAAACGCACTATCCCGGGCACTGGTCGGTCGCCGACTACGCCGCCGCGCTCGCCGTCACGCCGACGCATCTCACCCGCCTGGCGCGGGCGGCGACCGGCAAGCCGGCCTCGCGCCTCATCGAGGAGCGGCTGGTGCGCGAGGCGCGCCGCCACCTCGCCTTCACCAATTTGCCGGTGGCGACCATCGCCTATTCCCTCGGCTTCGACGACCCGGCCTATTTCAGCCGCGTCTTCGCCCGCGCCAGTGCAGGCGTCTCGCCCCGCGCCTTCCGCGAGCGGATCGATCGCGGGTGAGCCCCCCGCATTGACAGTTGCAAACGCTTCCCCCAGACGGGCAGCTCGAGCGGAGTGGCTGCCATGCCGACATCTCCCGGCGGCAGCCGGTTCGCGGTCATCTATTGCGGATTGCTGATGTCGATCGGGGCGTTCTCGGTCGACATCACGCTGCCGTCGATCCCGGCGATGGCCGTCGATCTTTCCGCGCCCTACGGCATGGTGCAATGGACCGTGACGATCTTCATGCTCGCCGCCGGCATCGGCCAGCTGTTCTGGGGCACGGCGATGGACCGGTGGGGCCGCAAGCCGGTCATGGGCGCTGGTCTCGCCGCCTACATCGCCGGCAGCGCCCTCGCGGCCTCGGCGCCGACCATCGAAATCCTCCTCGCCGGGCGCCTGCTGCAGGGGTTCGGATCGGGTGCGGGCTATGTCGCCTCGCGCGCCATCATCCGCGATCTCTATTCGGGCGAGGAACTGGCGCGCAACCTGGCATTCGCCTCGATGCTGTTCGCGCTCGGTCCGATCGCGGCGCCGCCTCTCGGCGCACTGGTCGCCGCGACGGTCACCTGGCGGGCGATCTTCGTCGTGCTCGGCATCTGGGCGCTGGTGCTCGCGGCCCTGCTCACGCGCATGCCCGAAACCATCCGGCACAAGGCGGCCGATGCGATGGCGCCCTCGGTGATGCTGGAGCGGACCCGCCGCCTCGTCGTTCATCCGCAATCGCGGCGGTTCCTCCTCATCTCCTTCGCGGCGATTTCGGCCATGCTGCTGGTCGTCGCGGTGGCGCCGCGTGTCTATGAGGAACAATACGGTATCGTCGGACCGGCCTTCGCCGCCTATTTCGCCGCCCACGGCACCGGGATCATCATCGGTCAGTGGGCCAACCGCCGCATCATCCGCGCCCGCGGCATCGTCCAGGCGGCGACGGCCGGCAATGTGGTGCTGGCGCTCGCCGCGGTCGGCATTCTCCTGACCTACCTGGCCGGATGGCTCGGTCCGGTCGAGCTTTGCCTGCTGCTCATCCTGTTTGCGACCAGCTACCTGATCGTCTACTCCAACGCTGCCGCGATGGTGCTCGACCCGCATGGCGACATGGCCGGCCACGCCACCGCGTTCTACGGTTTCTCCAGCCAGATCGGCGCGTCGATCGTCGTGTCCGGCCTCGTGTTTCTCATCGGCGGGAGCGTGGTGCCGTGGGCAATCGCCTTGCTAGCGATCTGCCTGCTTTCGCTGGCTTTCGTGATCGGTTGGCTGCGCCGCTGAGCGTCAGCGCTTCTCGCGGATCTCGCTCAGCGTTCGTGTCGGCGTGATCGCTTCGGGATCGAGCAGGATGTGGATCAGCGCTGGCTTGCCCGAGGCGGTTGCGCGGGCGAAGGCCGGCGCGAATTCCTCGGTGCGTTCCACCCGTTCGCCGTGGCCGCCATAGGCGCGGGCCAACGCGGCGAAATCCGGATTGGCCAGCGCCGTGCCGGAGACGCGGCCGGGGTACTCGCGCTCCTGGTGCATGCGGATGGTCCCGTACATGCCGTTGTCGACGACGATGACGACGATCGGCAGGTTGTGGCGGACGGCGGTGGCAAACTCCTGGCCGTTCATCATGAAGCAGCCGTCGCCGGCGAAGGCGACGATCTGGCGTTCGGGGAACATCAGTTTTGCGGCGATGGCGGCCGGGGTGCCGTAGCCCATGGAGCCATTGGCGGGTGCGGCCTGCGTGGCAAAGCGGCGGAAGGGGTAGAAGCGGTGTACCCAGGTGGCGTAGTTGCCGGCGCCGTTGCAGAGTACGGCGTCGTCCGGCAGCGTTTCGGCGAGGTGGCGGATGATCGGCCCTAGGGCGACGGCGCCCGGCGAGGATTCGGGCGGGGTCGCCCATTTCAGCCGTTCGGCCCGCAGCGCCGCCGTGCCCGCCGCCCAGGCTGGCGCGTCCGGCGCGTTCAGCTCGGCAAAGGCGAGGGCAAAGGCCTGCGGGCAGGCGTTGATGGCGAGGTCGGCGCGATAGACGCGGCCGAGTTCTCCGGCGTCGGGATGGACGTGGACGAGCGTCTGTTTGGGATAGGGGCTTTCCAGCAGGGTGTAGTCCGAGGAGGGGACTTCGCCGAAGCGCCCGCCGACGAGCAGGACGAGATCGGCGTCCTTGATCCGCCTGGCCAAGGCCGGATTCGGTCCGATGCCGATGTCGCCGACATAGGACGGGTGGGTGTGATCGAACAGCATCTGGCGGCGGAACGAGACGCCGACCGGCAATTGCCAGCGTCCGGCGGCATCGCGGAAGGCGTCGACCGCCTCTTCGCTCCAGCCCGTGCCGCCGAGAATGACAAAGGGGCGTTCGGCCACGCGCAGCATGGCCGACAGCCGCGTCATGGCGTCCGCCGGGGGCGCGATCTCCACCGGCGTAGAGGGTCGCGCGGCCAGCGGGTCGGCGCGATCGACCAGCATGTCTTCCGGCAGGGCGACGACCACGGGGCCTGGGCGCCCGGAGGTGGCGACGGCGAAGGCGCGGGTGACCAGTTCGGGGATGCGCGCCGCGTCGTCGATCTCAGTCACCCATTTGGCGACCGAGCCGAAAAAGGCGCGATAGTCCATCTCCTGGAACCCTTCGCGGTCGCGGACATCGCGGGCGATCTGGCCGATGAACAGGATCATCGGGTTGGAATCCTGCCGTGCGATATGCAGGCCATGGGCGGCATTGGTGGCGCCGGGGCCGCGCGTGACGAAGCAGATGCCGGGACGGCCGGTCAGGCGACCTTCGCAATCGGCCATCATCGCGGCGCCGCCTTCCTGGCGGCAGACGATGTTCTCGATGGCGGAATCGCGCAGCGCGTCGAGCACGGCGAGATAGCTCTCGCCCGGCACCGAATAGATGCGCTGGACGCCGTTCGCCTCAAGTGCCTCGACGATGAGTTGTCCGCCGGTCCGCTCAGTCATGGGATTGTCCACCTTCCTGCTCGGCGAGGATGCGCCGCTGGTATTTGGTCTGGATCACCTCGACCAGGATCAGCACGACGAGGACGAAGTAGAAGGTCGATTTCGACATCGCCTCGACCGGGTAGCCGAAGAAGGCGAGGTGGGCGATGTGGCCGCCTTCCGTCAACAGCATGAAGCCGACGAGGAGGAGCACGAACAGTCCGAGCACCTCGTACATACGGTTGCGCTTCAGGAAAGCGGCGACCGCGTCGGCCATCCACACCATGAGGATGCCGGAAACGACGATGGCAGCGGCCATGACCCAGAACTGCTTGGTCAGCGCCACAGCCGACAGGACCGTGTCGAAGGAAAAGACGATGTTCATCACCAGCATCCAGAACAGCGCCGAACCGACGGTGCGGTAGATCGGCGTGCCCTTGTCATGACCGAGTTCGGGCGTGCCGATCAGGTGGTAGATTTCCTTCAGCGCCGTGTGGATCAGGAAGGCGCCGCCACCGAGCACGATCAGTGCGTGGCCCGAAATCGTACCGGTGAACCATTCGTGCTCGACATGGAAGAACGGCTCCTGGAACAGGTCGATCAGCTGCAGCACGACGAACAACAGCGCGATGCGCAGGCCGATGGCGAGGAAGATGCCGGTTCGGCGCACCCAGGCTTCCTTCGCCGGGTCGACGCGCTTCGCCTCCAGCGAGATGTAAAGCAGGTTGTCGAAGCCGAGGACCGTCTCCAGTGCGGTGAGGATGAGGAAGGTCGTCAGGTGTTCCAGCGTGAAGAGGTCGGCGAGCATGAGCCAGAAAATTCCCCAGAATCCGTGATGCGTGAGGGGTTAGCAGAATGTGGAGGGAAGGGGAAATGGGCGGCGGCGGGAGCAGGACGCATCTGGCGGATGCTCATCGTGCCGCCAGGACGTTCAAAACGATTCTGCTTCTGGTAAGCTCGATCGATGGACGAAGAAGATCTCGCGGCCTATCCCGCTTTCGGCAAGCGTCTCAGACGGCTTCGCCGGGCGATGGGGGTCAAGCAATCCACTGTCGCCGAACTCCTGAAAGTGGACCAGGCGTCCGTCTCGCGGTGGGAATCGGGAGCGCAGGTGCCGGATCGGGGCCTGCAACAGGCCGCCTTCGACGCGCTCCGGCCGGCGAGGGCGGATGACCAGACGCTCCGGCGATTGGTCGAAAATACGTCTGATTGCGTGCATCTGGTCGAGGAGGCCGGTCACGTTTGCCTTGCCTACTCGGTGGGGCGCGCGCAAGAATGGGCGACGGGCAGGAGGACGCTCGTTGGAACCTCGCTCTGGCAGTTCGCGACCGAGGAAATCCGTGGCGCCGAAGCGGCGCTGGCCGACCGGGGCTGGTGGGACGAGCATTCGCCGGCGCCGATGGTGTTCCGTACATCCGGGGCAATCCACGACCGGATCCGGATTTCGGCCGGGAACGTGATGTGGGAACGGCTGTACCTGAACGACGGAACGCCGGTCCGGCTGGTTAGCGGCAGGCGGGGCGGCGCATAAATTATGCGTTCGCAAGGGCACGCGGCCGACCTACACTCCGCCGCATGGCTCAGCCCTTCCGCATTGTGTTGCTGGTGTCGCTGCTCTGGTTCTGCGGCCTCGGGGCGGCGGCGCAATTCGCCAAGATCGCCGTACCGTTCGCTCAGATCGGGCAGCTCTATCCCGAGGCCGGCGACGGGCTCGGCTGGCTTCTTTCGCTTGCCAGCCTGACGGGCGCCCTGTTCGGAACCACATCGGGCGTGTTCGCGGCCAGGATGGGCGCCGTCCGGTTCCTGCTTTTCGGACTTGTGCTGGGCGGCGCGGTGTCCCTCTGGCAGACGGCGCTGCCGGCTTTTCCGGTCATGCTGGTGAGCCGCGTTCTCGAAGGGCTCTCTCACCTTGCAATCGTTGTCGCCGCGCCGACGGTGATCGCCCAGGTCGCCGACGGCCGGTTCCGCAATGCTGCGATGGCGCTCTGGAGTACCTTCTTCGGCGTATCGTTCGCACTGGTTGCCTCGCTCGGAACCCCGGTCATCCGTGCGTTTGGACTTGGCACCTTTTTCGCCGCGCACGGCCTCGCCATGTTCGGCGCTGCCGCATTGCTTCTGCTGCTCCGGGTCGGCGAGCCGGAGAGAGTGCCTGCCGGTACGTCCGGCCGCCCGCCCTCGTTCAGCGCGTTGCACCGGCAGGCCTACGGCTCCCCCTTCATCGCGGCGCCGGCTGTTGGATGGCTTTTCTACGCGCTGACGTTTGTCTCGCTGCTCGCCATCGTGCCAACCCGATTGCCGGAAAGCCTTGGAAGCGCAATCGCCGGGCTTTTGCCCCTGGTGGCAATTGCGGTTTCCTGGACCGTCGTTCCGCTGCTCCTGCGACGCCTCCCTGCCGTGACGATCGTCAATCTCGGCTTTCTGTTGGGAATCCTCGTTGTCGGGCTGCCGGTACTGGGTGCGTCGCTGGCATGGACGAGCGTTGCCTTGTTTTCGGCTATCGGTCTGGTGCAGGGGGCGAGTTTCGCGGCCGTGCCGGAGCTCAACCCGTCGGCTCAGGCGCGTGCGCTCGGTTACGGCGTCATGGCGCAGACCGGCAACATCGGTAACCTTCTCGGGACGCCGCTGTTGCTCGCCGTGCTCGACCGGTACGGCGAGGCCGGCATGCTTGGATTGGTTGCAGTGCTCTACATGGCCGCTGTGGCGTTGCACCTGCTGCTCGCCGCGCGGCGCCGACGCGCGGGTAATTCCGTTTCGTGACGTTCCAGGACGGCTTTCCCGCCGCCGCGCCGCGCCGTTTCAGAAATAGCCGCGGTTCCAGACGTTCAAGGCGATGATGGCCGCCGCGATAGCGAAAACCGCGATCAGGGTCGCGATGAACTTGCGTTTGTCGGAGCCGAACACAGACGGATCCTCGTGATGACGTCGGTCTCCGCAACGCGATGCCATCGCGGTCCGCTTCTGGCCTTGAGGATGGTCAAGAACGCGACGCGGTCAGGAAACGACGCGCTCTGCCCACCGAACGAAATGCGCCGTCGCCTCGTCGCGGTTGATCTCGTTCAGGCTCTCGTGGCGGGTGGCCGGGAAGACGGTCTCGGAGAGGTCGGCGAAGCCGAGCTTGCGCATGCGCGCGGCCAGATGCTTCACCGCCTTGCCGCCGTCGGTCGCGGGGTCCTTCTCGCCGCCGACAAGTTGCACGGGCAGGTCGCGACGGATCTTCGCCAGATTGGCGTCGTCGGCGCCGGCGAAGATCAGGTCGAACACATCTTGCCACATCGACACCGAGGCGTCCCAGCCGCACAGCGGGTCGGCGATGTATTTGTCGACCTCGGCTTCGTCGCGCGACAACCAGTCGAAGGGTGTCCGCGCATTCGGGATCTGCTTCGCCCAGGCCTGGAAGGTCAGCTTCGGCAGCACCCGCGACGGCACGTCGGAGCCGAGGCGGAAAGCTTCCCAGCGCAGGATCGCCTGGCCGAGACGACCGAGCAGGCCGGCGGAGAAATTGGCGTTCCATACCGCGCCGGCGCGCACGCGGTCCGAATGGCGCATCAGATAGTTGAGGCAGATCAGCCCGCCCATCGAGTGGCCGAAGGCGATGACCGGCAGGCCGGGATGCGCGCGCGCGATCATGTCGTGCACCGCGTCGACATCGGCGATGACCTTGTCGGCCCCGCCCTGCGTCGCGAAGCGGCGCGCCGGCGCGTCGGGCGCGGTGGTAAAACCGTGGCCGCGATGGTCGTGCGCATAGACGTGGAAGCCCTGCGCCGCCAGAGCGGCGGCGAAGCGGGCGTAGCGGGCGGCATGTTCGGCGAGACCGTGATTGACCTGCACGACGCCGCGCGGCGTGCCCGCCGCAGGCTGGTGATAGACGCGCAGGGTCGCGCCAGTCGGCGAGGGAAGGGCGAAGGGGGCAAACGTGCTCATCGCGGCATCTGATGCCGGCGCGGCGTCGCGGTCAAGCGCCTCGGCGATTGCCCTCACGTCCGCTTTCGCTTAGAGGAGCGGCCAATCCGCTCATCAAACGAAAAAGGGCACGACGCCATGGCGCGCCAGTTCATCTACCACATGTCGGGACTGACCAAGGCCTACGGGCCGAAGAAGGTGCTGGAGAACATCCACCTGTCCTTCTACCCCGACGCCAAGATCGGCATCCTCGGCCCGAACGGCGCCGGCAAGTCGACGGTGCTGCGCATCATGGCGGGGATCGACAAGGAATGGACCGGCGAGGCGTGGCTGGCCGAAGGCGCCACCTCGGGCTACCTGCCGCAGGAGCCCGAGCTCGAC
>WBZS01001269.1_pt1 | contig 20981 bp, 16 predicted proteins | sample 5204201 | NCBI WGS metagenome assembly WBZS01 (sample SAMN12344357, study PRJNA552823) | activated sludge metagenome | biome: Activated sludge suspended growth; feature: Nitrification reactor; material: Wastewater; isolation source: activated sludge from nitrification reactor of wastewater...
AAGACGTTCCTTTTTGAAAAAAGCAGGAGCCGGCCTGGCGGTCGGCGCCGTTGCGATGCCAGCGATCGCCCAGAATGCCCCGACCATCAAATGGCGCCTGGCGTCCAGCTTCCCGAAGAGCCTTGACACCATTTATGGTGGTGCCGAGGTCATGGCCAAAAACGTTTTGGAAGCGACCGGCGGCAAGTTCCAGATTCAGGTTTTTGCCGGCGGAGAAATTGTTCCGGGACCTGCCGTGTTTGACGCGGTCAAAGACGGAACCGTGGAGATGGGGCATACGGCCTCGTACTATTTCTTCGGCAAGGATCCGTCCTACGCTTTCGATTGCGCCATTCCTTTCGGCATGAACAACCGCCAGCTCGACGCCTGGTTCCGCCATGGCAACGGCACCAAGCTGATCGGCGATCTATTCGGCAAATCGAATATTATCCCCATCCCTTGTGGCAATACCGGCGTGCAGATGGGTGGCTGGTTCAACAAGGAAATCAAGACGGTTGCCGATCTCAAAGGACTGAAGATGCGCATCGGGGGATATGCCGGTGCTGTCCTTTCCAAACTGGGCGTGGTTCCGCAACAGATTCCGGGGGGCGACATTTACCCTTCACTGGAAAAAGGGACGATCGACGCGGCCGAGTGGGTTGGCCCCTACGATGACCAGAAATTGGGCTTCAACAAGGTAGCCAAGTTCTATTATTACCCCGGTTGGTGGGAAGGCGGCCCGCAGCTTTCCGCCTACGTCGACGCCAAGAAGTTTGCCACCTTGCCGAAAGAATATCAGTCCATTCTGAAACTCGCCTGCGCGGATGCCCACGTTGATATGATGGCGAAATATGACGCCAAGAATCCGACGGCGCTCAAGCAACTGGTCGGCACAGGCACACAGTTACGCCAGTTTCCGAAACCGGTGATGGACGCCTGCTACAAGGCGGCGATGGAATTGTATGCCGAGACTTCGGCGAAGAATCCGGAGTTCAAGGTAATTTACGAGGACTACAAGAAGTTCATGTTAGATGAAAATCTGTGGTTCCGTATTGCCGAAGGGTCCTACTCGAATTACATGTACGGTGCCAAGTAAAAGATCTGCACTATTGCCCTGAACTTGAAACGGGAGCTTCGGCTCCCGTTTCTTATGCTTCCTCTCAGCCGACAGGCAAGAAACAGCCCCGTTCGACGGGGCTGTTCAGCTGCATAGGGCAGACCGGCCAAGCGAGACCGCCCACACACTACTTGGCCTGTTCCCGCTTCAGCGATTCCATGATGGCTTTGTTCGGATCCTCCTCAGTCGCTGGCGCGCCTTTCCCCCCGGGAGCGACCAACGAAGGCGGCAAGTCGATCGAACCATAGCCGGAAACCGGGACATCGATTTCCACGGCGTTCAGATCGACCTTGACGTCTTTGTCGAGCCCGAAGGTTACCAGTTGCGGAAGCATGATCAGCAATCCAACCATGATGACCTGAATACATACAAAGGGAATGGCGCCCCAGTAGATATCGGAGGTCTTGATCGACGGCGGGGCAACCGAACGCAGGAAAAAGAGCGCAAATCCGAATGGCGGGTGCATGAACGACGTCTGCATGTTCACCGCCAGCAGTACGCCAAACCAGATCAGGTCGATCCCCAGCTTGTCTGCAACCGGCCCGAGCAGCGGAACGATGATGAACGAGAGTTCAAAGAAATCAAGGAAGAAAGCCAGCAAGAAAACCAGGGCGTTAACCACGATCAGAAAGCCGATCTGGCCGCCGGGTAAATCGCTCAACAGGTGTTCGACCCAGCGGTGGCCATCGACGGCGTAAAAGGTGAGCGAAAAGACCCGTGCGCCAATCAATATGAAAACAACGAAGGTGGTCAACTTGGCGGTTGTTTCCATCCCCTGCTTGAGCAGTTTCCAGGTCAGGCGTTTGCGTGCCAGGGCCATGACCAGGGCGCCGGTGGCCCCCATGGCGCCACCTTCGGTTGGTGTGGCAATGCCCATGAAAATGGTACCGAGCACCAGGAAAATCAGGGCCAGCGGTGGCACCAAGGTGGTCAACACGCGCATCAGCAGCTTGAATCCGCGCAGTGTCCGAGCCTCGGGCGGCAAGGCAGGCGCCCACTTGGGCTTGAAAATCGCCACTAGCACGACGTAACCGACATACATGAGGGTCAGCACAAAGCCGGGAATGAACGCGCCTTTGTACATATCGCCAACCGACTTGCCCAACTGGTCGGCCATGATGATCAGCACCAGCGATGGCGGGATGATCTGGGCCAGCGTGCCCGAGGCAGCGATGACGCCTGTTGCGAGTTTCTTATCGTAGCCGTAACGCAGCATGATGGGCAGGGAAATAAGGCCCATCGAAATGACCGACGCCGCCACAACACCGGTCGTTGCAGCAAGCAGTGCGCCGACGAAGACTACCGCAAAAGCCAGTCCGCCTCGCATCGGTCCGAAGAGCTGACCAATCGTGTCGAGCAAATCTTCAGCCATGCCGGAGCGTTCAAGTATCAGACCCATGAAGGTAAAGAACGGGATGGCCAGCAGTGTGTCGTTGGCCATGACACCGAAAATTCGATCGGGTAGCGCCTGAAACAGCTGCGGACCGAACAGTCCGAGTTCCATGCCGAGCAAACCGAAGACTACGCCGTTGGCAGCCAGCGCAAACGCCACGGGGAAGCCGACCAGCATGAACAGGATCATCGAAGCGAAGATGATTGGCGCCATATTGGCAATGAGGAACTGGGTCATCACAGCTCCCCTTTCTGTGCTTTGATAGCCAGCGCGAGTTCTTCTTCGGGAGTCGGCGTATGCGGTTTTTCGGTCGGATCAGGACACAGCCCCAGCAAGAATCCAATACGCTTGATCAGTTCGGAAATGCCCTGCAGCACGAGCAGGAAGAACCCGATCGGCACGATCAAGCGCACCGGCCAAACAACAAGACCGCCTGCATTACTGGACACTTCGTTGTCCTGAAAGGCCAGCACAAATATTGGCCATGACATCCACATGATCGCGATGGCCATCGGCATCATGAAGAAAATGATGCCGAAAATGTCGATGCCCGCTTGAGTGCGCTTTGAAAAGCGGTGCAGGATGATGTCGATACGTACATGTTCGTTTTTCTTGAATGTATACCCCGCGCCCAACAAAAAAATCAGCGAGAAGAGATACCATTGGATTTCGAGAAAGGCATTGGAACTGTAGTTGATCGTGTAGCGCATCGTCGCATTGCCGGCGCTGATCAGCGTCATCACCAGGACGACCCAGATGATGCTCTTGCCGATGAACTCGGTAATTGCATCAACGAACTGAGAGAATTTGAGTAAGGCTTTCAAAAAATATTCCTCCAAAAATGGCATGACATTTCGGGCTTCTGGGTCCCGTTGGTATTTCATTGTCGAGTGGCTGGATAATGTATCCGCCCGCCCGGCAAATAACAACTAACGCGAAAGCGTATCCGGTGGATCATCGGATCGCGTTCATGTCAGCACGATCAAACTCCCTTTTCTCGATCACTGGGTTCGGCGGTTCGGATGGTGCCGGTTCCCCCTTAATCAACAGGCCGGTCGGGCTTCGGTACGACTGCATTCCTCCAACAAGTAGGCGATGGAACGATACGTGCGCCCGGTTTCGGCTGTCAGGCCGATCTCACAGGTGCGGTTGCTTGAAACGCCACATTGACAGGCCACGGGCAATTCATCGTGAATCTTGCGCAGCGCATGCTGGTACAGTTCCGGCACCACGAAACCGCGATCACCGGCGAAACCGCAGCAGGTCACTCCGGCCGGCTCAATGACCGTCTCGGCACAGGCTCTGGCAACTTTCTGCAGTTTGGCGTCCGACCCGCTCCTGCGCACGCTGCAATTGATGTGCAGTGCAATCGGACCGGCTTGCTTGACCAAATGCAGCCTGGGCAGCAGAGCGTCATGGGCGAATTCATGGAAGTCAAACAGTGGCAGTCGACCGGCGACGTGGGTTTGCATACGGACGCTGCACGCGCTGGCATCCATGATGACCGGATAACGTCCATTTTCACTGGCGTCCTTCAACACGCTTTCAAGTCGCCTGGCACTTGCATCCGCTTCCTCGGCCAAACCCTTGCTGGCCAGCATCTGGCCGCAGCACAGGCTGTCGAAGCCGGGAGGCAAACGCGGCGCGTAACCGGCGCGGATCAACAGTTGCTGGATGACCTCACCGAGTTGCGGCTCGCCAGCCCCGCTCGGGCCAAAAATTCGTCCGCCGCAGGCCGGGAAATAGACCACCGGATCACCTTCGCCCCGACGTACCCGGACTTCCCTGCCGGCACGGGGCATCGCCGTTTTCCAGGCACCCCTGGACATTTTGCTCAACGCCTTGTCGCCAACGACTGCACTGGCCAGATGGCCGAGCTGCAGTCCCAGACGTGAAACCGCAGCGACCGTCCCGAAGTGTTCGCCGGTCCAGCGCCCCACCTTGCGTGAAAAATCGCTTTGATCACGGCCGCGCAAGCGGCGGGTCAGATCGCCGGTATTGATCCCGACCGGACAGGCTGTCGAGCACAATCCGCAACCAGCGCAAGTATCGAGGCCGAAATACGGATAATCTGCGGCCAGCGCACCGCCAGGTTCGCCAGTGGCACTACGCCGTGACAACTCGCGCCAGGCGACGATCCGCTGGCGCGGCGAAAGCGTGAGTTGATGCGAGGGGCACAGTGGTTCGCAAAAGCCGCACTCGATGCAGCGATCGACGATATCTTCGGCGGCCGGCATCGGTTTGAGGTGTTTCAGGTGGGCAGCCGGATCGTCATTCAAAATGACGCCGGGATTCAGGCGATTTTCGGGGTCGAACAGCGTCTTGATGCGCCGCATCAGGTCGGTGGCCTGCTTTCCCCATTCCATTTCGACAAAGGGCGCCATGTTTCGCCCTGTGCCGTGCTCGGCCTTGAGCGACCCGTCATACTTGTCAACCACCAGCGTGCACACCGCATCCATGAAACCAGCATAACGCGTCACCTCGGCCGGATCGCCGAAATCCTGCGTAAACACGAAATGCAGATTGCCTTCCAGGGCATGGCCGAAGATGATCGCCTCGTGATAACCGTGTTCCCTGAGCAAGGCTTGCAGATCCAGCGTGGCGGCAGCCAGCGACTCGATCGGGAAAGCCACATCCTCGATGATCACTGTGGTGCCCGTGCGGCGCATGGCGCCAACCGAGGGAAAGGTTCCCTTTCGGACCTTCCAGTACATTTCGCAGGTGTCACGGTCGGTGGAAAAACACGCTGGTTCAACGGTGGCAATGCCGGCAATGGCCGAGAGGGCGGCGTCGATACGCGCCTGCAAGGCAATATTCTCGTGGGCACGAACTTCGATGAGCAAGGCCGCAACGGTCTCGCCCAGCGAACGGATGATCGCCGGCAGACCCGCCTTGCTTTCCACAGAGCGCAGGGCCGCGCGGTCGAGCAGTTCGACCGCTGAAACCGGTTGCGGTTTGAGGCGAACGACCGCCTGACAAGCGGCTTCGATATCCGGGAAAAATACCAGAGCGCTGGCTTTGCACGGATCTTCGACGACAGTGCGGTAAGTGATCCGCGAGATGAAGCCCAGCGTGCCCTCCGAGCCGATCATCAGATGCGCCAGAATATCGATCGGATCGGCAAAATCGATCAGGGCGTTGAGGCTGTACCCCGTGGTGTTCTTGATTTTGTATTTTTGCCGGATACGACCGGCCAGACCTTCATCGGCCCGGGTGTCCTCGGCCAGGTTTCCGAGCACTTTCAGTAGTTCGGCATGATCCTGCCTGAAGGCGGCAATGCTGCCAGCCTCTTCGGTATCCAGTACGCTGCCATCGGCCAGCATGACACGAAGCCCGGCCAGCGTCTGGTAACTGTTCTGCGCCGTGCCGCAGCACATGCCGGAGGCGTTGTTGGCGGCGATGCCACCGATCTTGCAGGTGGCAATCGACGCCGGATCCGGGCCGATCTTGCGGCCGCAAGAGGCAAGCCGCCGGTTGACTTCACTGCCGACGATTGCCGGCCCCAGACGAACGCTCAGCGCATCGGCAGCGAGCTCAAAACTGGAGAAATCTTCACCGATGAGAACCAGTATGCCGTCGGAAATCGCCTGGCCGGAAAGGCTGGTGCCGGCGGCGCGAAACGTGAGGTGGGTATCCTGCCGGCGAGCCACGGCCAGTACGTGAGATATGTCGTCTTCATTTTCGGCGATCACCACAACCCGGGGTATCAGCCGGTAAAAACTGGCATCAGTACCCCAGGCCAGACGCCTGAGTTCGTCGGAAATGACGCGCTCTGCCGGGAAACGAGTGCGAAGATCAGAAATAAGTGCGTTCAAGCTCCGACGACTCCACTAACGTACCGACAGATGATAACGGTTTTCATGCAGCGCACCCCAGCAAATTTAGCAATAGCCAACAGCTTGCATCAGTTAGGATTGACGGAAAAGATCATAATCAAAGATACGATGCTCAGAAAATTGGTAGCACCAAAATAATTGACCCGGGCCGATTCCGGATGAAAAGACAGAAAGACATCCATGCCAAGACATAGCGTTGCCGAAAAGATTCAGCGGGAAATCGAGTCGCACCTGCTTGATGGATCATGGCCAATGGGGACGCGCTTGCCGCCCGAACGGAAATTGGCGGAAACGCTGGGAGTTTCCCGGAACTCGTTACGTGTGGCGATCTATAACCTGCAGACCCGGGGCCTGCTCGTCAGCAAATGGGGCAGCGGTATTTTCGTCACCGACCGCTTGCAGGCCGCCATCACTTCGCCCTGGCGTCAACTGGTGGTCGACCATCCCGATTTGCGTTGGGATACGTTGGAATTTCGTCGCGAACTGGAGGGCGCCACTGCGCATTACGCCGCGTTACGTGCCGACAAGAACGATCTGAAGAAGATCGGCAACGTTATCAAATGCCTGATCAACGCTTACGAGACCGGAAACAAGAGCGAGGAGCACAAGGCCGATGCCGACTTCCATGAAGCCATTGCCGAAGCGTCGCACAACAGCATGTTTCTCTACTTGCACTCCAACATTCTCATCATGTTGCGCGAACACATCAGCCTCAATCTGAAAGTGCTGGAAGAGGCCAGCGGCAAGGTTACAGCCCAGCTTCGCCAGCAACATCTGGCCGTCTGGGAGGCCATACGCAAGCACCAGCCTGAAGCGGCGCGGCAAGCGATGCTCGTGCATATCGACTTCACGCGTTCGGAACTGGCCCGCATAGAAGCTTAATTGTCCTGCATTTCCCGTTCAGGCAGTCTGATGAACATCGAGCGCAGTTAACGGATCAGACGAATTTGACTTCGGGATCTCCTACGACAATTTCTCCTATCACAGCAGCATGATCGAAGCCTTGCTGCAGGAAAACGGCGAGTACTTCGGTGACCACTTCCGGCGCGCAGGAGATGAGCAAACCGCCACTGGTTTGCGGGTCGGTGAGCAATGCGCGCTCACAATCACCGAAACGCCCGGAGTCAAGATCAACCTGGCAGCCGTAAGCCAACCAGTTTCGGGCAGAGGCACCGGTCACGCAACCCCGCGCAGCAAAGTCCAGGGCTTTGGGCAACACGGGAAGCGCAGCATAGTCCAGCAGCGCCGTCACGCCGGAACCCTTGCAGATTTCCAACAGATGGCCAAGCAGGCCAAAGCCGGTCACATCGGTCATGGCGTGCACACCCGCGAGACATCCATACATCGAACCGGGCGTATTGAGCTTCGTCGTTATCTCGATCAACAAGTCGTAATCGTGCGGCGACAGCAGGCCTTTCCTGAAAGCGGCACTGTATAGGCCTACGCCCAGGCGCTTGCCAAGAATCAGCTTGTCGCCCACTCGTGCTCCGTCGTTGCGCCGGACATTTCCAGGGTGCACCAGGCCGATGGCCACCAAACCGTAGATCGGCTCAAGCGAATCGATGGTGTGGCCGCCGGCCAGCGGGATATTCGCCTTGGCACACACGGATTCACCGCCTTCAAGTATGCGCCGGATGGTATCCATCGGCAGCGTATTGACCGGCATGCCGACAATCGCCAGGGCAAACAGTGGCGTGCCACCCATGGCGTAGATATCCGAAATGGCATTGGTTGCGGCGATACGGCCAAAATCGTAGGGGTCATCGACGATCGGCATGAAGAAATCGGTCGTCGCCACAATGGCTTGCTCGTCATTGATCTGATAAACCGCCGCATCGTCGTTGTTGCCCAGACCAACCAGCAACTGCGGTGGCACCAGGCCGGGCGCGGTCCGGGAAAGGATCTGTTCGAGTACGCCCGGGGCGATCTTGCAACCACACCCACCGCCGTGCGACAACTGGGTCAATCTGACCGGCCCATCGGAAAGCTGAAGCGGGGAATCCTCTGATGTCTTTTCGCGCATGCGCTTCTTTTTGATAAGTGAAAATGACGATGTTACGCCGACCTTTTCAGACCACGTCGAAACCGGCGGCTTCAACCGCATCCTTGAACTGTGCCGCACCGACTTTCGCCGGGTCGTAGGAAATGCTGGCTTGCCCGGCTTCCAGCGAGACTTCGACCGACTCGACTCCCGGCAAATCCCGCAACACTCCACCGACATTTTTGACGCAGCCCTGGCAACTCATACCGCCAATTCCGATTACCGTACGCTCCATATGCCGCCTCCAATGACTTGTGTATATTCTGCGTTGCTTCTCATCCCTGTCGCCCTCCCGGGCGCCAGCGCCGTAGCAGGAGCGAGTTCGACACCACCGAAACCGAACTCATGGCCATCGCCGCGCCGGCAATTACCGGATTGAGCATTCCCAATGCCGCCAACGGTATTCCCAAAACATTGTAAATGAATGCGAAGAACAGATTCTGCCGGATTTTTCCGAGTGTTGCGCGAGAAAGCAGTATGGCATCGGCAACCCCGTGGAGATCACTGCGCACGAGCGTCACATCGGCCACTTCGATCGCCGTATCCGAACCGCTGCCGATGGCAAAGCTGACGTCGGCAGCAGCCAGTGCTGGGGCGTCATTAACGCCATCGCCGACCATGGCCACCACCCGGTCGTCGGCCTTCAGGGCATTGACGGCAGCCGCCTTGTCGCCGGGAAGTATGCCGGCGCGATAATCGTCGATGCCCGCCGCCGCCGCAATGGCCGTGGCCGTCGCCGCGTTATCGCCGGTCAGCATAACAACGCGGATGCCCATGTTTTTCAGTCGCGTCACAGCCGTTGGCGAACTGTCGCGCAGTGGATCGGCGATGGCCAGCAGCGCCAAAGCACTCTCGCCTTCAGCCAGCACCACCACGGTCTTGCCTGCTCCTTGCAATGCAACGATCTGTGCGCCCGGCAACTGATGATCGGGAAACCAGTCAGGGGAACCCAGCCGCAGCTGGCGCCCGCCGACATTGCCGGCAACCCCCTTGCCGGGAATCGACTGAAAATCGGTCAGCGCAGGCAATGGCGCGCCCTGGATGCGCGCCCGATTCAGGATGGCGCGAGCCAGCGGATGCTCGGAGCCCTGCTCCAGCGCGGCCGCCAACTGCAAGGACCGATCCGCGTCTCCGATCAGCGGAATCAGATCCGTTACAACCGGTTCGCCCCGCGTCAGCGTGCCGGTCTTGTCGACCGCCAGCACGGTAATTTTTTCGGCCCGTTCCAGCGCCTCGGCATTCCTGACCAGTATTCCGGCAGCGGCGCCCTGCCCGGTGCCGACCATGATCGCCGTCGGTGTCGCCAGCCCGAGCGCGCAGGGGCAAGCGATGACCAGTACAGCAACGGCATTGACCAGCGCTTCGCTGAACACACCGCCAACAAGCCACCAGCCGGCAAAAGTCAGTAGGGCAATCGCGCAAACGACCGGCACAAAGATCGCCGAGATGCGGTCGGCCAGTCGCTGCACCGGCGCTTTCGAACCCTGGGCTTCGGCGACCAGGCGGATGATGCCGGCAAGCAGCGTGTGTTCGCCAACACCGGTGGCGCGACAGCGCAACATCCCCTCGCCGTTGGTCGTCGCGGCGAATACCTGGTCGCCTGCCCGCTTGGCCACCGGCATGCTCTCGCCGGTCAGCATCGCTTCATTGACGCTCGATACACCGTCGAGGACCTCGCCATCGACAGGAAGGCTCTCGCCTGCCCGCACGATAAAAATATCCCCCGGTAGCAGCAATGCCGCATCGAGTTCGATCGCCTGTCCGTCACGCTCGACGCGGGCGGTTTTCGGTTGCAGGCGAACCAGCGCCTCGATGGATGCTGTCGTCTTGGCCTTGGCGCGCGCCTCCAGCAGTTTGCCCATCAAGACCAGCGTAATCACCGCGGCCGCAGCCTCAAAATACACTGGCAGACCGGACAGGGTGCCGACGGTCACGACCAGGCTGAAGAAATAAGCGGCGCTGGTACCCAGCGCGACCAGCACGTCCATGTTGGCGCCCCCGCCGCGCAGGGCTTTCCAGGCGCCGCTATAGAAGCGCCCGCCAATCCAGAACTGAACCGGCGTGGCCAATACGAGCTGCAACCAACGCGGCAGCAGATCTTGATGGGGGTGCACATCTCCACCGAACATGGTCGCCATTTGCGCCACGAGCGGCAGACTGAGCGCCGCCGCGATCCAGAAGCCCCGCAGTTCGGCGCGGTAGGCGGCCATCTTGCGGGCCTTCTCTTCTTCGCGCGAACGGTTGTCGTCGATCCGCCCTGAGAAACCCGCGCGCCGGATGGCGTAAAGCAGTTGCGAGGGGTCGGCCAAACCAGGCAGATAGCGCACCCGCGCCCGTTCGGAGGCCAGGTTGACTGTCGCTTCGACGCCCGGCAGGCGATTGAGCACTTTCTCGATACGTGCCGCACAAGCCGCGCAAGTCATGCCATCGATACCCAGTTCCAGGGTTTGCTGCGGTACGGCGAATCCGGCCTTTTCAATGGTCGCGATCAGTTGCTGCGGCGAAGTCTCGTCAGCCGTCATTTCAACGCTGGCGTGCTCCGAAGCAAAGTTAACGCTGGCCACCACGCCCGGAAGCCGATTGAGCACTTTCTCGATACGTGTGGCACAGGCCGCGCAACTCATGCCATTGATCGGCAAGTCGAGACGGCGAGTCGACGCGGTCGATGCAAGCAAGTCAGCCATGACCCATTACCCTTCCCACCGAATCATCAGCCGCGTCACGGCCAACAAACCCCAAATCCCGAACGCCATAACGAGCAACCCTGCCGACAATCGGATGATGGGTCTGGCGGCGTATTCCTGCAAACGCGTGGACAGCAGACCGGCGAGCAGCAGATTGGGGAGGGTGCCCAGACCGAAGGACAACATCATCCCAGCGCCATGCCAGGCGGAACCACTGGTCATCGCCGTCGCCAGGGCGCTATAGACCAGTCCGCAGGGCAACCAGCCCCACAGCAGGCCGAGTGGGAAAGCCTGCGCCACGCCACGCGCCGGCAAGTAACGCCGGGACAGCGGTTGCAGATGCCGCCACAGCTTCTGCCCGAAGCGTTCGGTAAAAGCCAGCGCCGGCGTAACGCCGACGAGATACAAACCCAGCGCAACGAGCATCAGATTGGCCAGAACGTAAAGCACGAGGCGCACTGGCCATTGACCGGAAAAGGCAATACTGGCGCCACCCAAAGCGCCAGCGATGGCGCCGGCTGCACCATAACTGACGATGCGCCCGGCGTTGTAGGCGAGATGCAGCGAAGGGCGCGAGCCGGCACCCATCGAAAGCGCGCCGACGATTCCCCCACACATGCCCACACAATGCGTTCCACCGAGCAGGCCGATCAGGAACAGGGCGAAATAGCTGGTTTCGGGCATCTGCTGGCGAGTGCGAACGAGGAACAGTGAACGTCGAATCTTACCTTACAGGGCCTTTTAAAACCCTTTCGAGGATCGAGAATCGATCAAACCAGCGCCAAGCGATCCACGGTATCGGGAAATTTCTCAACCAGGCGGATCAGTAGTGCCGCTTGTGCGTTCGGTTTGGCCCTCCCCTGCTCCCAATTTTCCAGGGTACGTGGGTTGGTGCGCAGATAGCCGGCAAATACAGGACGTGACAGTTTCAGACGCTCGCGAAGCGTAACCAGTTCATCGGCAGTCACCTCGGGCACCGGTTGCGCCACCACCTTGTGCGTACGCAGTGTCCGCTTTCCGGCGCGCTCGTTGGCTAAGGCATCAAAGCCCTCGGCAATCTCCGCAAACAGGTTCCGTTTTTTCATCTTCTTGCCTCCAGTTCCGCTTTCAACATCGCCTTGAGCGTCTTCTTCTGATCGGTGCTCAAGTTCTCCATTTCGTCTTTGTCATACAAGGTGAATGGCCAGAATTGCTCGCCACCATCCCACCAGTAGTTGATAACTCTCAACCCACCTCGCTTACCCTTGCCTCGACGTGGATCAGCATGGCGTAGCTTGCGCAGACCGCCCGTACCTTCGATCACCTCACCTGCTGCGGGATTTTTCAACATGGACTGCTGCAGACTTCGAAATCCTCCATCGTCCAGGTAGTCGGCACGGTATTTAGCGAACGCCGGCAGTTCGACGAACAATGCTTTCATGGGAGTAATATACGCAAGTTGCGGATATTCAGCAAGATTGATTTGTCTGAAGATAGTTGTTTTCGTAGACGCGTCTCCCGCAGAAGCAGTCTGTTTCGAGCGAAAAAGCGACGGCGAAGTCCGACATTTGCTGTGTTCAAGTTAGCGTTACGGGCAGCAGCAAAAAAAAACAGGCTCCACACAGGAGCCTGTTTTCACTGAACAAACAAACGCTTACTGGTAGTACAAACCGCCGTTGATGTTCAGGGTCGCGCCGGTCATGAAACCGGCGAGATCGGACGCCAGGTAGGCACAGGCGGCGCCGATTTCTTCAGGCTTGGCCAGACGCTTCATCGGCACACCTTCAATGATCCCCTGCAGGATCTCGGGCTTGATGGCCATGACCATCTTGGTGGCGACGTAGCCGGGAGCGATGACGTTGACCGTCACCCCCTTGGCAGCCAGTTCGGCGGCCAGAGCCTTGGAGAAACCGATTACACCCGCCTTGGCAGCGGAGTAGTTGGTTTGGCCGGCCTGCCCCTTGACGCCATTGAGCGAGGAAATGTTGATGATGCGGCCCCAGCCACGCTCGGCCATTTTGGCGGAAACCTGCTTGGTCATGTTGAACAGGCTGGTCAGGTTGGTGGCGATGACGGCATCCCACTGGCTCAATTCCATCTTGGCGAACATGCGGTCGCGCGTGATTCCGGCGTTGTTAACCAGAATATCGACCGGGGCGCCGGCTTTGGCTTCACCCTCGGCAACCATGGCCGCACACGATTCCAAGCTGGCAATATCACCGGAAACACAGATGAAATCCTTGAAACCGGCAGCAGCCATTTCCTTTGTCCACTCATCCGGCTTGTCGAATTCCGGATGGTAAGCGGCAATCACCTTGTGCCCCGCCTTGGCGAGTTCCTGACAGATTGAGGTACCGAGACCGCCCATAGCACCTGTAACAAATGCAACGCGTTGCGTCATGTTATTTCCTTTCGTTATGAATAAATCGGTGAAACGGCTGGAAGCAAGCCGCTGTCGGTCCTCATCGGTTCGAATGCTGACCAACAATGTTGAAGCAAGTGCAACTCTTTGAATTCATCTCCTCTTTCGTGGTACTTACAACAAGTGCCCTCCTTGCGGAAGGCAATAAAAATCAGGCACATTCTTTAACGTAGCGTCCCGGCGCCGGCTCGATCGGCTTGAATCTGGCGTTGCCGGGTTCGCTTCGCGCGGCACGATCGCCGTCGCCGAATTGTTTCAGCCAGCGACTCCAATCGTCCCACCAACTGCCTTGATGCTCCTCTGCGCCCAGCAACCAGTCGTCCGCATTGTCGCTTGACGCGGCGTTGAGCCAGAAGCTGCGTTTGTTCTTGCTCGCCGGGTTGATCACGCCAGCGATATGGCCGCTGGCGCCGAGCACGAAACGCGACGCTCCACCCAGGAGTTGCGTACCGAGATACGACGCTTTCCAGGGCACGATGTGATCTTCACGTGCCGCCAGAATGTAGTTGGGCACTTGAACACGCCCCAGGTCGATCTTGACACCACACATCTCCAGCTTCCCGGGGACGCGAAGGCCATTCTCCAGGTACAGATTGCGCAGGTACCAGCAGGCGAACGGCCCGGGCAGGTTGGTGCTGTCCGAATTCCAGTACAGCAGGTCGAATGCCTTTGGCTTGCTCCCTTTCAGGTAGTTGCTGGCCACATAATTCCAGACCAGATCGTTGGCCCGAAGCATCGAGAAAACGCCCGACAGCTCGCTCCCCTTCATGATGCCGCCATGGGCCATGGCCGCTTCGCGCTCCGCGATAGACTGCTCATCGATGAACAGGCCGAGCTCGCCGGCTTCCGAATAGTCAAGCAAGGTGGTCAGCAGCGTCAGGCTGGCCACCTTGTTTTCCCCACGGGCAGCGAGCACGCTCAGCGCGCTGGTCAGAATGGTTCCGCCCACGCACCAGCCCAATACATTGACCTGATCGACCTGGCAGATATCCCGAACAACATCGATCGCGGCAATCGGCCCGTCTTCCAGATAATCGTGCCAGGTCAGATGCCCCAGTGGGTCACCGGGATTGCGCCAGGACACAAGGAATACCGTATTGCCCTGTTCAACTGCATAGCGGACAAAGGAATTCTCCGGCTGCAGATCAAGTACGTAGAACTTGTTGATGCACGGCGGCACGATCAGCAACGGCCTTTGAGCAGCCTCGGGCGTGGTTGGCGCGTACTGGATCAACTGGATGAGTTCATTCTCGAAAATCACCGTGCCGGGCGTCACCGCGAGATTCCTGCCGATTTCAAATGCCGACTCGTCTGTGATGGATACGCGGCCTTTTCCGAAGTCGCCGATCAGGTTGGTGATTCCATCGGTGATGCACTGTCCCTGGGTATCCAGCGCGCGACGGATGAATTCCGGATTGGTGGCGGCAAAATTCGCAGGCGACAGCGCGTCGATAAACTGGCGGGCCAGAAAACGGGCGCGATCTTTGGTCCTTTCGTCGCTGGCCGGGAACAGCTCGACCAGATCGCGGATGCATTGCGAATTGAGCAGATACGCATAGCGGATATAGTCAAAGACCGGGCTGCTCCGCCATTCGGGCGACGCAAACCGTCGATCCGCCGGATCGGTGTCAATGACCGGCAACAGCGGCTCATCCGGCTTGCGCTCAAGCATTGAATGCCAGAGCTGCAGGTGCTTTTCGAGAAAGCCGTTCTGCCATTCTACATAGCATATCGGGTCGGGAAGCCCGAGCGACGGCCCTGAAATCCCGGCGGCTTGCGGCTGACTCTCGAGAATATCCGTGAGTCCCTGCATCAAGGCCTGGCTGACCTGAGCAAAATTCTGCATCGCAGGGGCAAAGGATTCTGACGAAAATGTCATGTATTCTTCTCGAGGGTATCGTGGTGGCGACCGAAGTCAGTTGATGAACAATCAGCGGGCGATTCTGCACTGCGACATAGGCACTGTCAACGTCCGACGCGATCAACCCGTTCCTGCACTCGCTCAAAATATGACCTATGAATTTCCGTCATGTGTTAGAGTGCCTGCCTCTCGTCGCGCCAGTCATCCGTCTTGGCGCCAATCGATTCGCTCCAGCAGTCCCGCCTTGCCCGCCCCACTACGCTGTGTAGTGTTCGCCAGACTGGCTCGTGAATTGGCGACTATGGCTTGTCGTACCCCGTCTGCATGGCAGACGTCTGGAGTTCTTCCGCATGAAATTTACCGAACTGGGTCTTGTACCCGAAATCATTCGCTCCATTGCCGATCAGGGCTACGAGACACCAACGCCGATTCAGGCTCAGGCCATTCCCATTGTGCTCTCCGGGCGCGACCTGATGGCCTGCGCGCAGACCGGGACCGGCAAGACCGCCGGCTTCACCCTGCCGATTCTCAATCGCCTGGCCGCCACGCGGGTAACCGGGCCGCGCAAGATCAGGGTACTGATTTTGACGCCCACCCGTGAATTGGCGGCCCAGGTTGAAGAAAGTGTCCGCACCTACGGCGCACACCTTCCCTTCAAGTCGCTTGTCATTTTCGGCGGCGTCGGGATGAACCCGCAGATTTCGGCGCTCAAACACGGCGTTGATATCCTGGTGGCCACACCGGGCCGCCTGCTCGACCACGCCCAGCAGCGCAATGTCGACCTGTCGGGCGTCGAAGTTCTGGTACTCGACGAAGCCGACCGCATGCTCGATATGGGCTTCATTCACGACATCAAACGCGTCATCGCGCTGGTCCCGAAAAAGCGCCAGAACCTGCTATTTTCAGCAACCTTTTCGGATGAAATCCGCACTCTGGCCTCGACTTTCCTGACTCACCCCGAATACGTCGAATCCGAGCGCCGCAATACCGCACCTGAACTGGTCAAGCAGTACGTCTACAAGGTTGACCGTGAGCGCAAGCGCGATCTTCTGGTCGAGTTGATCCGGGATAACGGCTGGTATCAGGTGCTGGTGTTTACGCGCACCAAATGGGGCGCCAACGGCCTGGCCGACAAACTGCTCAAGGCCGGCATCGAGGCCGATGCGATTCACGGCAACAAGAGCCAGAATGCCCGTACCCGGGCGCTGGCCAACTTCAAGAGCGGCAAATTGCACGTCCTGGTGGCCACCGACATCGCGGCCCGCGGACTGGACATCGACGAATTGCCCTATGTCGTCAATTTCGAACTGCCGAACATCGCTGAAGATTATGTACACCGCATCGGCCGGACCGGGCGAGCGGGCAGCGCCGGCGCCGCCGTCTCGCTGGTTTGCATCGATGAGCACAAACTCCTGCACGACATCGAGCGTCTACTGAAAAAGCAGATTGAAGTCGTGGCCTATCCGGGTTACGAGCCCGATCCCGGCATTCGCGCCGAGCCCATCCTGATGCGCTCGGCCGGGACACGCGGCGGGCAGCGTGCGCCGGGAGGCCGGCCGGGAGGCGGAGGTTCACGCGGCAATTCGCCGAAAGCACCCGGCGGCCACCGCTCAGGGCCGGCCAAGCCGGGCGGCGGTTCGCACCGCAGCGGCACCCGTCACCACTAAAGCGGAAGCGACGGCTTCGAAGGGTAGATGCACCGGGCATTTGCGCTGAAATGACCCGGAGCGGGCCAATTGACGTCTTGATCGGGACAATTCAGACTTGAGTCCTCGATTTTCACGCTGTAGGCCGCCCAATCACCTCAACGTTCAGTACGGAAAGCAACCCGGAACTCCGGCCCACCCTTTGTCCAGTGGCGTTTGTGATCTCCATGTCCTCTATTGCGATCATCATCCCGGTTCTCAATGAAGCCGCCGGCATCCGAGCGCAACTGGAAACGCTGCAAGCGGTACGCACGGAAGGAGTCACCTTAACTGTCGTCGACGGTGGCAGTGACGACAACACCCGGGAACTGGCCGACCCGCTGGTTGACCGGCTCGTTGTTTGCCCTCGTGGCCGCGCCGTACAAATGAACAAAGGCGCGCAGTTGTGCGCAGGCGATGTGCTGCTTTTCTTGCACGCCGACACCTCCCTTCCTCCTGCAGCTTGCGCGCGCATCCGCGAAGCCATTGAGGACGGCGCGCTGTGGGGGCGTTTCGACGTATGCATCGATGCGGCGCACCCCTTGTTGCGCATCGTTGAACGGATGATGAACTGGCGTTCAAGCCTGACCGGCATCGCCACCGGCGACCAGGCCATCTTTGTCCGCCGCGATGTCTTCGAGCAGACTGGGGGCTACCCGGCGTTGCCCCTGATGGAGGATATCGCCTTGTCGGCCAAGCTGAAACGCGTGGCGCACCCCGCTCGCTTGCGGGCGCAAGTAGTCACCTCCGGTCGACGCTGGGAAAAGCACGGCGTCCTGCGTACCATCTTCCTCATGTGGTGTTTGCGTGCCGAGTATTTTTTTGGTGTCGATCCGATCAAACTGGCTGCGCGCTACGGATACTCCGGAAAGGGATAAGCCGACGATGGACATTGCCATTTTTGCCAAAGCCCCACAGCCTGGCGCGGCCAAGACCAGACTGATACCCGCGCTGGGAGCTGCCGGCGCGGCGCGGCTGCAACGTCGCCTGACCTTGAACGCGCTGCGTCTGGCCACCCGCTTCCAGGCGTCCAACGTGATGCTGTGGTGTGCGCCCGATATACACCACCGCTTTTTCCGGGCCCTGCATACCCGGGTCGGCGTTACCCTCTGCTGCCAGTTGGGAATCCATCTTGGCAAACGCATGGCCAATGCCTTTGCCGTTCATGGCGGCCCCCTGTTGCTGATCGGAACCGATTGCCCGGCGATGCAGACCGGGCATCTCCACACCGCCGCCCGCCTGCTGCAAAATGGCCACGATGCCGTCTTCATTCCGGCCGAGGATGGCGGCTATGTAATGGTCGGGCTACGCCGCCCGCAACCGCATCTATTTGACGGCATCGACTGGGGAAGCGGAGCCGTCATGTCTCAGACGCGCGACCGTCTGAACGCGCTCAATCTGCGCTGGGCGGAACCCGCGATCTTGTGGGATGTCGATCGACCGGCCGATCTGGCGCGTCTGGCCACGCTTGAAGGATTTTCCGAATATGGCCAGCGCAACGACGCCCGGCACGGCATAGACCGGCCGTGACGCGCTTGCTCCTCATCGGAGGCGGCCATGCCCATGTGCACGTTCTCGACGCCATGGCCAAGCGGCCGTTCCCTGATACCGAAACCACCCTGATTTCGCCTTATCCACGGCAAATCTATTCCGGCATGTTACCGGGCTGGATCGCCGGCCATTACACCATCGAGCAATGCGCAATCCCGATCAATCTGCTGGCCGAACGCGCCGGCGTCCGTTTTGTGCAGACGGCCTGCACTTCCCTCGACCCGGAGTCGAAACAGGCGCACTGTCTGAATGGAGAAATTATTCCATTTCACTTTGCATCGATCGATACGGGTCCGACGGCCGATCTCGGCAATATGCCTGGCGCATTGGAACACGCCCTGCCCATCCGGCCGATTGAAGGTTTTGTAAACGCTTGGCAAGGCGTGCTGGAACGCGCCCGTGAGCAAACCTCGGGCTTCCGACTGGCTATCGTCGGCGATGGCGCGGCGGGCACCGAACTGGCCTTTGCCATCCAGCACCGATTTTCATGTGAACGCATCAAACATGGGCAAATCACCCTGATCGGCGGTGGCAAACAACCCTTGTCGGGATTCCCTGAGCGTCTTCGACGCACTGCCGCAACCTTGCTCCAGCAGCACGGCATCGCGTATCTATCCGATAGCCGCGCCATCGAATTCCTGCCGGGAGCCGTGCGCCTCGCCGATAAGACGGAAATGGCCAGCGACCTCTGTCTGGTCGTTACCGGCGCTGCCGCACCTGCCTGGCCGGCCGACAGCGGCCTCGCCTGCGACGACAGCGGCTTCATCCGGCTCACCTCCACGCTACAGAGCGCCTCTCACCCCTGGGCATTTGCCGCAGGCGATGTGGCGGCTTATGCCGAAGCCCGACCAAAATCCGGTGTGTTTGCCGTACGCGCCGGCCCGGTGCTCGCCGACAATCTGCGGGCCGCGTGCGCGGGGAAAACCCTGCAGGCCTGGAAGCCGCAAGAAAAGGCGCTTTACCTGATTAGCACCGGCAGACGCCACGCGCTGGCTGCCTGGGGCCCGTTGAGCGTCAGCGGGGAATGGGTGTGGCGGTGGAAGGACCGCATCGATCGCCGTTTCGTGCAACGCTTTTCCTGACGCGCCCTGTTGCCAGGAGGACGCCGGAAGGCAGCGCCGAAAATGAAGTGGCGAGCCTTACCCCCGGCACTCGCAGTAAATGGCTGTGGCTGCTTCCTTCCGGACCTGACCAGGTTCACCACCCTGCAATGCGGGGAGACCCGCCATCGCGAATAGTATCATCAGTATCGTTCCAATGCTGTCGCAACCGGACTCGAAAAGTGTTTCGTGAGCTACACCTACCCGGCCAGCGGCGCGGCCAGCACCCGTCCGCATGCCGTGACGCAGATCATCCTGATTGCCGGCGGCACGATCAGTTTCGCCTACGACGCCAACGGCGCGCTGATGACGCAAAGCCAGGTCGATGGCCAGGGCCACGCGGTGCCGGGCAAGAGCCGTTCCCAGTTCTACACCACCTTCGGCATGCCGCAATCGATGGGGCAGGGCACCACCAGTGCCGCCTTCTACTACGGCCCAGAACACCAGCGCGTCAAACAGATCTCCAGCGTCCAGGGCACCACCGTCTATGTGAACCCGGGTAACAACGGCGACCTGTTCTTTGAAAAGGACGTCAAGCCGGACGGCAGCATCCAGCAGCGCGCCTTCATTACCGCCGGCGGCCAGGCGGTGGCCATCGTCAAGCTCACGACCGTGGGCAGCACGACGACAACCAGTATTCGCTACCTGCACCGCGACAACCTGGGCAGCGTCACGACGATAACCAACGAAGCCGGCACGGTCATCGAACGCCTGGCTTATGAGCCCTTCGGCAAACGGCGCTTTGCCAACGGATCAGCCGATTCGAACAACACCATCTTGCCGCAAAACACCGACCGCGGCTTCACCGGGCATGAGATGATCGATAAGATCGGGCTGATCCATATGAATGGGCGGGTCTATGACCCGCTCGTCGGAGGGTTCCTCTCGGCCGATCCAATGATTCAGGATCCCAATAGCCTGCAAAGCTATAACCGCTACGCCTACTGCATCAACAACCCGATCATCTGTACCGATCCATCCGGGTATAACTGGCTCTCAAAGGCGTGGAAGAAGGTCTGGCATAACCCGGTGGTGAGGGTAGCCGCAGCCGTCGCCGTGGCGTGGTTTGCTCCAGAGATCAGTGCCGCGATTGGTTGGTCCGCACCGAGAGTGGCGATGACGAGCACTCAGTGCATCCTTGTGAACACAGGGTTATCCGCCACACTCGGGATTGCGAGTTCGGCTGTTGCCAGCGGCATACTGGGTGGGGCCATGGCCGGGGGCATCCTGGGCGGTGATCTGCGCAGTGCAGCCATTGGCGGAATTACGGGAGGTATTGGTGCAGGTGTTTCTGAATACTTTGGAAGTGCATTAATAAGCAATCAAAGGGGCC
>WBZS01001197.1_pt1 | contig 20972 bp, 25 predicted proteins | sample 5204201 | NCBI WGS metagenome assembly WBZS01 (sample SAMN12344357, study PRJNA552823) | activated sludge metagenome | biome: Activated sludge suspended growth; feature: Nitrification reactor; material: Wastewater; isolation source: activated sludge from nitrification reactor of wastewater...
GGCGCGCTGGTATTCGACGTCCTTTGGATTGACCGGCGCCGCCCCGATATCGATCGGCGCGCGGCCCAGTCCCTGACCGAGGGTTGCCTGTAGCGCCTGCTTCTGCGCGGCGCGGTCCAATTGCCAGCGGCCGGCCAGCACGCCCGTCCCGATCAGCAGGGCGCAAAGCAGGGCCGGCAGCAGGCGTTTCACACGCCGCCCCGGCACAGGGTTGGAGCAAGCGCACCGCAGCGGGTACACTTGTCTGTCCGATCCAACACTTGCCTCAAAATGCGACTCATCGTCATCGTGTTTCTGGTTCTGATCGTTGCCAGCCTTGGCTCGGCGCTGATGTTCCTGTTCAAGGACCGCGGCGATCCCGAAGTGAGCAGGCGCATGGCCAAGGCGCTTGCGTTGCGCGTCGGATTGTCGATCACGCTGTTTATGCTGCTGATGGGCGGCTATTACTTCGGCCTGCTTACCGGCCGCCTGTAGCGACGCCCAAAAAAAGCGCCGCATTATCTGCGGCGCGACAGCTCTTTTCCCGTTTTTGTGTTCTTGCTTGGAATTGCCGGGAGCCCCTCCACCGTTCCTCTTGGAACTGTTCTTTTCTGAACCCTATAGCCAATACACGACGACGAACAGGAACAGCCAGACCACGTCAACAAAGTGCCAGTACCAGGCGACGGCTTCGAAAGCGAAGTGATGGTCGGGTTTGAAATGTCCCTTCATGACGCGCAGCAGGATGACGATCAGCATCGTCGCACCGATCGTCACGTGCAGGCCGTGAAACCCGGTCAGCATGAAAAACGTGGAGCCGAAAATCCCGGAACTGAGGCGCAGGTTCAATTCACTGTAGGCGTGCGCGTATTCCATGATCTGCAAGCTGAGAAACAGCAGACCCAGGGCGATGGTGAGGAACAGACCCAGCTTCAATTGCCCACGGTTGTTGTTGAGCAAACCCCAATGCGCCCAGGTCAGCGTGGCGCCGGAAGTCAGCAGCAAAAGCGTGTTGATCGCGGGAATGCCCCAGGCGCCGATCGGCGTAAACGGGTCGACGATTTGCCCCGGCGACACCTTGGTCGGCCACTGGGCGGAGAAACTGCCCCAGAGAAACTGTTGATGATCCAGGCTGGACAGATCGGGCAGCGCGATGACGCGAACATAGAACAGGGCGCCGAAGAATCCGGCAAAAAACATGACCTCCGAAAAGATAAACCAGCCCATGCTCCAGCGAAAAGACACGTCCACGTTGCTGCCATAACTGCCGCCCTCGGATTCACGGATAACCTGCCCGAACCAGCCGAAAAGCATGTAGACCAACGTAGCGAAGCCGAGCGCGAGAATGAGCGGACCCGAAGCAACCTTGTTCATCCAGAACACTGCGCCGGTGGCCATCAGAAGCAGCGCGATCGATCCGAAGATCGGATAGCGCGAAGGCTCCGGAACAAAGTATTTTTCTAAGTGAGTCATCCGATATCTCCCCTCGGGATTGGCTACTGTGATACGACGAATCTAACAACTAGCACAATGGTAAGCACGAACACGACCGCGGCGAAGATGCCGGCAACAATGACGTGCACCGGGTTGAGCGAGGCTGCGTCCTGATGATAGTCCCTGCGCTTGCGCACCCCGGCAAACGACCACAGCACCGCCTTGACGGTAGACAGAAATCCGGCGCGCCGCTGGGTGTCTCGGTCATCGCTCAACTTCTGCCGCCTTGCCCGGCCGCTGATCCCGCCGCCCGATCCACAGCGCCCTCGACCTCGAAGAACGTGTAGGACAGGGTGATCGTGCCGAGGTCCGCGGGCAGAGCCGGATCGACGACAAAGGTGACAGGCATCTTGCGTCGCTCTCCCGCAGCAAGCGTCTGCTTGGAAAAGCAGAAGCAATCCAGCTTGCGAAAGTACTGCGCCGCATTCCGCGGTCCGTAGCTCGGAATCGCCTGCCCGGAAACCGGCCGGTCCAGGGAATTCACCACCTCGTAGGTGATGGTCGTCAGTTGGCCGGGATGGACTGAGACACTGGATTCGAGAGGTCGAAAGCGCCACGGCATGTCGTGCGTATTGGCATCGAATTCGACGGTGACCGATCGCGTCAGATCGACCTGGGTGTTGGAAACCGTATCAGCCCGCAGAAGGTTGTTGATACCGGAAACTTCGCAGATCTTCTCGTAGAAAGGCACTAGCGCAAAACCGAAGCCGAACATGCCGATGGCAATCACGGTCAGCTTGACCAGCATTCTCCGGTTGTCCAGTACCGCGGATGTCATGCGACCAGCCTGGCGGTCATTTGCCGAACACCCATACCTTGAGCATGATGCCGAAAAAAAACACCGCGACGATGGACAGGAGAATCATCGCGGTGCGCTTGTTCGATCGCCCGTCCATGGCAGGCCTCCGCTCAGCCAGCACCGCTTACTTGACAACCGGTGCAGTTTCGAACGTGTGGTAGGGCGCTGGCGAGGGCACCGTCCACTCTAGCCCGTCCGCACTATCCCAGACCCGCGCGGTCGCCTTCTGTCCGCCCTTGACGCACTTGAGCACTGCCGCGAGAAAGATCAGCTGCGACAGACCGAACCCGAATGCGCCGACTGTGGCAATGGCATTGAAGTCCGCAAACTGCAGTGCGTAATCCGGAATCCGCCTGGGCATGCCCGCCAAACCGAGGAAGTGCATCGGGAAGAAGGTGATGTTGAAGAAGATTATCGACGCCCAGAAATGCAGCTTGCCCAAACCTTCGTCGTACATGTGCCCGGTCCACTTCGGAATCCAGTAGTAGGTGCCGGCAAAGATTGCGAACAGCGACCCGGCGACCAGCACGTAGTGGAAATGCGCCACGACGTAGTAGGTATCCTGGATCTGGATGTCGATCGGCGTGATGGCGCAGATCAGACCGGTGAAGCCGCCCATCGTAAACACGAAGATGAAGCCGACGGCGAACAGCATCGGCGTCTCGAACGTCATCGAACCCTTCCACATCGTGGCAACCCAGTTGAACACCTTCACCCCGGTCGGCACCGCGATCAGCATGGTCGCGTACATGAAGAACAACTGGCCGGCCGCCGGCATGCCGGTGGTGAACATATGGTGCGCCCAGACGATGAACGAGAGAATCGCGATCGACGACGTGGCGTAGACCATCGAGGCATAGCCGAACAACGGCTTGCGGGAGAAGGTGGGGATGATCTGCGAGACGATGCCGAAGGCCGGCAGAATCATGATGTACACCTCGGGGTGCCCGAAGAACCAGAAAACGTGCTGGTAGAGAACCGGGTCGCCCCCGCCGGCGGCGTTGAAGAAGCTGGTACCGAAATGCCGGTCGGTCAGCAGCATGGTGACTGCGCCAGCGAGAACCGGCATCACGGCGATCAGAAGGTAGGCGGTAATCAGCCAGGTCCAGCAAAACAGCGGCATCTTCATCAGCGTCATGCCGGGCGCGCGCATGTTCAGAATCGTGGTGACGATGTTGATCGCCCCCATGATCGACGAGGCACCCATGATATGCACCGCGAAGATCAGCATATCCATCCCCATGCCCATTTGTACGGACAAGGGGGCGTAAAGCGTCCAGCCTGCTGCGGAGGCTCCGCCCGGGACAAGGAACGAACCCATCAGGAGAATACCCGCGACCGGCAGCAACCAGAACGACCAGTTGTTCATCCGCGCGAAAGCCATGTCGGGCGCGCCGATCATCAGCGGAATCTGCCAGTTGGCGAAGCCGACAAAGGCCGGCATGATCGCGCCGAAAACCATCACCAAGCCGTGCATGGTCGTGAGCTGGTTGAAGAATTCCGGCTGGATGATCTGCAGCCCGGGCTGGAACAGCTCGGCGCGGATGGTCAGGGCCATCACGCCCCCCGCAAGGAACATGATGAACGAGAACCACAGGTACAACGAACCGATGTCCTTGTGGTTCGTGGTGGTGATCCAGCGCATCACGCCGCTCGGATGGTGGGCGTGGTGGTCGTGTCCGTGGCCGTGCGGGGGATTGTGTGCGATCGAACTCATGCTGGTTGCTCCTGTCCCGAATGCGGTTTGCCGTAGGGCGTTGGTCGATTAGCCTGTATCAGTCAGCCGGCCGGATTGATTTCGACGCGGCGCGCTTCCTTGTTGTCGCCGTCGCCCGTTACCGCCTCGGGCTTCTTCATGTTGATGCGATCGGCGGCCACTCCGGCCTCCTTCAACGCATCACGCACGGTTTTTGCCCGCTCCTTGGCCAACTCGAGGTTCTTGTCGAGGCTGCCGGATTTGTCGGTATAGCCGGTGATGTCGACCTTGGCACCGGGTTTGGCGGCCAAATAGCCAGCAACGGCCTTTACGCTATCGATCGCATCGGCAGGAAGGGTTGACTTGCCGACCTGGAAATAAACCTTTGCAGGCAGCGCCGCGGCCGGGGCGGCGACCGATGCGTCTTTGGCGGCAGGCGCCGGCACCGCAGCGGTTGCGACTTGCGCGCCGCCGCGCATGGCCCTGATAACGGACGGCTGCACAAGATCTCCAACCGCATTGCCCCAGTTGTTGCGCTCGAACGTGACGACGGCGGCGATCTCGGTGTCCGACAGTTGCCGCCAGGCCGACATCGCGGTGCCCGCCTTGCCGTTCAGGACGATGCCGATGTGCTCGGCGATCGGTCCAGTGGCTATCTTCGATCCGTCAAGCGGCGGAAAAGCCGGCGCCAGCCCCTTGCCGGTGGCCTGATGGCAGGCTGAACAGTTGGCGTCATAGACCTGCTGACCTTTCGTCTTCAGTTCGGCCAAGGAGTAGGTCTTCGACGGATCCTCCGCCACTGCCGCGGCGGCCTTCTTGCGGCCGGCAACCCAACTCGAATACTTGTCTGCCGAAACCACATGGACCTCGATCGGCATGAAGCCGTGGTCCTTGCCGCACAACTCGGCGCAGTTACCGCGGTATATGCCTTCCTTGTCGGCGCGGAACCAGGTATCGCGAATGAACCCGGGAATCGCGTCCTGCTTCACTGCAAACGCCGGAACCCACCAGGCGTGAATCACGTCGTTCGCGGTGGTGAGGAGACGGATCTTCTTGCCAACCGGAACCACCAGCGGATCGTCGACTTCAAGGAGGTACGCGGTCTGGCTCCGGGCGGCCTGCTGGTCGCCGCCGATCTGGCTTTGCGGCGTGCTGAGATTGGAAACCAGCCTGATGCCTTCACCCTCGCCCTTGAGGTAGTCGTATCCCCACTTCCACTGGTAACCGGTCGCCTTGATGGTGATGTCGGGGTTCGAGGTGTCCTTCATCGCCAGCACAGTCTTCGTCGCCGGCCAGGCCATACCCAGCAGGATGAATACAGGAATGATCGTCCACAGTATCTCGACCGTGGTGTTCTCGTGCCATTGCGCCGCAACCGCACCCTTTGATTTGCGGTGCGCGTATACCGAATAGAACATCACCCCGAAGACGGCCAGGAAAATGACCAGACAGACCACCAGCATGGCGGTGTGCAGGTCGTAAACCTGCTGGGCGATCTGCGTCACCGGGGTCTGAAGGTTGTAGCGGGCCTCGGATGCCTGGGCCATGCCAGCCAGAGACAAGCCTCCCACCGCAAGTGATGCGCCAACACAAGTGCCGAAAGGTGCCGCCATTTGCCGAATCAACCTGCCGACTGTCATCGTTGTAACCCCGTTCGTATGAATTCGTGTTTGCCGTCCGGCCGACCACTATGCGGCCTGCCGCAGCAACCGCCCCAATTCGCCAGCCAGCTTGCGACGGTCTGCGCCGTCCAGATGCCGACCGATTTCCAACTCCTGCCCTCGTGACTGCAAGGCCAAGCGGGTCTCGCCGGGTGCATTGCGCACAACCAGACGCACCCATGGCCGATTGAAGCGATGACAGCGGACGCAATCGCCATCGCAAATCTCTACTTCGATCTGGCCTGCCTCGACGCTGATCCGCTCGTAGTCCGCCGCATGGCGCGCGTAGCAGACGAAAGCCAGCGCGAGGGCCGCGACTTCGAATCCGGCGAAAGGCAAAACCAACCATGCACCCTGGGAAGCGAAACCGATACCGATCAGCACCGAGACGGCGGCGACGATCATGAAGGAACCTATCAGTCCGCGCGGACCTATCGAACAATTGCGCCGCGCGATGTAGCAGGCGGCGGCGTCTCCATGACTTCTTGCGTCGAGCGTTCCCGTAAGCGGCACATTCACTCCCTGCGGCACGGCAGCATTCTTAGGTGCTCTGTGGCATTTTGCCGCGTCCGGTGGGCCGAATCATGCCACAGCATCGAGCGGCCCAGCAAGAACGAATTGACTTGTGTCAACCAGCCGCGTCGCGGCCCATGCTATTCGAAAGCCGCGGCGCCGATGACAAACGGGACGCGCAATGCCGGCCTCGGATCAGAACGAAAGCGCGGCCAGCAACTTGTCGTGAATGCCGCCGAATCCGCCGTTGCTCATGACCACCACCTGGTCACCCGTGCGCGCCTCGGCGGCGACCTCGGCGACGATGTCCTCGATCCGGTCGAGGACGCGCGATTTTTCTGCGATCGGCGCCAACGCTTCTTTCGCATCCCAGCCCAGATTGCCGCCGTAGCACCAGACGCGATCGGCCTGGGCGAGACTCGCCGGCAGTTGCGATTTCATGACGCCGAGCTTCATTGTGTTCGAGCGTGGCTCCAGAAGGGCGAGAATGCGGCGGCTCCCGGCTTGCTGGCGCATTCCCTCGAGGGTCGCCGCGATCGCCGTCGGATGGTGGGCGAAGTCATCGAACACCGCGACTCCGCGCACCGTGCCGCGCAATTCAAGGCGCCGCTTGATACCGCCGAAAGTCGCCAGCGACTCGATCGCCTGGCGCGGCGCCACGCCGGCATGCCGCGCCGCGGCCACCGCAGCAAGTGCATTGAGTCGGTTGTGAGCGCCGGACAAGGGCAGGGCGGTGCGCCCGAGCACTCGTCCATCGCAGGAGAATGTGCACGTACCATCGACTTCCGGCTCGCCGACCTGCCACCCATCCGCGCCGCCGAAGCGTTCGATTTCGCTCCACAGTCCTCGCTCGATTACGCGATCGAGACTCGCCTGAGCGCCGTTGGCGATGATCCGGCCATTGCGCGGGATCGTTCGAACGAGGTGGTGGAACTGGGTTTCGATCGCACCCAGATCGGCGAAGATGTCTGCGTGGTCGAACTCCAGGTTGTTCAGGATCGCAGTTCGCGGACGGTAATGAACGAATTTCGAGCGCTTGTCGCAGAATGCCGTGTCGTACTCGTCGGCCTCGATCACAAAGAATGGCGAATCGGACAACCGCGCCGAGACGCCGAAGTCCAGCGGTACCCCGCCCACCAGAAACCCCGGCGCAAGTCCCGCCCGCTCAAGCAGCCAGGCAAGAATCGAGGTGGTCGTCGTCTTGCCGTGCGTTCCCGCGACTGCGAGCACCCACTTACCCTGCAACACATTCTCCGCCAGCCACTGCGGTCCGGACACATAGGTCATACCGCGGTCGAGGATTTCTTCAAGTAGCGGATTGCCGCGCGAAATCGCGTTGCCGACCACATACACATTGGCCCCCAGCCCGGTCTGGCCCGGGTCGTAGCCCTCGATAAGGTCGATGCCCTCGGCTTGCAACTGGGTGCTCATCGGCGGATAAACGTTGGCATCACAGCCGGTCACCCGATGTCCGGCCGCGCGCGCCAACAACGCGATGCCGCCCATGAAGGTGCCGCAGACGCCGAGGATGTGTATGTGCATGGAGAACCCGCGCGGTTAGAATGACCTTGGATTCTAACAAGCGCCGCCCGGCGGCGCCCTGCCCCGAGTCGCGGAGTACGCATGACCCGCCAGCCCAAACCGCGCATCGCGCGCGAAAGTCTTGCCCGCCGGGAAATCGCCGGCGCCGCCGCCCGGCTGATGGCGGAGGATGGCATCGACGATTTCGGCCATGCCAAACGCAAGGCCGCGCGGCAACTCGGCTTGCCCGAAGGCGGGGCGCTGCCGACCAACAGCGAGGTCGAGGCGGAATTGCGCACTTACCATGCGCTCTATCAGGCGGATGAACAGCCGGCATTGCTCCACCAGCTGCGGGTCGCGGCAATCGCTGCCATGCGGTTTCTCGCGGCCTTCAATCCCTACCTGACCGGCCCGGTGCTAGACGGCACAGCGGGTCGATACGCCGAAGTCGAACTCGAACTGTTCGCCGACAGCGCAAAGGATGTCGAGATCTTTCTCCTCAATCACAACGTCCGTTACCAGCACGGTCGGGTTCTGCATGGTCCCGGCGAAATGCCCGAGGCGGTTCTCCTCATGGAACTGGACGAGACGCTGGTCCGGCTCAATATCTACGGCGAGATGGCAGAGCGCTCGAAACGCACTAATCGTGTTGGTAAAATTCACGAACGTGCGAGCGTCGAGCGGGTTGAAACTCTTCTTGCAAATTCCGGCGAATGATCGCGCTGAAACAGAAAGTCCTGTTCGTACTGGTCGCGCTGGCCGCCGGGAGTGCCGGATTGGTCCTCAGCCAGAGTCGTAACAGCGCGATCCGGTCGAGCGGCACCGCCGATGGCACGCCGCTCCTCAACTTGACATTGGTCGATGTGAATGGCAACAAACAAGGGGTCGCCCAATGGCGCGGCAAGGTTCTGGTGGCCAACTTCTGGGCGACCTGGTGCGCGCCCTGCCGGGAAGAGATGCCGGAATTTTCCCGCGTCAGCGAGCAATATGCAGGCAAAGGCGTCCAATTCGTCGGCATCGGGATCGATACTGTCGATAACCTGCGAAAATTCAACAAGGAGATGCAGGTTGCCTACCCGCTGCTGATCGGCGAAGGCAATGCGATGCAAGCGGCTGCTGCGGTCGGCAACAATCTGATGGCTCTACCGTTTACCGCCGTACTGAGTCGATCCGGCAAGGTCACCCAGGTCAAACTAGGCAAGATGGACGAGTTGGACTTGAAGCACGCGCTGGACAAGGCGCTCGGCGCTGACTGATCGGGATATCCACATCGCGGGCCGGGATGCGACGGTGCACTGCGGAAAAGCTGGCAATCTGCGGCGATTTGCGGCAAACTTCGCGGCATGCAGGGCAAAAAGCGCGGAAAAAAACAGATTGACCCGGAGACGGCAATTGCGCCGATCCTGGTGTTGCATGGCCCGAATCTGAATCTGCTGGGTGCGCGTGAGCCGCAAATCTACGGCAGAACCACGCTGGCCGATATTCATCTGGCGATGGAAGCCCAAGCCCGTTCCGCGGGCATGCAGATCGAAACATTCCAGAGCAACCACGAAGGCGATCTGATCGACCGCGTGCAGGCCGCCGCGAGCGAAGGGGTGCGCTTCATCATCATCAACCCGGCCGCTTACACCCATACCAGCGTCGGGCTGCGCGATGCGCTGGCAGCGGTCGGCATTCCCTTCATTGAAGTCCACCTTTCCAACATCCATGCGCGCGAAGCTTTCCGCCACAAGTCCTATTTTTCGGATCTGGCTGTCGGCGTGATCTGTGGGCTGGGCGCGCAGGGATACCATCTTGCGCTGCAATACGCGCTGGACCGGTTGCGCAACGATTAGCGCAAGTGCGCCGGCCCGTGCCGGTGCCGTCACAGGAGCATTCATGGATCTTCGCAAGTTGAAGAAGCTCATCGACCTCGTCCAAGAGTCCGGCATTTCGGAACTTGAAGTCACCGAAGGCGAGGAGAAGGTCAAGATCGTCAAACACGGCGTGCCGGTGCCGGCGCAGACTGTCGTGCATGTGCCTCAGCCAGCGGCCGCGCTTGCCGCAGTGGCCCTGGCGCCGGCGGCGCTCTCCGCACCCCCACCTGCCGAGGCCCTGCCCGAAGGCCATGTGGTCAAGTCGCCGATGGTCGGCACCTTCTATCGCGCGTCGTCGCCGGAGTCGAAGAACTTCGTCGAACTCGGGCAGAGCGTGGCCGAGGGCGATCCGCTTTGCATCATCGAGGCGATGAAGCTGATGAACGAGATCGACTCCGACGCCGCCGGCGTCGTCAAGGCGATCCTGGTCGAGAACGGCCAACCCGTGGAATTCGGCCAGCCCCTGTTCGTTCTTGGTTGACAACGTGCGGGCTTTGACGCCGATCGCAGTCGATCGGCGCCGATCAGGCAGCTAACAGAGGCACCATGTTCGAGAAGATTCTGATTGCGAATCGCGGCGAAATCGCCCTGCGAATTCAGCGCGCCTGTCGGGAAATGGGGATCAAGACGGTCGCTGTCCATTCGACCGCCGACATCGAAGCCAAGTACGTCAAGTTGGCCGACGAGTCGGTCTGCATCGGCCCGCCGCCCTCGAAGGACAGCTACCTCAACATCCCGGCGATCATCAGCGCCGCCGAGGTCACCGACTCCCAGGCGATCCACCCCGGCTACGGCTTCCTCTCCGAAAACGCGGACTTCGGCGAACGGGTGGAAAAGAGCGGTTTCGTCTTCATCGGTCCGCGCCCGGAGACAATCCGGCTGATGGGCGACAAGGTCAGCGCCAAGGACGCAATGAAGACCGCCGGCGTGCCCTGCGTTCCCGGTTCCGACGGCCTGTTGCCGGACGATCCGCGCGAAATCGTCAAGATCGCCCGCGCCATCGGCTATCCGGTCATCATCAAGGCGACGGCCGGCGGCGGCGGACGCGGCATGCGCATCGTGCACACCGAAGCCGCCCTGCTCAATGCGGTGCAGACCACCCGTTCCGAGGCCCAGGCCGCCTTTGGCAACATGGGCATCTACATGGAGAAGTTTCTCGAGAACCCGCGCCACATCGAGATCCAGATCCTTGCCGACTCGTTTCGCAACGCCGTCTATCTGGGTGAGCGCGACTGCTCGATGCAGCGCCGCCACCAGAAGGTGATCGAGGAAGCGCCGGCGCCGGATCTCAATCCGCGGCTGATCGCGCGCATCGGCGAGCGTTGCGCCGAGGCTTGCCGCAAGATCAACTACCGCGGCGCCGGCACCTTCGAATTCCTGTTCGAGAAGGGCGAGTTTTTCTTCATCGAGATGAACACCCGCCTTCAGGTCGAGCATCCGGTGACCGAACTGATCACCGGCATCGACATCGTGCAGCAGCAGATCCGCGTCGCCGCCGGGCAGAAACTGTCCTTTCGCCAGCGCGACATCGACTTCAAGGGGCACGCCGTGGAATGCCGGATCAACGCCGAAGATCCCTACAAGTTCACCCCCTGTCCCGGCAAAATCCTCAACTGGCATACGCCGGGCGGTCCCGGCATCCGCGTCGATTCGCATGTCTACTCGGGCTACACGGTGCCGTCGCACTACGACTCGATGATCGGCAAGCTGGTCGCCTACGGCGACACGCGCGACCAGGCAATCAAGCGCATGCGCATCGCGCTCTCTGAAATGCTGGTCGAAGGCATCAAGACCAACATTCCGCTGCACCAGGAACTGATGCTCGACGCCAATTTCATCAAGGGCGGCACCAGCATCCACTATCTCGAACAAAAGCTCGCCGCCCGGCTGGAAGTTGCCAAAGCGCGCTAGTCGCTCGCAGGCCATGTGCTCGAAAGCCGCATCAGTGCTGGGTCTTGGCGATGGATGGCCGGAGAGCGGCATTCCATGCGGCTCTCAGCCATACCGCCTTGCAGGTCGCCATCCGGCGCGGCTCTCCGGGCAGGGCAGGGTCTGAAATGTGGCTCTCGGTCGCCTTCGTCACCTCCTCGGCGCATGCCGAACGCCTGTCCGAGGCGCTGTTCGAGCAGGGCGCGCTGTCGGTCGGCATCGACGATGCCGACGCTGGCACCGAGCGCGAGAGCCCGCAGTTCGGCGAACCGGGCTCGCCCGCCGCGCCGCTTTGGGAATCCTCGCGGGTGACCGCGCTGTTCGACCCGGCCGACGATCTTGCTGCCCGCCTGGCCGCCGCCGCCGTCGGGATCGTGCCCCCGCCCCGTTACCAGATCAGCGAAGTCGAAGAGCAGAACTGGGTGGCATTGACGCAGGCGCAATTCGAGCCGATCCGCATCACCGATCGGCTGTGGATCGTGCCGTCCTGGCACGACGCCCCCGACCCGGCCGCAATCAACCTGGTGCTCGATCCCGGCATGGCCTTCGGCACCGGCTCGCACCCGACCACCTGGCTGTGCCTGGAATGGCTGACCCGGCAGGCGCTGGCCGGCAAGCGCCTGCTCGACTATGGCTGTGGTTCCGGCATACTCGGCATCGCCGCGCTGCGCCTGGGCAGCGCGGAAGCGCTGGGCGTCGATATCGACGACAAGGCGCTGCAGGCGGCACAGGCGAATGCGGCGAGCAATGGTGTGCCGCTGCGCCTGCAGCACTCGGCCCAGGCGCTCGATAGCCGGTTCGATTTCGTGATCGCCAACATCCTCACCAATCCGCTGTGCGTGCTGGCGCCGCTGCTCGCAGGCCGGGTCGCACCCGGCGGCCGGCTCGCGCTCTCCGGCGTGCTGGCGGCGCAAAGCGGGCAAGTGATCGACGCCTATGCGCCCTTCATCGAACTGACAGTCGCGGCAATCCGCGACGACTGGGCGTTGCTCAGTGGAGCGCGTGCATGCTGACCCGCTGCCCCAGCTGCGGCACCACCTTTCGGCTGCGGCCGGAGCAACTCGGGCAGGCCGAGGGACGGGTGCGCTGTGGCAAGTGCAATTTCGCCTTTTCCGCACTCGACCAGCGGATCGACGCCGACCCGGACGAGCAACCGCTTGCGCCGCCTGCGTCCACCGAAAACAATGGCTTTCCGCCGCTACCGCCTGCGGCGCCGCATTTTTCCGCCGTTGGCCAGCGCAAACGGTTCGTCGCGCAGCCGGAACCCGAGGCAGAGCCGCTAGGCGAAGAAGCGGCAGGCGAAGAAGCGGCAACAGCAAGCGATGTGGAAAATGCCGGCGGCGCCGAGGATTCTTTACCGGCTAGCGAGCCGCCCGGTGAGCCACGAGACGAGCCACGAGACCAGCAATCAGAGGAGCCGCAGCCAGAGCCACCGTTGCAACCCGCCGCAACCGGCGATGCCAGCGCATCGGCCTCGCCCGAGAGTGCGCCCGCCACCGTGGCCGAAGCCGAGCCGGCCGCGCTGCCCGGAAACACGCTCCCCGACGATATCGCCGATGCGCTTGCTGAAAGTGCGGAGGACGACCACGGCGACGACTCGCCAACCGCAACCGTCGCCGGCGCCGACTACCTGGCCGACGCCGCGCCCGCGCGCCGCTGGCCCTGGCTGGTCGGCGTGCTGCTGCTGGGGGCGGCGCTGCTGTTCCAGGTCGGCCATGCCTATCGCACCGAACTGGCCAAGCATTACCCGGGTCTGCGCCCCGCATTGGAGGGCGCATGCGACTGGCTGGGCTGCACCGTGGAACTGCCGCGCGAAGCCGACCGGATCAGCATCGAATCGTCGGATCTCAATCCCGAAAGCGACAAGACCCGCCTGCAACTGGTCGCGACTCTGAAAAACCGCGCGCCCTACGCGCAGTCCTACCCGCATCTCGAACTGACTCTGACCGACGTCAGGGATCAGCCGCTGTTGCGCCGCGTATTCACGCCGGGCGAATACCTGGCCAAGGACGCGCCGGCCAGTTTCGCGCCGGAGGCGGAAGCCGCCGTCAGGCTGATGCTCGAAGTCGTCGACGGCAATGCATCGGGATATCGGCTCTACCTGTTCTATCCATAGCATTACCCGCAGTTGCGCGCCGGAAATGCAGTATTCTCAGCCCTTGCCTTACCCTACAGACGCCCAGACAAAAGGAGAAATACCATGCCAACCGTCACCCTTGCAGGCAACCCGATCAATCTCGCGGGCCAGTTTCCCAAGACCGGCGCCAGCGCGCCGGGTTTCACCCTGGTCGGCACCGATCTGGCCAATGTTTCGCTGAGGGACTTCGCCGGCAAGCGCAAGGTGCTGAACATCGTCCCCAGTCTCGACACCCCGGTGTGTCAGACCTCGACGCGCAAATTCAACGAAAGCGCCGGCAGCATCCCCAACACCGTGGTGCTGGTGATCGCGGCCGATTTGCCGTTCGCGATGAAGCGCTTCTGCGAGACCGAGGGCCTGAAGAACGTGATTTCGCTGTCGACCATGCGCGGACGCGAATTCATGGCCAATTACGGCGTCGAGATCATCGACGGTCCGCTGGCCGGCGTCACGGCGCGTGCGGTGGTGGTGCTCGACGAGAATGACAAAATCATTCACGCCGAACTGGTTCCCGAAATCAAGGACGAACCCAACTACGATGCGGCGCTCAAAGCATTGAAGTAGTACGTTGCCGGCACGCTTTCGCCAGCCGCCACAGCGCGGCGCTGCAAGCGTGCCGGGCCGCCAACCATCGTGAGCGACAAACCGGAAGCTTCGTCCATTCGTGACGACCCGCACTTGGAGAGCCCGTTCAAGGGCAAGACCGGGCTGGTGCGGTTGTGGAACGCATTCCACTATTCGCGCGCCGGCTTCGCCGCGGCGTTCCGCAATGAGGATGCGTTCCGCCAGGAGGTGCTGCTGGCGGCGGTTTTGATCCCCCTTGCCTTCTTCGTGTCCAGCAATGGCATCGGTCGCGCAATGCTGGTCGGCAGCGTGCTGCTGGTGCTGGTGGTCGAGTTGCTCAATTCAGCGATCGAAGCCACCGTCGATCGCATCTCGACCGAGCGCCACTTGCTGGCCAAGCGTGCCAAGGACATCGGCAGCGCCGCAGTGTTGCTGGCGCTGGTCAACCTCGCCGCGATCTGGGCGCTGGTCATTTTCGGCTAGCCGCACCGCCTTCCGGGGCGATGAGGGCGCGGGCTATAATCCGCAACTTCTTCGACGCCTTTCGCGACTGTCATGACCACACTGATCTGCGGCTCCATCGCCTACGACACGATCATGGTTTTCCATGACCGCTTCAAGCATCACATCCTGCCAGAGCAGATCCACATCCTGAATGTCGCATTCCTGGTGCCCGACATGCGGCGCGAGTTCGGCGGAACAGCGGGCAACATCGCCTACAACCTCAAGCTGCTCGGCGGCGATCCGGCAATCATGGCCACCGTCGGCGACGACAGCGGCCCCTACCTCGAACGGCTGCGGCGGCTCGGTATTTCGGATGCGCATGTGCGAACCATCCCGGGGACTTTCACGGCACAGGCGTTCATCACCACCGATCTCGATGACAATCAGATCACGGCCTTCCATCCGGGCGCGATGAACCACTCTCACATGAACCATGCCGCCGACGTGCCGAACGTCCGGCTCGGCATTGTCGCCCCGGACGGCCGCGACGGCATGTTCCAGCATGCGGCGGAACTCCACGATGCCGGCATTCCTTTCATCTTCGACCCTGGCCAGGGCATGCCGATGTTTGAACGCAAGGATCTGCTGCATTTCATGGAGCTTGCCGACTATTGCACCGTCAATGACTACGAGGCGAAGCTGATGTCGCAAAAGACCGGCTGCTCGATCGAGGAACTGGCGCGCAAGGTGCGCGCGCTGGTCGTGACCCTCGGTGGAAAGGGTTCGAATATCCACGTCGAGGGCCGGGTAATCGACATACCGTGCGTCAAGCCTGAGGCCGAGGTCGACCCGACCGGTTGCGGCGACGCCTTCCGAGCCGGGCTGATTCACGGTATCGACAACGGCCTTGACTGGCAGCAAACCGGCCAGCTCGCCTCGCTGATGGGATCGATCAAAATCGCCCAGCGCGGCGGACAGAACCATCAACCTTCGCGCGAGGAAATCGGCACGCGCTATCGCGAGGCGTTCGGCAGCAGCCTTTGGTAGCGGTGCGGGCAATCACCCGGTGTCGGGCCTGCCCTGTGGCCGGCTGTGCCGTCGATTGAACCACTCGGCTCAGTACCCGGTCTATCGCATGGCCTGACTGTTCTCTGCGCCTGCGGGTGGCTGCCTATGCCGGTTGTCGGTAATTTCGATTCGAGCACGTCCCGTTGCCGGGGAACGGCATTCCTGCGCCGTCCGTGGCCGCCGCGGCCGAGGCGATCGCCCAAACCCCAGCCGCAGCCGACGCAGCCCTGACCAGGCCGGCGCAACCTGGTTGCTCTCCCGCCAACCGCCGTTGCCTTGACCGACGGGATACGTCACGAGCGACGGGACGATCACCAACCGCTTGGCGCGAGACGGCGGGCGCAGCGATACTGAAACACCTTCCGGTCCTCTAGGCGCACACCCGTCAGGCAACCGCCCCAAAGACAGCCCGAATCCAGCGCAAGCAGCTTTTCTTCGCGTCGAAATCCGAGTGCCGACCAATGCCCGCAAACGACAGTGTGGGTTGCACTGGCGCGCCGGGGCGCCGCAAACCACGGCAGGAAGCCGGGCGGTGCGGAATCGAGTGGACCCTTCGAGCGGAACTCCATGCGTCCGTCAGGCGTGCAGAAGCGCATGCGCGTCATCGCATTGACGATAACCCGCAGCCGATCCCAGCCGCGCAAATGTTCGCTCCATTGCGCCGGCTCCGAACCCCACATGTTGGCCAGGAAATCCGCATAGTCCGTGCCGCGTAGCGCCAGTTCGACTTCGCCGCCGAGTTCGCCGGCCTGCGCAATCGACCACTGCGGCAGCACGCCGGCATGGACCATCGCATATTCACCTTCGACATGGAACATCGATTGCGTTCGCAGCCAGGCCAGCAACTGGTCGCGGTCGTGGGCAGCGAGCACGGCATCGAGTGTATCCTCCCGGTTGAGCCGGCTGCAGCCTTCTGCCAGCATGATCAGGTGCAGATCGTGATTGCCTAGGGTCGTCACGGCGGCGCTGCCCAGACCACGCACAAAACGCAGGACTTCGAGCGACGCATCCCCCCGATTGACCAGGTCGCCGACCAGCCAGAGCCTGTCACGTGAGGCGGAGAACTCGATCTCGCCCAGCAGCCCCTGCAGTGCCGCGTAACAACCCTGGATGTCGCCGATTGCGTAAGTCGCCATGTCAGCCCGTTGTCGCGGCTGCAGGCCCGCTCGGTAGCGCGCGCAGTTCGGCGCGCTGGGTCGGCTGATACTCGGGAATCAGGCGCCGCAGATCGCGCCGCACCTCGGCATCGGGCACCACCCGCGGCTGCCTGAGCCAGATCAGGGTTTCCTCCAGCCAGCCCGGCTCGACTTCACGCGCCTTGGCGACGCGCAGTTTCGGGTGTGGCGTCGGTACGGTCTGCTCGTCGTCGGCGAGCAACTCCTCGAACAGCTTCTCGCCCGGCCGAAGCCCCGAATACTCGATGCGGATTTCCTTCTCAGAAGCGCCGGAAAGGCGGATCATGTCGCGCGCCAGGTCGGCAATCTTCACCGATTCGCCCATGTCCATGACGAAGATCTCGCCGCCCCGACCCATGCTGGCTGCTTGCAACACCAACCGCGATGCCTCGGGAATCGACATGAAATAGCGTGTGATCTCGGGATGTGTCACGGTAACCGGGCCGCCGCGTGCGATCTGCTCTTGAAACTTGGGAATCACGCTACCCGCGCTTCCCAGCACGTTACCGAACCGCACCATCTCGAATCGCGTCGCGCCGCCGCTCTGCTGGAGCGATTGGCAGACCATCTCGGCTAGCCGCTTGGTCGCGCCCATGACGTTGGTCGGGTTCACCGCCTTGTCGGTCGATACCAGAACGAATTCTTCTGCGCCGTAGCTTACTGCCGCACGCGCAATGGTGGCGGTTCCAAGCACGTTGTTGCGTACTGCCTCCCAGGCGTTTATCTCCTCCATCAGCGGAACGTGCTTGTAGGCCGCAGCATGAAAGACGACCGTCGGTGCATATTGCCGCATCACCTGATCGACACGCACCGCATCCTTGACGTCCCCGGCGACGCCGACTGTCGGTAGCTCCGGAAAAGTCGACTGAAACTCCTCCAGCAACCGATACAGAAAGAACTCGTTGAGTTCGAAGAACACCAGTTGCGCCGGCCCGAACTGCGCGATCTGCCGGCACAACTCCGAACCGATCGAACCGCCCGCTCCGGTGACCATGATCACCTTGCCCGCCAGGGTCGTTCTCAGCAGCGGGGCGTCGATCCATACCGGATCGCGGCCCAGCAGATCCTCGACTTCGACGTTTCGCACCTTCGAGACCGTGACCTTGCCGCTCATCAGGTCGTCGAACGCCGGCACGGTCAGCGGCCGCACACCCGCACGCGCGCAAAGGGTTGCCGCCAGCTTGCGTGCCCCATGGCTTGCGCTTGGCATCGCAATGATTGCATGTTGCACGCGCAGCTCGCGCGCCCACCGGTCGAGTTCCGATACCGGCCCGAGAATACGCTGGCCGGCGAGCGTGCGCCGGAGTTTGCGCGGATTGTCGTCGAGCAGGCCGACCACGCGCCATTCGCTCGAACGGGAGAGTTCGCGCAACAGAGAGGACGCGGCCTCGCCCGCCCCCAAAACAATCACCGGCTTGCCCTGGATGCGCAACGGTCCGTACAAACGGTGCTCCTTCCAGGCGCGGTACAGCACGCGCGCGCCGCACATCAGAAGCAGGACCAACACTGGCTGCAGCAGCATGACCGAACGCGGAACCGACGGCACGGGTCGGGCGATCAGCAACACCATCGCCAGCAGCAGGGCGGAAATCGCGACCGCGCGGGCGATTCGCAACAGGTCATGGATGCTGGCGAAGCGCCAGATTCCCTCGTAGAGGCCGAATGCACGGAACACGATAGCCTGCAGGGGTGCCGCCCAAATCATCGTGCGCAGCATCGAGTCAACGTATTCGGCCGGAACGGACAGATTGAAACGCAACAAATACGCGCCCCACCACGCTGCCAGCAACGCGGCAAGGTCGAAAAGCATCACCAGCAGAGAACGGACTCGAAGATTCAGCATGGCTTTCCCTGATCGATGCGGCAGCGGTAGCGGACATTCACTGCAACAACGAGTGCGGCGTAGGCAACGCTCCAAAAACCCAGCAGCAGACGCCAGTCCGGTGATCCTGTGGTTAACGCAGCGCAAGCACTTGCACCCGCCGCCGCCATCAGTGCGTACCAAAGTAGCGCGGTAGTGCGATGGCCGAGGCCGCTGCGCACCATCACCTGATAGTGATGCTCGCGATGCGCCTGCCAGAAGCGCTCGCCGCGCAACACTCGCCGTAGCAGGGTAAGGCTGGCATCGACGATGAACGGGGAGAAGACCGCGATCGGGAACCACAGCGGCCAGAGATCGCGGCGCATCCCTTCGAGTCCGAGCGCGGCCGCCAGAAAACCCAGGGGAATGGACCCGACATCACCCATGAAAATCCGCGCCGGATGAAAGTTGAACAGCAAAAACCCCGCCGCTCCGGCCGCGATGCATCCACAAACCAGTCCCATCTGCGCATCGCCGCCCTGGAAACCGGCATAGCCGCAAGCGGCAAAGCCGAACAGCGCCATCCCGCCGGCAAGGCCATCGGCGCCGTCCATGAAATTGTACAGATTGGTCATCCACACTACAGCGACAATCGCCGCCAGCGAGCCCGGCCAGGACATTGCCGGAAGCCCGCCGCCTGCCCACAATCCCAGCGCGGCGATGAAGTGCGCAACAAACCGCAGTGCAATCGGCAAGTCGAACTGGTCGTCCGCCGCGGAAACTGCCGCAAGCGCGAGTGCCAGCGTTGTCACCAGCCATGGACCATCCGCGTGTACCGCGCCTATCGCCACGGCCAGGAGAATGCCGACGCCACCCGCCCGCGGAACCGGGCGATCGTGCAGCGAGCGTTGGTTCGGCTCGTCCAGCGCGCCGTGCAGGCGCAGGCGCAGCATCAGGTAGATCGTCGCGCTCGATGCGGCCACCGCCATCGCCAGGGTCGTCGCGTTAGCCGGCATCTATCGTCGCGCAGACAAGTGCCGGTTGGAAGGCGCGTGGCGCATAACCGAAGTCTCTCACTGCATCCGAGTGGTCGAAGGCCAGATCCTCGTTCATGCGGCGCGCCATCTGGGAGTTGAAATCGCGATAGCGCGGGATTCGCGAAATGGACCACATCGCAAGGCGAAAGAACAGCAACGGCACGCGCACGAAGCGCGGTTCCATGTTCTGCGCGGCAAAGATCCGCCGAACCATGTCCAGGTAGGTCAGCGTCTCGCCCCCGCTGAGGTTGTAGGCCATGCCGTAGGTCGTCGGGTTGTCCAGAGCGAGTCGGCATGCCTCGGCCAGATCGGCCGCGTGTACAGGTTGACGCAATCCGCGAGAGGCGCCGAGCAACGGGAAGCAGCGGTAACGGCGGATCATTCTGGCAATCAGCGTAACATTCCGGTCCATCCCGGCGCCATAGATCAAGGTGGGGCGAAAGATCGTCCATGCAATCCCGCTCTCACTACAGAGCCGGACGATCGCCGCTTCCGCCTCGGCCGTGCCGGCCACGAAAGCCCGCTCGCGCATATTGTCGGAGTGCGACTTCGAGTATCGGCCCGTCGAACCGAACGCGATCAGGCGTTTGCCGCCCCGGGCGGCAAACGCCGGCACCAGCCGTGGCAAGGTCATCAACGGTGCGAGATGGATCAGCGCCTCGGCGCCTACGCCGCTATCGCCATCCGGACAATGACGGATATCGCACTCGATCCAGCGAGCGAAACTTGCGGCGCTCCTCGCCAGCCGCGATCCATCGCGGATCGCGCCGACATTGCGGGTGAGAGCGACCACATCCAGATTCTGGCGGCACAAGGCGGGCAACAGATACACGCCGATCTGGCTTGCGGCACCGGTGACCAAGACTGTTTTGTTCACGCTATTTCCAGCATCCGGCGAGGCCCCGGGAGTCCGGTTTCAGCCGACCCGGATAACGACAAAGGCGACCGGCCTCTGTCCACATTGTCTACGAATCAGGGCCGGTGGCGCCGCCCCGCGAGGCACGCCCCTGTTGGACGCGGCACGACAATCGCGTGCGCAGTTTATCAGGCTCTGGTGACATCGATGAGAGAGGCAATCGCTACGTCGACGCCAGATTGCTCCGCGGCCCATCGAACTCCGAATAGATGGCCAAGAATTGCGCAACGACCGATGCCTCGCCAAATTCTCGCTCGGCCAGCACGCGCGACCCTTCGGCAAACCGCCGGCGCCGCGCCGGATCAGCCAGCAGGTCGGCGATCGCGTCGGCGAGTGCGAGCGCATCCTGTGCCGGAACGAGCAAGCCGTTCACCCCCTGCCG
>WBZS01001270.1_pt1 | contig 20971 bp, 19 predicted proteins | sample 5204201 | NCBI WGS metagenome assembly WBZS01 (sample SAMN12344357, study PRJNA552823) | activated sludge metagenome | biome: Activated sludge suspended growth; feature: Nitrification reactor; material: Wastewater; isolation source: activated sludge from nitrification reactor of wastewater...
GAACGTGTGCACGTCGTGCCGGTCCATGATTTCATCGAGATACTCCATGGCGCCACCGATGCACGGGCGCTGCACACTGAAGAGTCGTCGGGCCGCGGCTCGGAAAGTTACGCCCAGCCCGGGTAAGAAATTCTACCGCCTTACCGGCTGCGCTCATTCACCGACCACGGCTTCGAAGACCATGACGGCCACGGCCAGGAAGATTACGTCGTAGGCCACAAGCAGGCTGTACCAGATCGAGATCTCGTTCCACGGCGTGCCGGCCAGCACCCCGCCTGAGCTCTGGACGCCGGCCATCAACACCGGAACCGAGACCGGCAGAAGCAGGATCGGCAGCAACACGTCGCGGGCGCGGGTCTGCGCGCTGACGGCCGAGAGCAGCGTGCCCACGCCCGTGTAGCCGAGCGTGCCCAACACCAGCGACAGGATCAGCAGCGGCTGAGCGAGGTTGAAGTTATACAGGATGGTCAGCACCGGCACGGTGACGACCTGCACGGCCAGGATCAAGGCCCAGCTGCTCAGGAACTTGCCGAAGAACAGGGCGCTGCGGTCGGCCGGCGCGAGCAGCAGCCCTTCAAGTGTGCCGCGGTCCTGCTCGCGGCCGAGCCCGCGGTTGAGCCCGAGCGTGCCCGAGAACAGGGCCGTGGCCCACAGCACGCCGGCGGCCGTGCTCTCGCGCGCGCCGCGGTTGAGCTCGAGCGCGATGCTAAAGACCAGCACCATCAGGAGCGAGAACACGACCATGGCACTGAAGGTCTCGCGCGAACGCAGCTCGGCGGCCAGGTCCTTCCAGACGACGGCGCCCACGACGCGGAGATAGCGTTTCATGCGACCACCTCCGCATACCGGGCGGCGAAGGCCCCGGGTGTGAAGTCGCGCGACGGCCCGGCCAGTTGCACTTTGCCGCGCGCCAGGACGACGACGCGATCCGCGAGCCCGAGGCCGTGCGCCAGGTCGTGCGAGGTCAACACCACCGCCGTGCCGCCGCGCGCCTGTTCGCGCAGGACGTCGTCGAGTAACGCCGTGCCGGCCGGGTCGAGACCGGTGTAGGGCTCGTCGAGCAGCAGCACCTTTGGTTGGTGCAGCAGCGCGCGTGCCACGGCCAATCGCTGTTGCATGCCGCGCGAATACACGCGCACGGGATCCTTGCGGCGCCGGATCAGGCCGACGCGTTCGAGCAAGGCGTCGATGCGCGCTTGCGGTGTGGCCAGGTCGTAGAGCCGGGCGTAGAAGCGCAGGTTCTCGTCGGCGTTGAGTTCGCTGTAGAGCAATGGGCCGTGGAGCACGGCGCCGATCAGTCCACGCACCGCCTCCGATTGCGCCGGCAGCGGGTGCCCGGCGACCACCACCTGCCCGCTGCTGGGGCGGATCAGGGTCGCCACGACGCGCAGGAGTGTGCTTTTGCCGGTGCCGTTCGGGCCGAAGATGGCCGTGATCGTGCCGGCTTCGGCGGTGAGGTCGACGCCGCGCAACACAGGGCGCAGCCCGTAGGAGCGGGTGAGGGCCGAGATCTCGATCATGCCTGTTTTCCTTCGAGCCCGATACGCTCGGCGCTGATGTAGGTCGCGTACCAGGCCGCCAGCGTCGGCAGGTGCGGCGTGCGTGACCAGGCCGACCAGACCTGCTGGATGTAGGCGCGGCACGCGGCGGCGCGCTGCAGCGGCTCGGCGGCCTCGACGTCGATCACGCGCGGACCGCCGCCGAAATCCGGCGGTGTGAGCCAGGCAAAGCGCGCGTGCTTCTCGGGGCGCCCGGGACGGAGCGCGCGCTGTCGCAGCCAGAGCGCCTGGTCGGGGGCGACGCCCTCGAGGATCACGCCGTAGAGCGTCAGCAGGTGGACGGCCACCGACTGGATCGACTGATCCGACGGCGTTCCGACGTGCTGGGCGGCGTACGCATCGACCAGCAGGCTGTTGAACGGATCGAGAAAGATCGCGGGGTGGCCACCGCCGTTGAGCATGGCATAGCGTTCCCAGCAGCTGGCCGAGGCGCCGATGTAGCGATGGATCGGCCCGGTGCTGAGCGGCAACACGGCGCCGCAGCCGGGGCAGGTTTCGGTGGGTTCGTGGGTCATGCGCGCGGAGTAATCCGCCCGGAGCATACCGGAAAACGACGAATTGTGCAGGCACTAACTTTCGACCTGACAGGTCGACTCGTGATTCGCGGGATTCAATGGGGTTCCCGAAGGTGTAATCCCGGAAAACCGGCGCGGATTCCAACCTTCGGACCCAGGGCTAACGCATCAAAAGTGAAAATGCACGCGTTTTGCCACGAATTTCACGAATTGAAACGAATTCTCACGAATGCGGATCGTTCGTGCCAATTCGATTCAATTCGTGAAATTCGTGGCAAAGAAACCGGTCCTCGCGAATAGGATGCGATAACCCTGCCTTCGGACCAGGGCGGACGATCCCCGTGATACCCTTGGGCTTTCCTGGCTCGCACACGATACGAGGTTTTCGATGCGCGTTCACGTCATGTTGACCTATGCCCATAAACGGATCCACGAGGTCACGGCGGCTTTGACCGAGACGGAGTGGGATCTCCCGGGCGTCTGCGGCGAGTGGTCGACCAAGCAGGTCGTCGCGCACCTGACCGGTTGGGCCGCGTACTTCGAGGAGTTCCTGGCCCCGCATGCCGGCCTGACCCTGCCCACGCCCTTGATCGACGACTTCAAGCGACTCGGTGAGAACGGGTTCAACGCCAAACATGGCACACCGGCTGCCGCCACCAGCGCAGCCCAGGTGCTGAACGACTACGATGCCGCCTGGAGGCGCGTGCTGGAAATGGCGGACAGGATCACGCCCGAGCGCTGGCGCGAGCCGGGCCCATTAGCCTGGGACCCGGAGGGCGCGCTCGACGAGTTCGCGGTGTATGCCTACTACGGCCACCAATACGAGCATGCCGCTCAGATCGAGGCGTTCCACGATCGCCGACGGAGCGGCGCAGCGTGATCTCGCGTTGTGACGCGCGCGCTGACCCGATAAGGATCCGATCTCCCTATGACCGATGACCTGACCCCGGCCCAGGCCGCCCAGCGCGCCTGGGATCTCTTCAGAACGCCCACGAGCCGCGAGGCGACGCTCAAGACCACTCAGGTGTTGGGCACCGCCGAGCCGTTGATTGTGCGTCACCGCCAGGTGTTGCGCTGGCCGCAGCCGGCCGACGCGCCTGAGATCACGCTCCAGGCCTACGCCTGGCCCGGCGCGACACCGGTCAGCCCGACCGTGCTGCTCGTCCACGGCTGGGAGTGGCAGGCCGGGCGCTGGGAGGCCTTCATCGGCCCGTTGCGCGCGGCCGGCTGGCGCGTGGTGGCTTACGATGCGCCGGCGCATGGGCGCTCCGAGGGCGAGATGTCGACCTTGATCGACTACGCGGCCTCGATCCGTTCTGTCGCTGAGGCGGTCGGCGGTGTGCGCGCGTTGATCGGTCACAGCTTCGGCGGGTTCGCGGCGCTGTGGTTGTTGGCCCGCGGTCATGGCGTGGCGCGGCCGCTCGAGGGCGTCGCCCGCGTCGTCAGCCTTTCGGCCACCACCGACGTGGAGTATCTGGTGCGTAGCTCGGGGCGTTTCGCCGACGGCAACGAAACGAATCTGCAGGCCTTTCGCGAGGAGTTCAAGCGACAGATCGGCGGTCTGCCGGCGCAGTTCAACGCCGCCATCGCGGGCGTGCAACTGACACAGCCGGTGTTGATCGCGCACGACCAGCGCGATCAGGTCGTGCCCTACGCGCACGCGCAGGCCTATGCCACCCATCTCCCGCACGTCGAGCTGTTGACCACCAGCGGGCTCGGGCATCGGTTCATCCTGAGGGATGCGTCGGTCGTGCAGCGGGTCGTCGCGTTCCTGGCGCCGGTGCTGGGCGGCTGAGCGGGCGCGAGGCTCGCGGCGGGGCGGGGCGACGCATGCGTCGCCTATACGACACGCATGCCGGAGTCGACGGTGGGTCAGGCGTCGCCGGGCGGAGGCGCCGGCCATCCGTCGTGGGTGGTGGGTTGTCGGTGCGGATGATCATGCGTGTGCTGGCCCGTGGGCGGCCAGTGCGTTCCTCGTAGGGGCGACGCATGCGTCGCCCCGCCCGGCCAGCCATCAATCCCATAAGCGTCGCCCCGTCACCGCAGGTGTTCGTGGACCCAGCGGCCCCAGTTGTTGATCGTGTATCGCCGTTTCGCATCGAATTCGCGTTCGTCGCGGATGATGCGGTCGTGATAACCGCGATGCCAAACGGGCGCGACGCGTGCCGCTTCATACGGGGCGACTCGATGGACCCGCCGCGTGACCGCCGACTTGAACGGCCCGACGATGGCGCCGACCGAGCCCGAGATCAGGCGCGCCTCGCGCGGCGCCTCCCACGACGGATCGAGCGCAAACCAGCGCTGCTCCTCCAACAACACGAGCACGCCATGGAAGTGATTGGGCATGACCGTGAATTCATCCAGCCGTACCTGTGAGAAATGCGACGGGATCGCCAGCCAACAGGCTGTCGCAAGGATCCCACGCAGGGTCAGGCGCTTCTCGCGCATCACGGCGCGCGCAAAGATCGGCTGGAAGCGGTGCGTGTTCAGGGTGATGTAATACGCGCCAGGCGATGTGTAATCCCATGTCGCGCAACGCACCGAGCGTCGGCCGCCGGGCCACATCGTCAGGCCATCGCTTTCGGCCGATATTGCAGCGCCTCGGCCAGATGCCCCGACGTGATGGAGTCGACGCCGGCCAGATCCGCGATCGTGCGCGCCAGCTTGAGCACACGGTGGAAGGCGCGGGCTGAGAGCCCGAGCCGGCTCATCGCGGCCTTCATCACGGCCGCCCCAGCTTCGTCGAGCCGCGCGTGAAGACGCAGGTCGCCGGGCCGCATGTCGGCATTGCACAGACAGGACCCACCCGCGAACCGCCGTCGCTGACACGCGCGCGCGACCTCGACCCGCTCGCGGATCGCGGCCGACGACTCGGCGATCCGCGTGTCGGCCAGCTTCTCGTACTCGACCCGCGGCACGTCGATGTGGATGTCGATGCGGTCGAGCAACGGCCCGGAGAGCCGCTTCTGGTACTTGGCGATCGCGCCCGGCGCGCACGTGCACTCGCGGCTGGGGTCGCTGGCGTAACCGCACGGGCAGGGGTTCATGCTTGCCACCAGCATGAAGTTGGCCGGGAACGTCAACGTGCCCTTCGCGCGTGAGATCGTGACGACGCGGTCTTCCAGCGGCTGCCGCAACACTTCCAGAGTGCGCGCAGCGAACTCGGGCAACTCGTCGAGGAAGAGCACGCCGCGATGGGCCAGCGAGATCTCGCCCGGCCGCGGCACGTTGCCGCCGCCGACCAATCCGGCGTGCGAGATCGTGTGGTGCGGGCTTCGAAACGGCCGTTGCTGGATCAGCGGCGTGTCGGCCGGGAGTTGATCGGCGACCGAGTACACGCGCGTGACGTCGAGGGCCTCGTCGATGCTCAGCCCCGGCAGGATCGAAGGCAGGGCGCGCGCGAGCAGGGTCTTGCCCGCGCCCGGGCTGCCCGACATCAGCACGTTGTGCCCGCCCGCCGCCGCGACCTCGAGCGCGCGCTTGACGTGCTCCTGGCCTTTGACGTCTTGAAAATCCGTCGGCACAAAGACCGGGCCCGGCCGCAGCGCCGGCGCCTCGTGCTCGGGCGCGATCAGCACGAGGCCGAGCAGATGGTTGACGATGTCGGCGAGCGTCGTCGCCGCGATCACGTCGACGCCGGGCACCAGCGCGGCCTCGCGCGCGTCGGCAGCCGGGACGATGATGGCTTTGAAGCCCTGGGTGCGCGCCAGCGCCGTCATCGGGAGCACCCCGCGCACGTGCCGCACCAGCCCGTCGAGCGCCAGCTCGCCGACGATCAGCGTGCCCGCAAAGACCTCGGGCTCGAACACGCCGGCCGCGGCCAAGACACCGAGCGCGATGGGCAGGTCGTAGGCCGGCCCCTCCTTGCGCAGCGCTGCCGGCGCGAGGTTGACGGTCAGGCGGCGCATCGGCATCGCGTAGCCGGTGTTGCGGATCGCGGCCGCCACGCGCTCGCGGCTCTCCTGCACGGCGATGTCCGGCAGCCCGACGATGGTGAAGTTCGGCAAACCGTTGGCGGTGTCGACCTCGACCTCGACGACGTGGCCGTCGAGACCGATCACGGCGCAGCTGATGACCTTGGCGAGCATGCAGTTCCCCCTTGAACGGCAGGCTCAGTCTAGTGCGCGGGGCAGGGGGTGGGTCCTCGATCTGTCCTCCCGGCTTGGCGGCTCGGGGATGAGGCTGCGGCGATGGCGTCGTGTCAGCCGGGAAGGTCGGCCTTGTCGACGTAGCCGTTCTTCCAGGCCCAGGCGGCGGCCTCGGCGCGGCTATGGAGATCAAGGCGCTGGTAGAGGTTCGAGATGTGGTTCTTGACCGTGCCCTCGGCGATGCTCAACGCCTCGGCGATCTCGGCGTTGGTGGATCCTGCGGCAAGCAGGCGCAACACCTGCGCCTCGCGATGGCTGAAGGGCTCGCTCGCCCTGTCGAGCGGCGATGCGGCCGCCTCGGCCAGTGCCGTCGCCGCCACAGCGCTCACCCAGGGCTTTCCGGCCATGATCGACCGGATCGCGACGGCGATGTCGGCGGGGTCGTCGCTCTTGACGAAGTAGCCGAGCGCGCCGTTGCGCAGAAAGGCGCGGATGGTCTCGGCGTCGCCCGAGGCGGTCGTCACAAGCACGCGCACATCGGGCCGCGTGGCCGCCAGCTGGCGCATGATGTTGATCGCGCTCAGGCCCGGCATGCTCAGATCAAGCAGCACGACGTTGGCCTGGGCCGCGGTGATCAGAGGCAACACTTCATCGCCGGTCGTGCACTCGCCGACGGTCTGCATGTCGGTCTCGCGCGCGATCTCGGACCGCAAGGCGTTGCGCACCAGTTTGTGGTCGTCGGCGATGACGACGCGGATCACGGGGGGTGGGTTCATGGTTCCGGGGAGGATGATAGCAGAGGTGGAATGAACCGCGACGACGCGAAGCAACACGTGTGAATCAGCAATTTGATGCTGTTGGCAAACCGGATTCGGACGGCTGGCCCTGTACACGGATCACACGGATGTTCACGGATGGCACGGAGCCATTCGAGAGGTTTCCGTGTGATCCGTGCTATCCGTGAACATCCGTGTACCGGTCCGGCCTGTTCCGGGGCGCCTGACAACGTGCGATCGGGTTCGCCAACAGGATCACGTCCGATGGCAGTAAGCCATCGGCGTTGCCAGGCGCGAAATCTAGCCGCGTCATCCGCGGAAAAAGGCCTCTGACAACTCGTGCATGCACACAGCAAGATGTGTGCACGGGCACCGGTTTCGCCAGCAACCGGCGTTGACAGGCGCGGATGAGGGCCGCGAATTCCGCGAAAGCCGCGAATTGGAACCCGCACATCCGTCGCGTCTTCGCGGTTCGCCGTTTCATTCAGGCCGCAACGGCGCGCGGCACTCGAGCCGCGTCCCCTGACCCGGCTCGGCGTGGATCGTCAGCGTGCCCCCCACCGCCGCCAGCCGCTCCTGCAGCCCCAGCAGCCCGAAGTGCCCGGCCGGCGCCAGCTGCCCCAACCGACCCGGCGGCGTGAAGCCCCGCCCGTCGTCGTGCACCACCAGCGTCAACCAGCCCGCCTCCGCCTCCAGCAGCACCGACACCCGGCTCGCCTGCGCGTGTTTGGCGATGTTGTTCAACGCCTCGCGCAGCGCGCTGTAGAACGTCGACGCCAGCGGCTCCGGCAGCTCCAGGTCCTCGTCCGGCCGCACCGCCAGGTCGCACCCGATCCGGTGCGTCCGCGCGAACGTCCGCGCCAGCCCACGCGCCGCCGCCGCCAGCCCGACCTCGTCCAACGCCGGCGGACGCAGGTCGGCCGAGATCCGGCGCACGTGCGTGATCAGGTCCGAGATCTGGCCGCGCGCCTCGGCCGCCTCGGGCACATCGCGCGCCGCCGCCAGCGAGAAGTTCAGGCTCACCAGCGGCTGGATGATGTGGTCGTGCAGCTCGCGCGACACCCGCCGCCGCTCGTCCTCGCGGGTCTGCAGCGCCGCCCGCGAGAGCTGTTCGAGCTCGCGCGCGAACTGGGCGTTCTCGAGCGCGGCCCCGATCTGGCGCGAGGCCAGCGCGATCAACTCGACCTCCTCGGGCGCGTAGGGGCTCGGCTTGCGGCCAAGCACCAGCACGGCCTGCAGGGCGCCGTGGGCCAGGATCGGCCACCACAGGTCGAAGACCGGGCCAGCGAGCCAGGCGCGCTCGGCCTCCGAGAGCCCGGGGCGGTCGAGCGCGGCGCGCAGGTCGATTGTGTTGCATGGCTCGGCCCAGGTCGCGAGCTGGGCGATCAGCGGCGCGAGGGAGTCGACCTCGACCGGGAGCGCGGCGGCGGCGCCGGTCGGGTCATGGGCGACGAGGCGGAAGGCCTTGCCCTGCGGGACGCGGTAGAGCAGACCGACCGGGCGCACCTCGAGCGCGGTCGCGAACTGCTGGCAGAGGGCCAGGGCCCAGGCGGCGGCATCGGAAGAGGCGGCGAGGGCCTGGTCGACGCCCTTGAGCGTGGAGCGGAAGCCCTCGTACTGGCGGTAGAAGAGGGCGTCGACGCCGTCCTGGATGCGGCGGCGGGCGGGCTCAAAGGCGACCGCGAGCGCGCCGGCGAGCACGACGAGGACGACGATGAAGGCCGGGCCGGTGGGAGCGAGGCCGAGCGCGATCAGACCGAACACGGCCGCGACGAGCAGCACCGCCAGAAGCGCGACGGCGATCAGGTACCCGACGGCCCGGCTGACGCGCCCGTCGTACCGGATCAACCGATAGCGCAGGATCGCGTAGGTGTAGCCGAACGGGATCAAGATCATCGGCAGAGCCGTGAAAGAAACACTGACGTAGAACCGCGGGGCAAATAACGGAGGTATCGCCGACAGCAGCAGGAACGGCAGGAAGCCTGCCACGCCAGATACGATGACGATCAGAGTCGCGCCCCGCACCATCGGGTCATGATTGCCTCGCAAAGCGGTGATGAGGAGGCCCAAGATCGCTAAGAGGCACAACACCAGCTCAAGGGTGACAAGATTGTCGAGCAAGCCCATGAGCCAGATCACTTGCTCGATCGCCACGAGAGAGCCAATGATCACACCGGCTCCAACGACCACGGAGATCACGTACCAAAGGCCCAACACGACCGCCGCACTCGACGGCAGGATTACCCGACGTGGAAACCACAGATGCACATCGATGGAGACCACGCCCAACAACAGCGCGATCGCCAGGTTGAGAGCATTCGATTGGTTATTGGTCGCCGAGCCCACCGAGCTCAGAGCGATATAAACCACGATCAAGTACATGAACAAGATCATGAGTGATCTCGCTCGCAACTCACCGGCATCCGACCGGAACAGCGACGCGATGACGATGCCGGATGTCAAAAAGGCGGCCGCAACGGCCAGTCGCGAAATACGCCAGAAGACCGCGTACGCGGTCGATGGAGCCGCCAGGCGCACACGTTCCTCGCGTACCGTCCCAGATGGGTCTTCGACGGCAAGGACCACCACATCACCCGCCTGACGAGGCTCGGATGGATCGATCACCTCACCGGCCGGATTCCCATTGACGGCGATAACGCGCTCGCCCACCGCGAGTTTGCCTGCCGCCGGGCCGCTGGGATCAACCCAGGAAACGACGTTTTTTGAAGTGGGAAGAGTACCGAACCCCGCATCCGGAGTCCGAAGCAACACATACCCGGACCAAAGCAATGTCAGCAGGGAAAGCAACGCCCCCACAATCGGCAACACACCGCTGAGCGTCGCGCCCAGCTTGTGCATACGCGTCGATCGTGAAGGAGCAGTGGTGGACATGGTGGACTTGCTGCGGCAAGCGGTGACGCGGAGGTAAATGACCGCCCCTCGCCAGAGTATAGCCTTTGCGCCGGAACGGGCCGCCGACCGCCGCCGCTCAGGCCGCCAGACGCCGCGCAGCCCAACCCAGAACGATGGCCAACGCCAGAGCCAGAGCCAGCGTCACGCCGAAGCCCAGCGGCGCACGCGCCAGCAGGCCAAGCCCGGCGAACGCGCCCCCGCCAATGAGCGTCGCGCCGAGCGCTATCAGATGCCGGCGCTGGATCGCTTCCGGCCGTTCGACGATCGGCGGCGCCTTGTGTGGCGTCACCCGGCGAACGAAACGATCCAGATCCCAGACGGCGAGCGCGCCCAGAAGCGCGGGCAGCAACCACCCGAGCGGCGCGCCCATCCAGGCCGCCGCCCCCACCAGGCCGACCTGGCCGACAAAGACCACGTGCGTGGACCACGACCAGCGCCGCAGCGCGCCGACCCAGCCGAGCACGCCGAGGACGACCGCCGCGATCGAAAGCGACACGTTGGCCCCGAAGCCGCAGGCCGCAATCAGCGCAACCGACACCGCGACCAACGCCGCGCGCTGCAAGAGGGTCGCCGTCGTCATCGCCCCACCCCGTGCGCCCGGCGCGAGGCAGCCAGCAGACCATACCCGGCCTGCTCGAGGATGCCGGCCAAGGGCTCATCGACCCGCCAATGGATCACCTGAACCCCGGCCCGGCGCAGCCCATTGATCAGAACGGCGCGCTCGACCCGGGCCAGCCGCTCGGCCTGGGCGACGTCGGCACGGCCGCCGTCGGGTGTGAGCAGGCGCTCGGCGTACAGCGGGTCCGGGCTGACGACCAGCACCGAATAGCCCTGGGCGCGCAAACCGACTAGCGGCTCGAGATCGCCCGGGATCAAGGGCCCGACGTACACGACCTGACAGCGCGCCGGCAACATCCGCACCGGAAGATGACGCAGCGCTTCCAGCGCGTAGTTGATGCCCGTGTCCGCTGCGGCCAGGACGCGCAGGATGCGTTCGCGCTGTTGCTTGCCGTAGCCGGGGAAGACGCGCGCAATGCCGGCGCCATACACCAACAGGCTGACGCAGTGCCCGGCCTCGAGGAAGGCCTGCGCCAGGCCGGCGGTCGCCTCCACCGAGTAGTCGAACAACCGGCGCCCGTTGACGGCGATGTCGACATGCGGTCGCGCATCAAGGATCAGGCCGACGTCGGCGACACGCTCCTGCTCGTACTCGTTCGCGAACAGGTCCACGCTATGCCGCGCCGAGGCCTTCCAGTTGATGTGCCGAAGCGAATCGCCAAGCTGGTACTCGCGGACGCCGAGGAAGTCCATGCCCGTGCCGCGTCGCCGTGAAGGGATCGGACCGGTGAAGCCCTTGGTCTGCGGCGGCCGGATCGGCAGCGCCGGCAGCTCCGAGATCCGCGGGTACATCAACAGATCGGACCGCGCCGCGACCACGCCCTGTTGCGCGAACAACCCGAAGGGATCCAGCCCAGCGGCTGCCAGGCCTTCGAAGCGGTAGCGCCCGCGTCGGCCCTGCAGGCGATACGTCCAGCTGAGCGGCTCGCCGGCTTCGAGGCGCGCCAGACGCGCGGGTCCGGGCTCGACGATTTCGGCCGGGGGCGGCACGAGATCGTGGAGATACAGTTCTTCGATGGTGCCCCCGGCGTTGTGCACCGCGACGGTCGCCGAAACCGGCATGCCTTCGGTGATCCGGTCCGTGCTCAACCGGCGCTCGGCCTTGAGTTCAAACGTTTGCGGCGCGCGGAGGTAGGCGACGACCAGGTACGTCGCCAGAGGCAACGCGAGCGCCAACAGCTCGCCGCGCAGCCCGATCAGGCCGGCCAGCGCCAGCCCGAGCACGAGCAGCGCCGGCACCCAGAAGGCGCGTTGGATCATAGACCCTTCACGACCGGCACCGGCACGGCGCTGACGATCTCGTCCAGGATCCGGTCGATCGCGGCCCGGCTGTTCCACAACTCGGGTTCGAGAATCAGGCGGTGCCCCAGCACCGGGCGCACGAAGACCTTGATATCGTCGGGGATGACGTACCCGCGGCCCTGCAACACGGCCCACGCGCGCCCAAGCTTTAGCAGCGCCAGCGCGCCGCGCGGGCTCGCGCCCACCGCCACGTTGCGGTGCTCGTGCGTACGCTGCACAAGGTCGACGATGTAGAGCTCGAGATCCGGGTCGACATACACCTGCTCCACGGTCGCGCGCATGGCCTCGAGGCCGGCGGCGTCGGTGACGGCCTTGAGCGCAAAGGCGTCGCTGCGCCGTTCCTGGCGCCGGCGCAGGATCGTCTGCGCCTCGTCGCGGCTCGGGTAGCCGATCGCCAGCTTGAGCATGAAGCGATCAAGCTGGGCCTCGGGCAGCGGAAAGGTGCCTTCGTACTCGATCGGGTTCTGCGTGGCGATGACGATGAAGGGCTGCGGCAAGGCGATCGTCTCGCCCTCGAGCGTCACCTGATACTCCTGCATGGCCTCGAGCAGGGCCGACTGGGTCTTCGGCGAAGCGCGGTTGATCTCGTCCGCAAGGATGATGTTGGCGAAGATCGAGCCCTTGCGCAGGATGAACTGGCCTTGTGTCCGATCATAAATGTAGCCGCCGGTGATATCGCCGGGTAACAGATCGGGCGTGAACTGGATGCGCTTGAAGGCCATGCCGAGCGCCGTCGCGTAGCTGTTTGCGATCAGGGTCTTGGCCAGACCCGGGTAGTCCTCGAGCAGCACGTGGCCGCCCGACGAGAGAAACCCGGCCAGGATCATCTCAAGCGCCTGACGTTTGCCGACCACGGCCTTCTCCACCTCGGCGATGATCGTCTGCGCCAGAGCCGCGACCTCAGTATGAGCGAGAGTCATCCATGTCCTCCAAAAGGCCCTCAAGGAACTTGAGGACCGGTTCGATTTCGGGATTCGGTCGATTCGTGTCCTGTTGCCGGCGCGGCAGCCACTGCGCCACCCAGGCGCCGGCGCGCGCGAGCAAACCTGGCGCCTCAGGCCGCGGCGAGCCCGCAAGACCCAGTGTGACACGCACGTCATCGGGCAACGGGATCGCGCCGGTGCGCAGCATCTTGCGCGCCTGTTCGTCCGAGACGTGCTGATGGTGTGCCCAAACCTCGGTCACCAGCGCGCGCAACTCAGCCTGCTGCGCCTCACGCGCAAAGACGGAGTCGTGCTTTGCCCGGACCCGCACCAGCCAGTGCCGGATACGGCCATCGACGACAGGGCGGGCCGCAAGCGCGTGAGCGCGCTCACGAGGCACGCGCGGGCGCTGAGACCAGACCAGGCCGAGGATCAGGGCGATCACCACCGCCGCCACCCAGATACAGCCCTGATCGAGGCTGTTGAAAAGCAAGCCGCCGTACCAGCCGAAGTACAGTAACGGATTGACGATCGTCTCGGCCAGCGCGGCCCGAAACACAAACGCCAGGACTCCGACGACTACGAACGCAAGTGCCGCGACCAGCGCCGGAGGCAAGGTCTGGGCTTTCATGCTTCACCCCGGCAGAAGGCCAAAAACGCCTCAAGGCTCTCCCGCGCCGCCTGCTTTTCCGCCTCGCCGACCGATTGGCGACCATATCGGACCTGCTCGAACAGCCGCGTCAACACCCCGATCGGTCCAGCCGGGAATCCCCGGCTCAATAGCTCGCCCGCGAACTCGGCCGCCGTCATCGCCTGACCTCGCTCGATGCCGCGCGCATCTCGAAGCGTGCGGCCCATCTGGGCGTAGCAGGCCACGATCACGTCGCCCAGCTCCTCCCCAGCGTCCAGGGCGTCGAGCGCCGTTTTGGCTCCGCGTGCCAGGTCGTCAAGCGGTGGAAGCGCGGTCTCCCGGCGACGAGCTTGCTGCCGGGCGATCCAGAAAACGGCGAGGCCGCTGAGGGTGGCCAGGGCCAGGGCCGCCCCGGCGAGCATCCAGGGTTGAGGCTCGGCGACGAATTCGGGCGGCCGCTGAAGCGGCGACTCGCCCACAGGAGCTTCATCGGCCGGGGCCTGTTCCTGGGTGACGCTGGCCGGCGGCTGCGTCTCAATATCCTGATCGGCAAGCCACGAGGCCGCCGCCCAGAGCACAGCCAGCATCAGCAAATCGGTCAACAGCCGACGACGGCCTTCGGGCGTCATCAGGTTGACCAGGATGTAAAGCGGCAGGACCAGGAGCGCGAGCGCCAGAAAGGCGCGCAGGCCCAGGATCAGCCAGCTGGCGTCGGTTGCGAACGGCGCGACGGACCCTCCTGGCGGTGGCGCGCCTTCGAGGAGCACCGGTGTGCCGGTCTGGAGCTTCAGCGCCGGGAGGCTGACAGCCAGCAGCAGCAACAGCGCGATCACCGCGCCGCCGAGCCACAGCCCGCGCTGCTGCATGAATCTGAACATCAACTCCCCTGACTGTCCTGGCGAAAAGGTCGACGTGTCTGCGCCATCCATGCTGCGCCCAACCGGTGAGGATTCTAGGGGGCACGCACGCATCGGTCAAGAAAGCCACAGCTGGCGCTCACCGAGTGCGGCGCCGGCCGGCGCGGTGTCGGACCAGATGCGCGCGGACCCAACAATCCCGGTAACTTGTAGGGCGGCTCAGGGTGGCTTTTCAAAAACCGAGCGCGTCAACTCAACCCGTCGTCCTGAGCTCCCAGATCTGATGGCGCTCGCAGGTCTCATTGTAGCGACGGATCAACATGCGGTTGTCGTCGCTGGGGTGGATCGCGCCCTCGGTGTCCACACACGCCAGAACTGTGTGAATCAGGCCGCGCACCACGCCCAGGCGATACAGCTGCACGCACTCATTCCAGGCGAAGTCGACCACGCCGCCGGACCGCAGCGCGTTGTGATACAGCTGGATGAGCTCGTGCTCTCGAAACCGAACCCGCGGGCCCAGGCCGCCGACCAGCAGCGAAGCGAGGTCGATCAGCCCGCTACCCAGTGTCAATTGCTCCCAATCGAAAGCGATCGCGGTGGTCGTGCGCGCTCGACCTTGGAAGAGGAGGTTCTCGGCCCGATAGTCGCCGTGCACCAGTGTCTCAGGCGCGGCAAAGAGCGGCTGGAGGGTTCGTCCGATATTGCCCACTAAACGATCGCCAAATAGACGCACCGGCCTCGAGAGCCCGAAGTACAGGCTCGCCGACACGCGCGGCCAGGTCTCCTCGAACCGGGCTTCGATCTCCTCCGGTGTAGCTGCCGCAGTGCGGGTGACCATTTTACGCAACGTCGGCAAAGGCGGCCGATCCACCCTCCCCCAGTGCATGGCATGAGCCGCCGCCAGACCTCGGATGGCCGCACGGGCCTGGTGAGCCGAGAGCCCGGTGCGCTGAGAACCGGGGATCGCCTCACGCACATCGTCCAGCAGGAGGAATGACTCGCCTTTGTCGAGATCGATGCGCGCCAACAGGCACCGCGGCGTCGCCAACGGGAGCAGCGGCGCAAGAAAATGGTAGAAAAACACCTCGCGGGCGCCAGGCGCATAGCCCGTCAGTGGCCCGGGTGGCGGCGGCACTTTGAGGATGAAGTAGGCGGGCCGGGTGAGCGGTCGACGCTCAAAGACGACACGCAGGCGCCATATCGCGGCACGCTCGTTCGGCACCGGTTCGACGAGCAGGCTCGTGGCTTCGGGCCCGGCCGTCTCGCATGAGTCGGTCAGCACCTGATTGAGCCAATCCAGGGTAATGTCTGTGGCACGCACGCGTCCCCCCGGTCACTCCACGAAACGTAAATAGATCCCCTCGAGCCGGCGGACCCAGGCCGGATCGGCGGCCACGGCCGTCTCACGATTGAAGGTCTGCCCCACCTCGCCCATGAAATCTACGCAGAACACGGCAGTGTAGAAATCCAGCACCGCCAGTTGATCCTGGCCAACGTCCGCGCACTGACACCATGCTTGCAGATAGTCCAGGTCATGCCCGCCGCTGAGCAGCGCCATCTTCGTCAATGCGATCGTCCACAGCGGATCGCCATAGCATACGACGTCCACGTCTACGATGCCGCTCAACCGGCCCTCATGTACAAGGACGTTCTTGGTCGTCGTGTCATCCAGAAACGCGATCGGTCGAACCCCGACCAGATAACGGTCCCAGTCACCGAGCCGAGCCTCCAAACGCGCCACGTGATCGGGGTCAAAGACGCCGCCGTGTACGATCCGCGCCCGGCTGCGCGCCAACGACGCAGCCACCACGTCGCGCCACGTGCGATGAGGAAATGGCCCGGCCTCGTCGGCCACATAACCGTAACCCGCGCCCGGGGGCAAAGCATGCACAAGTCGCTGCGCCGCGTCGACGCCGGCGGCGACCTCGCGCTTCTCGACCAGAGACAGTGATGGTAACACCTCGCCCAGATCCACGCCGGGCAGGTGTTCGAGCACCAGGGCCGAAAACGGCGTCAGTGTCGCCTCGAGATCGGCGAAGAGCACGCGCGGCACGGGGACGCCCAGCGCACCCAACCGCTTCAGCCATCGGTTCGCGCCGTTCAGCCCGCCGGCCATCGAATTCATTCGCACGACGACCCGGGTGCCGCCGGCGGTCACGATGTCATAGACGTAGTTTGCCAGACCGGTCGGGAAGCGCGCGATATTCGCTGCGGCCTCGCCGAGGGCGGGTTCGATCAACATCGCGGCGTCGGTTTCGGTCGGCGGTGGTTTCACGCCAGAACTCCCGGTCGGCAACGGCGGTCGCCCAAGCGGGATAGGCGGTGTTCGAATGGACTGAACTGCATTCCGCAATTATCCGTCAAACACGCGCCCGGCTGAGAGGTCCGTGTCGTGGGACTACGGCGTGCGTTCGTAGATGATGAGCTGGCCGCTCTCAAAAACGCGCGTGAGCGCGTCGTCGAACTTGCGCAGCGGAGGCGCGTTCGGGCCCACCAGGTACTTGGTCTCTTCGACCCGACCGACGATGACGTAGCGCACGTCATAGCGTGCCAGGATCTCGCTCAACACGGCCGGGTCACGCGTGGTATAGAGGCGTGCGACGTCGGCCTCGCGCTCGGCCAGAACGTCGTCGAGCGCCGAGCCACGCCATTGACCCTCGTGCCCCGGCCAACCCAGCACCGTCGGCAACCCGGTGGCCATCGAGACGCGCGAGTAGATCCCGTCCATCCAGTACTGGCCGCTGATCCCCTCGACAATGACATCGCCGGGGTCAGCTTCGCTCTCGAGCCACTGGATCGCCGCCCAGTCGTCCGGATAGGTCCGAGCGAAATAGGCGAGGCCGTCGAGCGTCGGCGGCTCGGTCAGGGCCACAGAGGCCGCTCCCGCGATGGTATATGCAAGGCCGCAGCCGACCGCCGCGAGCGTCGTCGCGCCCACGACGCCGCGCACCCGACGTCCGGCCGTGCGCCACAGCCACCACAGCCCGACCCACCCTGCGACACCCCAGAGCACCCAGGCCTGGAAGTAAAGCTTGAACACCGTGTTCATCCGCGCGCCGAACATGTCGCGCAGGTACAGCCATTCGGGCCCGACGACCAGGAGCGCCCCGACGGCGATCAGGATCAGAGCGAAAGCCAACGGCGCCGGCGTCCGCGAGCCTGCGCCGACGGGGTCGCGTGGCGATGTCCAGGCGCCGAGGAGCGCGGCGGTTGCCCCGGTCATGCCCGCCGGAATCAGTGTGGACCAGGAATCCAGCAGGCGCCGCACAACGATGTGAGCAGCGGCCTCCCGCATCGACAGATCGCCGAGCGGGCCGAGCGCAGTCGCAGCGAGCACCGGGTCGAACCAGCGGAACAGGGTCAGCGCCAGCGCCCCGCCTGCCAGCAACCCGACCAGGGCGCCGCTCCAACCAAACGCCGCACGCCAACGAAAGCGCACGCCCTCACGGCGGGCCAGCACGATCAGCACCAGGGTCACGCCGAGCAGGATGTGGCCGAAGAACACGACCGTGTGCTGAAAGCGGGTCGGATAGACGAGATTAGCCAGCACCCCGCCCGCCTGCGATTGAAAGGCGAGATAGAACGGCAGGTACAGGATCCCACATAGAACCGTCAACGTTCCGAGTGTGAGCGCGATCTCGCGCCATGCGGCGCGCACGGCCGGCCAGCCGTCGCGCTGAGCGCGCCCGACGATGAACGCCGCGGCGACGATCAACAGCTGAACCGGAAGATCCCAGGTATTGAGGAAGCCCAGCGCGCCGATGACGACGGCCGAGCCAAGCACCTCTCGCCGCCCGGGGTGCCGCGCCCGGGGCTCAAGACCCACCATGAACCACGACAGTGAGACCCCGAGCGCCAGCAGATCGAACGGCAGCGCCAGCACGTGCGGGTGCAGATCGCCAAGGATGAACGAGAACGCCGGGAACTCGGTGATGACGTTGGCGCTGACCGAGGCGCCCGTCAGGTCGCGGTCGTTGGTGATGCGAGCCGCCTGGAACCACCACCACCAGCCGAGATCCAGATTGGGCCGCGTCGTCACGGTTCCGGCCAATGGACCCGAGATGCCCTGCGTGTCCAGCCACGCCCAGAACTCGACCGCGCCAAACTGCGGGCCGACCGAGGCCGCACCTGCCGAACCATCTACCGCGGCGGTCTGCCCGGCGGAGGAGTACGGGATGATCACGGTCGTTTCCGCCAGGGCGCCGTTCACGTACAACCCGCGCAACACGCCGTACAGGTTGCCGGCCAGGATGACGAAGACCGGTGCCAGCAGCGCCGGGAGTCTGGCGGAGGCCCAAAACGCGTGGCTTGAACGCGCCCGTGCCAGCTCGGGCCCTCTGTCGGCGACCACGACCGCGCCAACCAGGTTCAGCACGACACCATAGACGCCGCCGGCGCTCAACGCCAGCCATGTCGCCAGGCTGAGGTTGAAACTCACCGCCGCGGTTGCTCCGGAGAGATGCGTCAACAGCGCCACAAGCACGTAGCCGAAGTAGTAATAGCTGATCGAGTAGCCCGACAACCAGGCATCCTGAGGGGGGAAGACCGGGCTGTGCAGCACGCTGTTGATCAGCATGAGCTCCATCGGTTTTTCGGTGGCGACGATGTCGGGATTGTGCGCGCGGAGCCAGACCCCGGCCGCGAACACGGCCAGGAACAGAGTTTCGCCTGCGGCGATCGGCCTCCAGTGCAGGCGCAGAGCGGTCGTCAACTCGGCCCACCCGTCGCGGCCCACCCAGAGCGTGCCGACCAGCAGGGTCAGGCCCATCGCCAGACCGGCGCTGACCGGGCCGTTCTGCAGGTAGCCCAGCATGTTCAGGAGCCAGAAACCGTATCCCGCCAGCAGCAATCCGAGTGGACGCGCCAGGGTGAGACCGTGGTCTGGGAGACGATGCAGCAGGCGATACGCGATCGGGATGCCGGCCAGACCCGTGGCCCAGAGGATCACGAACCAGGCCAGGAGCACAAAACTATCCGTCATTCTCTGCCTCTAACCAAATATCGCGATAGTTTATCCCACCTTTCGTTGCGTGCCAAACCTTTCGATATCCAGGGCCATCGCACCTAAATTGGCTTCGACGTTTCTTTTGCCGCGGATTGCGCGGATTTCGCAGATAGGGAGCGTGTTTCCACAATCCGCGTCATCCGCGCAATCCGCGGCGAAAACATGCCTTGTTTGGTTTAGAGGTGATTGCCCTGTGTCGATATCGGGAATGGCCGGGCGAAGCCATCCCGTTCGTCTCATACGGCGGCAACGCAAGCCGTGGTCTGAACGAGTGTTCTCTGTTGTGCGGCCGCAGTCTTCGCGCACTCGACAGTAGTGGGTATCGAGGACGGACCGTGTCAGGGCCGCTGAATGGTCGGCCTGGCAAAGGCCAGCACGTAGCCGTCCACGTCCTGGCTGTACGCGACGTCATGGCCCCAGTCGCGGGCTTGGAGCGGACTGAGCTCCCGGGCTCCGGCGCTCACCGCGCGCGCATGGCAGCCTTCCGGATCGGCGACGACCAGATACACCTCGCCGCGTAGCGACCGCGCCGGGATGGCTGCGGTGTCCAGGGCGAGCAATTTGCCGATGCCGCGCTCCGGCATCAACCCGAGCACGACGGCGTCGGCCAAACCGAACTCCGTCATCCCGGGCACGTCCAGCGTTGGCGCGCTGCCCAGAACGCGCTCATAGAAGGCGGTGCTGGCCGCCTGGTCTCGGACGTAGAGGATGAAGTGAGCGCGTTCGATCTGTGTCATGTCAATACCCCCGAAATCGCCACGAACAGATTGACGTGGTCAGAAACGCGAGGCCGCAACCTGCCGGCTCTCTGGGCTGTTCACGAGAGACCGAGGCGGTGGAGGTTAGCGACCGCCTGTCACGTCGAGGATCGTTCCGGTCACATACGACGCTTCGGGCGACAACAGCCACAGAATCGCCGCGGCGACTTCCTCGGCCTGGCCGCCGCGCTGCATCGGCACGGACGACTTCACACGATCGACGCGCTGTGGCTCACCGCCGCTGGCGTGGATGTCGGTGTAGATGACGCCCGGCCGGATCGCGTTGACGCGTATGCCTTCCGTCGCGACCTCTTTGGCGAGGCCGATGGTGAAGGTGTCGATCGCGCCTTTTGACGCAGCATAGTCCACGTACTCACCCGGCCCGCCCAGGCGCGCCGCCGCCGACGACACGTTCACGATCGCCCCGCCGTTGCCGCCGTAGCGCGTCGACATGCGGCGCACGGCCTCGCGAGCGCAATAGAAGCTTCCAAACACATTGACGGCGAAGACGCGCTGAAGGCGATCGCCGTCCATTTGATCGACCCGCGTGTGCTTCGCCAGGATGCCCGCGTTGTTGACGAGCGCCGCGACCGGGCCGACATGCGCGTCAAGATACTCGAAGAGCGCGACGACTTCGCGTTCCACGCTGACGTCGGCCCGCAGGGCATACCCAGATCCGCCGGACCTCCGGATGTCAGCGACCACCTGCTCCGCGGCTCCCTGCTGGGCGACATACGTCACACAGACGGTGTCACCCCGTTGGGCTGCCAACCGGGCCGTGGCCGCGCCGATGCCTCGCCCGCCGCCGGTGATCAAGAGGATCCGTGACATCCTGCTCCTCGCTTCAACCCGGCAACGAGCCGACCCAATCGACGTCGATCGCGGCACGCGAACCCAGCCGCTCCATCAGCTCACCGGCGTGTTGCTGAACATGGCGGATCGTGTACAGGTGGAGTTCGAGCCTGCTAAAGGGCAGCCAGAAGAAACCCGAATCGGCTTCGAGGTTAAGCAGAGGCACGCGCGTCG
>WBZS01001271.1_pt1 | contig 20958 bp, 18 predicted proteins | sample 5204201 | NCBI WGS metagenome assembly WBZS01 (sample SAMN12344357, study PRJNA552823) | activated sludge metagenome | biome: Activated sludge suspended growth; feature: Nitrification reactor; material: Wastewater; isolation source: activated sludge from nitrification reactor of wastewater...
TGATCTCACGGCGCGCGGTCATCGACAGCTCCTGGCTCACACCGGATCGAACCACGCGCTACGCGGACATCCTCACGTGAGGCAAGCGCTGACCTTCCCGGACCTATTACGTGAGTCTCGTCGCGGGTTTGCCCTGGGGGTGGTCGGCGGGGCAGACTGTGTCCTCGGACAGTCCACGCACACGCGCAAGTGGCGGAACGGCAGACGCGCTGGCTTCAGGTGCCAGTGTCCGCAAGGACGTGGGGGTTCAAATCCCCCCTTGCGCACTCAAGGGTAGTTCCCTGAACTACCAGTTTCGGTTTCCCGAAACTCCCGGCCGGAGATGCTCCGGTCGGGAGTTTCGTGATTGTGGGGCTCGTGGATGCTGCGGGTGCCTCTGCAGGCGCAGTTTTCGTATGCCGAGGAGTCGGTTTCGCCGTCCCGTGACCGTTTCCGGGCAGGCTGACGCTCACGTGGTGCTTGGTGACTGCTGGCTCTGAACTGGTCAGGCCTGTTGCTGCTTGCGTCGGCCCCTGGTCCGCGTGGCCTTGTCGAGTGGCCGGTCGTCGATCGGCTCGCCGAGGTGCACTTGCCAAGGCTCGGGCCGACCCCTGACGGTGTGCCAGGCGTGGAGTCGGACGAGGTTGTGGCCGATGAGGGTGATGGCGAGCAGCATGCCGGTGGCGACCAGCCCGGTCTGCCGGAAGAACCCCCGGTTGACACTCAGACGCTGGAATCGGTTGGCGCCGAACAGGCCCTCGATCAAGCTGCGACGATTGAATGAGAGCGCCCAGCGGGTGGACTGCCAGGGGTGGTGCTGCCGGTCCCGTTGGCGATCACGGTCGGCGACAGTGATCGTCTTGCCGCACCCGCACGATTCGCCAGCGACGCAGGTCGTGGTCGGGATGGTGTGAGGCATCCGCATCGACGCGGGGGTGTTGGGGCAGCGGACCTTGAAAGGGTGCCCGTCGACAGCCGGTCCACGGAAGCGTTGCGTGCCTCGCTTCTTGTTGCGCTTGCCGTGGGCCACGAAGCGATACGGCTCGCGCGCGTCGAAGGCTTCACGGCGTCGAGCCTTCTCGCCTGCGGTCATGCCTGGCTCCGGGGGTTCGAGCGTTCGCAGCTTCTCGGGCAGGGCGCTGGAGTAGAGGGACCCGTCGACCCAGAGCATGCCGACGGCGGGTCCGGGGCGCACGACGCGTTGGGTCTTGTGCAGGTCCATCGTGAGGGTGATGTCGCGGTCGCGTAGGGGTCCGGCGAGTCGATGTCCTTTCGCCGTGGTGTAGGCGCGGTCGAGCAGCGTCTCCGTGCACGTGGGCAAAGTGTCGAGGATGTTCAGGCAGGCCGTGATGCGGTCGCGGTTTCCGGGGCGCATCGCGAGTCCGGCGGCGACTTGGGGGATTGGGTCGCCGCCTGCGGCCGGGGCGTAGGTGCCGACGTGGCCTTCATATCCGAAGAAGTGCTCGGTCGGGCGGCGATGCGTGCCGGTCCGGTGTCCCCACCGTGCATCGCGGTCGAAGGAGTAGAACGAGCGGCCGTGTGCGTCGACCTGACGTTTGTGCGCACGGGCGAAGCTCTCCACGTCGGTGCCATCGATCGCCACCGCCGGGGGTCGTTCGAACTCGGGCGGCAGACTGGCCTGGATGAGCAGAGTCAGGAGCACATCGAGGCTGACCTGCTCGAACGGGCAGCTTTCAGGGCATGCCAGCACTTCACCTGTGTCCAGGTCGACGTCGAGATCATGGTCGTGATCGACCAGGACTCCCTGCTCGACGACGCCCTTGATCGCCCGCCACCCCGAGTGCATCCGCTTGTACTTGACCTGCATGCGCTTCGGGATCCCGAGTGCCGCGCGTTGGCGCGGCTTGAGCTTCTTGACTGATCGGCATACAGCGGAGGTGGTCATCGTGTGCGGCTCGCCGGTGGCGTGGAAGATGTACGCCGCGAGGACCCCCAAGAGCGGGATGAGCCGCGGGCGTCCAGTGCGTCGTTCCGCGGCTGCACACAGCTTGACGGCGATCTTGCTGTTCGCAACCGCGACGGCACGGGCGATCCGCTGCTCGTCGGTCATCGGGTTGGCTGGAGTCGCGTCGCTGCTCAACCGACCGGCGATCGACTGTGTCGACCGCCGCCGGCGGCTCACCGGCGAACCGCCTGCGCAAACAAGGTGGGCTCGTCCGGCTGGTCCACGAACTGTTGGAGCGGCTGGTAGGGACGCCACGAGGTGAAACCCGCGATCTGCATCAGCCCACCCATCGAGATACCAGCGGAGAGGTGCGCGACCATCCACGTGGCTCGGAGGCGGGCTGGGGTGATCGTCGGACAGCCGGACGGGACGTCGGCCTTGCGCAACATCTCGTGGAACGGTGAGCGGTCCCACTTCCTTGGCCGGTCCGCCAGGATCGGCGCGTCGTCTGGTTCCGTGAGAAAGGCGGCGAGGATCGCGTCGTTGGGTGCGGTGATCGGCACGACCCGCGGATGCCGGCTCTCGGTGACGCGGACGCAAAGGAAGCCGTGGAGCGTCTCGAGGTCGCCGACGTTGGCCTTCCACATCTCGTGCGGATGCAGCCCCGCGCCGAGTCCCAGGGCGAGGTAGCCGGTGAAGCGGCGTCGGCGGATGGAGGTGCTCTGGGTGTTGGCGACCTCCCACAGCCGCGTGATCTTGTCCTCGGTGAAGGGAACGAGTGTTCTGCGTTGCCTGAGCTGCGGGGCGTCGGGCGGCCACGGCGCTTTCGTCGTGATCTGTCGAGAGAAGCGACGAAGGTCGGAGCGTCGAGTGGCGCGAGAGGACACGGCCAGGTGGGTGGCCGCGGTGGCGATGTACCGCTCGACTGCGTCAGGAGTGAACATCCGATCCCGGTCCAGTGGGTAGCCCTCGCGCTGCGCCCAAGCCACGAACTGCGAGACCGTGCGCATCGCTTCGATGGCGTGCCGCTCGCTGCGGGGGTGGACCATGAGCACGGACTCGCGGGCGAAGGCCGCGACCGGAGCCCACTCGTCCTTGGGGATCGCGTAGGGCACGTAGTTGAACACCGCGGCCTTCGGGTCATCGTCCTCGGCGTGGCGGTTGACGTGGTCAGTTCCAGAAGAGCACTCTGGACGTGTTGCAGACATAGAAGTACCCCCTCAGGGTGGTTGCGCAAGTGAATGAAGGCAGCGAGCTGGCACTCGCTGAAGCGATTCGCGACGAGGTCCGGAGTTCCTAGGCTCTGGGCCTTTCGCATGTCGGCGGCCTGCGCCGAGGGACTCAGTCCATCGCGGCTCCACGGCACTCGAGGGCGGCGGCCAGGAGGTCGGCATGGACAGCTGTCACAGTGCGGCCGTCAGTCAGGGCGACGTCGTAGAGCTCCTTGGCGAGCCGAGCGGGGATGCGGGCGTCGAAGCGCACGAGCTCATCGGGGGCGTAGTGGCGGGACCGGGCTGGTGGGCGCCCCGTGCGCGCAGGCGGAAGCTCGATCCCGCTCTCTCGCTTTGCCACTCGCCACTCCAGCCCGTCACTCTGCCGTCAGACGGTTGGTAGCCGTCCGCAACAGAGGCGGGTCAGTTCTCTGGCGCCACCGAGCGGCTGCCCGGACGAGTGGCTCACCCCCGCGCCGAAGCGCGTGGCTGAGTCCAGAGTAGGGACTGGGCACTGAGAACGCCACGAAGCCACGCCAGTCGACGGAGACGGCCCCGATTCGGCAACGACCCGTTGCCGAATGAGGCAGCAACCTGCTGCCCAATTGGGCCACAGCCTGCGGCCCGATCGAACTGAACGGACGGCCGGCGGTTCAATGCCGCCGAGGAGCGCGTCGCCGCGTCGATCACGGCGCACACAGTTCTGGAACGACTCCGGAACCCGCCGCGTGGCCTCGAGCCTGTCAATCTTGAACTCGGCTATGTCTGCTTCGAAGAGCATCCACCCGAAGCGCCGAGCGGCGACCGCTGCGTTCACAGGACCGATCCGTCACATATCGTTCACCCCATGACGAGCACCGCGAAGGTCGCCGGTGCTGACCGGCTGGCTGAACACTACGAGGCGCTTGCGAGTCGCTGGCCAGAGACTTCCACTGGCGACTACGCGAGCCTCGTGGTTCCCACGGGCAACGCCGACCAACCGTTTCACGGATGGTTTCATTTCAAGGAAGCGTTTTCACATGAGCTTCTGCGCCGTGTGTTGAAGGATGTACGACTGGACGGGTCGAAGCACCTGTCCGTGTTCGAGCCGTTCGCCGGCGCGGGAACCACGGCCGCTTCAATGGGCCTTCTAGCCGCCGCGGGCGAGCTCGAAACAGCCTCGTACAGCGGATATGAGGCCAACCCGTTCCTTCATCTCTTGAGCTCGACCAAGCTCAGAGCGCTGCAGCAAGAGCAAGACGCGGTGGTCGAGACGGCTTACGCGGTGGCCACCGCAGCCTCGCTGAGCAAGGAGCGCGTTGCCGTTCCTGGGCTCTCGACATTTGAAGGAACGTTCTTCGACACCGATGCCCTGCAGTCGTTGCTCCAGCTCCGTGAGGCCATCGAGGCGGTGGAAGCACCTGAGCTCACGAAGGACGTGCTGCGCGTCTGCCTCGCGGCGACTGTCGAGCCCTCGTCATCACTCAGAAAAGACGGTCGAGCGCTGCGGCGGACAGCTGGGCCGCGCACCGCGGATCCAACCGCCTGGTTCTTGGCGCTAGCCACCCGCGTTGCGGACGATGTCGCCGCAGCAGGCGCCTCGGTATCTGGCGCGGTGACGATCGGTGACGTCCGCGCCTGCCCAGTCACTGGCCCTGCGGACGTTGACCTCTCATTGTTCTCTCCTCCGTACCCGAACAACATCGACTACACAGAGGTGTACAAGCTCGAGGCTTGGTTCCTTGGGTTGATTACGGACCGGGACCACTTTCGAGCGAGCCGTGTCGCGACCCTCAGAAGCCACGGCAGCCTCCGCTGGGCCGATGACTACGCATTCGCAAGCTCTGACGACGCGGCAAAGGTGGAAGCGCTCCTCGATCCCATACTGGAGGCGATTCCGCTTGGTCGCTACGAGTCCGCCCGGCGACAACTGGTCCTCGGCTACGCCGACGACATGTTGACGACATTGCGAGTGGTCGGTGCCCGGCTTCGACCGGGTGGACACATGGTTTGCATCGTCGGTAACTCGCTGCACGGCTCCGGGGACGCGAGCCTGTTAGTTGCGGCAGACTTGCTGATCGCGAGGCTGTCGGAACTCGTTGGACTGCGAGTAGACCGACTTGAGGTCGCACGCGTTCCGACACGTCGAAGCCACACTTCTCGATTCCTTCGAGAGACCGCAATCTTCGCATCGAAGCCGGCCGAACGCAGCCAACCGGAGTCAAAAGCCTGAGCCCAGGAGCGCCGAAATGCCCGACCGAGAAGCCGTATCCCTGCCGTCCCCGCGGAGGATGACACTCCGAAACTTCTCGCTGTACTCCCGTCAGCGGACCATAGATGTCGAGTTCAGCAAGAGCGTGTTTTGCCTCGCGGGCGCAAACGGCCTCGGCAAGTCGACATTTCTTGCAGCGCTGAACTACGCAATCACGGGAACTGTGGCACGGCCCGACACTCATTTCCTTGGCGCAGCAAAATTCTACGAAGACATCGGCGGCTATTCAGATTCCTACTTTGACGGTCGAATCGCAGAGCGCGACCGAGAGATAGCCGAGGTCGAGATTGTGTTTGTCGCAGGTGGGGCGACCTTCGAGTTGGTCCGCGGAATGTTTGCACCGAACGGTCTTCGATCCTGCGTTATCACATACCAGGACGGCACAACATTGGACCTCTCGGCACCGACGTTCACCGACGCAGAGCGACACGGCCGTTACGTAGAGGCGCTTCTAAGGGCCACGGGACTTCGAGCGTTCTCCCAACTGGTCTTCCTTCAATGGTTCGTTCTTACCTTCGACGAGCAACGGCACCTCCTGTTCTGGTCAGACCGCATCATTGAGCAGGCACTCTTCTTGGCATTTGGGTATTCGGCGGACACCGCCGAACAAGCAGAGGCCCTGCAGCGCACCTACGACTCGGCGGATTCGAAGGCCCGCAACCTCCAATGGCAAGCCACCGGGGTGAGGAAGCGGCTGGAGGCGCTCGAGTCCGCGCTCGGTCTCGGCGATTCTGCGGACGATGAGGACTCCGAAACTGTCGCCGCGGAGCACGCCCGGCTCGGAGCCGACCTCGACAACGCGGTCCGCGACCATGAAGAAGTCCTGACCCGTCTGCAGGCTGCGCGCAGCGCCCTTGACAACGCGAGTGCTCTAGAATCGGCCGCTCGGCGGACCTACGAATCCGCATTCAATGACCGCGTGCTGCGCGCGTCGTCAGCGCACTATCACCCCGTTGTGATCGAGGCGGTCGAGCACTCTGCGTGCGAGGTTTGTGGGAGTAGCGGCGACCAAGTCCGCTCCGTGGTCGACGCGGCGCTGAGTAGTGCCAAGTGCCCGTTGTGCACCTCGCCAATCACCCCTGCCGGCGCCGCGGACACTGAAGATCGCGAGCGGCTGCTCGCACACGCGAACGACTTCGCCAGAGCATCGACGTCGACCGAAGAAGCGCAAGCCGCAGTCGCGCGTTACGTTGCCGAACTCGAGAGCGTGACCCAGCGAGTCGTTGCATCTCGTCAGCGCCTTGACGCCTACCAAGCCGACAACACGGCCGCCCTCGCGCGAAGTGGAGCCGACGGAGCCACAATCGCCGGGGCGCAGTCCGGCCTGAAGTCCGAAATCGCAGACCTCATGCGCCAGAAGGATGAGGCATTGACGCGTCGCGACAAGGCCAAGGTCAGTCTCGACTCGCTACGCCGGGCTCTGAGTGGCCGCTTCGCTGAGATGGAGAACGAGTTCGTTCCTCTCCTACAAGATCTGGCGTACGAGTTCCTTGGAGTTCCGCTGCAGGTGGACTTGGAGCGACGAAATCACTCGTTAGGCCTGTCGCTCACCCTCCACGGAAGCCAACGAACAACCGCGGACACACTGTCCGAGAGTCAACGATTCTTCATTGATATCGCGCTTCGTATGGCTTTCGCGCGCAAACTCTCGAGCGGAGGCTCCCCCGCGACGCTCTACGTCGATACGCCGGAGGGCTCCCTGGACATCGCATACGAGGGGAGGGCGGGGCGGCTCTTCGGAAAGTTTGCCGAAGGATCTGATCGACTCGTTATGACGGCGAACATCAATACATCGCGGCTGCTGCTTGAGCTTGCCTCGCGATGCGGGTCGGCCAACATGGATCTTGTACGGATGACGAGTTGGACAGACCTGACGCCCATCCAGGAGGAGGCCCAAGACGAGTTCGAGCTCGCCTATTCGCAGGTTGAAGCAGAGCTGAGCAGGTCGGATCGGTGAGTAGCGCCGCAGTCTTCGACGTGCTGTACCTCGTCCAGGCCGCTGGGTACAGCGACGGCCTAACGCCGTCCGAGCTGAACACACTGGATTACTTAGCCTGTTTGATGTCTGTCTATGACGGGCGCATTCCGGCCGGTTGGGAGCATGGCTATTCGGTCACTGACCTGGGCTCCCCGCACTCGTCAGCCATTCAAGACGCCGTGGATCGCTGCGTCCGCGCAGGCTGGATCTACCGCGGACCGCGGGTGTTGACCATGAGCGAAGCCGGACGTCGCGAACTTGAATTCCAGAGGTTGCTTCCGCCGACGACTTGGCGCGTGCAATATCTAGACGCGGCGGTCTCGGCATCCGTGACGATGACGCTGCCGTCGATCGTTGATGCTCTGAACTACGAGCCGGGCCTTCGTCGTGCCATGCGCTTCGTGCGCCGTCAGCGCCTTCTCGACGACGCATCCGTAGATCTCCTCGAAGCCCAGTTCGACGATCTCCGAGCGGCGATCGGAGGCGACGTTCCCCGTCCCACACTCGTGGTCCCAACGGCCGTCTGGCTCAGCTTCTTGGCGTCAAACCCCAGATTCGAGGACTAGCCGTGTCCTACAACAGCGATGTCATGGCAAAGCTTGCGCAGGAGCACTTTCAGGTCTTCGTGGAGAACCAATACGGCGCTCCCGGTACTGACGCGCTCCAGAAGGTGCTCGCAACGGCACGAGCGATCTTCCACATCAGAACCCCCGAGAGCTTCGCCGTCGGCCTCCTCGTCACTGCTCGCGTGGACGGATCCGCCACAAACGACGCCGATTTTGTGCCTGCTGGCGGAGTGCACGAGATTCAAGCTCTAAGCGACGGCGTCCTAGTCGAAGTGCGCGCCGAAGGCATATTCGCGCGCCCGCGGCGTCCTGATGACTTGAGCACTGACATCGCCGTCGACTGCGTGGTCTACGAGTTCGCACCGAGGGGCGAAGCATTCAGGGAGGCAATCGTGCTCCCCGACCGTGAGGTAGACCTTCCAAACCCCAATGGCTACCCCAGTTCGCTGGCCGCGCCGACGTTTTGGGAACTTGAAGATGCCCTCAACCATTATCACCACAACCTTGCTCGAAACGGCACGTGCAAGATCCTCAAGACTGCTTGGGCTGACGACGGTGAACAACGACGTTTGGCTTTTGTGAACCACCCCGAGAAGATCATGCGCAGCTCGCTCGCACAGCATCTTCGATCAAGCCTGCGCGACCACAAGGTCATTCGGGTAAACGAGGAGCAGAACCAATCTGAAACGGAGCCCGTCGATATCGAAGTGTCGTGGGGTTTCACCACCCACATTGCCCTCCTTGAGATCAAGTGGCTCGGCAGGTGCCTCAAGTCTAGCGGCGACGAGTTGGCGACGTACACGCATTCCGAAGCTCGGGCGAGAGAGGGAGTCCCTCAACTTGAGGGGTACATCGACGAGGCACACGAACGAAACCCTGGGTACGAGATCCGCGGATACTTGGTGGTTTTCGATGGCCGCCGAAAGGGCGTTCGAAAATGGCTTCCTGGAGAGGTTTCAGCCGCCGACGCGTGGCACTACAAGGAGTGCGACATCGACTATGGTGAGGCGATCCCGGACCGGAACGATTTCCGTGTCCCAGTTCGCTTTTACCTGGAGCCGAAGGTGGGCCGCCCCGCACTCTCAGCCTGAGTCAAGGCTTGAAGCCACCGCCGTCGTCATCCAGTGGGTGCGGGAGGGCTGTGCCTTGATGGGCTCTCGGCCTGTGCCGGCTGGGCGCTGAACTGCCACGCCGTTGCAGGTCAGCGGGTTTCGGGAACTACCCACTCAAGGGTAGTTCCCTGAACTACCCGTTTCGGTTTCCCGAAACTCCCGCCCGGAGTCGATCTGGCCGGGAGTTTCGTCGTTGAGGGGGTGGCGACGACCGGCTGCGTCTCCGCTGACGCCCGCTGTTCGCGAAGATGCTGATGGTGCCGGTGACCGGGTCAGCGAACCGGGCTACTTCCATGAATCCGGCGGTCTCGAGAGCGGCGGGAAGGTCGGCGAACGGCTCGGGCCCGTGACCGGTGCGGTCGGCATCGGCATACAGCACCTCTCCAGCCCCGTCACGCCAGGTGTAGGCGTAGCGCGCGTCGTACCCGCCCGCCTCGTCACGTTGCAGCGTGTAGTCCCAACTGATGGTGTGCTCGCCCAAACGCGCGGTGCCGGTCTGGAGAACCGGTGCCGCGGAGGGACCCTGGCGCCGGGGCGTTTCGGTAACCAGCACTCCGCCCGGAACCAGGGCATCGCGCAATGCGGCGATGGCCAGGGCGAGTTCATGACTACGCAGAACGTGCAGGCACCACATTGCCGTGACCACATCCACGAAGCCGCGACGCGTCAGCATGCGCGCATCTCCGGGAAGAACGGTGATGCGCTCGGCGAGCCCCGAGCAGGCCTCGATGTTCGTGATCAGGGCGATGCGCATCGCCCGGGAAGGCTCAAGCGCCCAGCAGGGCAACGACTCCCAGCGTCGCGCCAACGTTGTGGTGAGCACACCCGTCCCCGCCGCAGAGTCCAGTAGCCCGCGGCTGGGCGTCAGACCCTCCGACGCCAACCCGTCGATGATCGCCTCCGCACGCGCCTCGATCTGCGAACGGTGAAGCAGGTCATAGAACTGGGCCCCGATCTCGATGAACGGTGGCCGCTCGTCGATGGGATGGGTCATCTCGACCTCCGGTCATCGAGGCACCGCGGTCGAGCAGTGGGCCTGGCTCTGGCGAACATGCCGGAGCCTCGCCATGACCAACGATGGGCGGTGCAGGCATGGCGGGGCGCAGGATCGCGCGGGAGTCCCGCTGCCGCCCAGGACGCGGCCACGTCTGGGGATCGTGCTATGGGGTTGAGCATGTCGCACGCTAAGCAATAATGATTACGAATATCAATAGCGGCCACGCAAGGAGTGAGGTAGCAACCGATGGGACGAGCTGAGGTCGAAGACATCTGGGCCAGGGCGGACTACGAGCCGACGGCGCGGAGGCTGGCGCCCGCTGCTGCGGTGGTGGCCGACCGGGTGCATGAGCAGATCAGAAAGCCCGCCCGAATCGTGGACCTGGGTGCCGGCCACGGCGATCTTTCGCTTGCCCTCGCTGGCCAGGGTCACCGCATCGTCGCCATCGAGCCGGTGGCGCGCATGCGCGAGGCAGGCGCTCGCCGGACTGGGCCGGAGGTGACCTGGGTAGATGCCATTGGCGAAGAGACTGGGCTCGAGGACTCCTCCGTGGACGCGATTGGCAGCAACTTCGGTGCGTTCTTCTGCGAACCCAAGGCAGGCCCGGCGGAGTGGGCGCGGATCCTGCGCCCCGGCGGGGTGTTGGTCATGACTGCGTGGGACGACCACGGCTTTCTTGCCGAGATGACCCGCCGGATGATGGCCGTGCTGCATCCTGCTGGCGGCGGACCGCAGCATATGCGGTGGGGCGACGACCACTTCGTGCGCACGGTGCTGTCCCCCTACTTCTCGCCCGTGATGATCACCCACGAACAGTTGACCTGGCGGTTCGACTCGGTGGCAGATGGAATGCGGCTCTACCTCAAAGGGAGCCCGACACACGCCTACTCGTTTGCCATGGCAGGCGACAGGTACTCGGCGCTCGAAGCCGCGTTGGAACTCCATCTTCAGGAGGCCGCCGACAGTGGCGGGAAGATCGACAGCGTGGCCGGCTATTCCGTCATCACGGCATACAAGCCACGCTGATCAGCGGTGCGTCCGACTCGACGGACGCACGGTCGCGGGTCCCCCGGGAAAGATCGCCTGGCTCGCCGCCGCACGCCGGTTCAATCCGGCACCCCAGATCTAGCCCAGGTAGGCCGAACGGATCACTTCCGGGTCGTCCCGGACGCTGGCGGCGTCGCTGCGATGCACGATCTGACCGCGCTGCAGGACGACGCAGCGATCAGCCACTGCCAAAGCGGCGTGGACATGTTGCTCGACGAGAAGGACGGCCGTCCCGCCGTCGGCGATCGAACGCAGAGCGGCCAAGAGACGCGCCACCACAAGTGGCGCCAGACCCAGGGTCAGTTCGTCGACGAGAAGCGCCCGCGGTCGAAGACTCAAAGCACACGCGACCGCCAGCATCTGCTGCTCACCGCCGGAAAGCAGGCCGACCCGCCGGGTGGTGAGGTCGGCGAGCGCAGGAAATGGGCTCATCGCCTCGGCGATCGCCTCGGTGTTGCCGCGCGCTCGCAGCTGGAGGTTCTCCAGGACGGTGAGCTGGTGGAAGAGTCCGCGATTCTCCGGGACCAGGGCCAACCCCGCCCGCACGTGCCGCTGTGGCGAGCCGCCGGGGAGCGGACTCCCTCCGAGCTGGATCGTGCCGGCAGTCGCCCGCAGCACGCCAGCCACGGCGAGCATGGTGCTCGACTTGCCGGCCCCGTTGGCGCCGAGCATGAGCAGGATTTCGCCTCGCTCCACGTCGAGGTCGACGCCGCGCACCACCTCGGTCACGCCACGGCTCACGTGAAGTCCGGTGATCTCCAGGAAGCTCATCCGCGGGCCCCCTCCGCCGGGGCAGGATGGGGAGCGCCAAGGTATGCCGTGATGACAGCCGGGTCGGTGCGCACCTGATCGGGGGTGCCGACGGCGATGACCCGGCCGAGGTCGATGACCACGATTCGGTCGCAGACCGTTAGCACGAGATCGAGGTCATGTTCCACAAGGAGCACGCCGGTGTCAGCTTGCGCGAATCGCCGGAGGCGCCGACCGAGGTCGATGCGATCCTGTGGGTCGAGTCCGGCGGCCGGCTCGTCGGCAAGGAGGACTCGGGGTCGGGCGGCGACTGCCCTCGCCATGGCGGCGGTGCGTTGCCGCCCGGCGGGTAGTTCGTCCGGTGTCGCGTGTGCGATTGGCTCGGCGCCGACGGCGGCGAGCACGTCATCGACGTGCTGAGTGACCGCGACAGGTGTCCGGCCGATGAGGTCCCGCCACAGATCGCCGAAGCGGGCCGAGCTCGCCGCGACAGCGACGTTGTCGCGGATGCTCAGATCGTCGAAGAGCGTGGGGGTCTGCCACGTGCGGGCCAGCCCGGCGCGGTAGCGTTCGTGGCTCGAGGCGGCGTCCACGGTGGTGCCGCCAACCCCGACCGTGCCCTCGTACGGCGTGAAGCCGGTGATCGCGTCGATGATGCTGCTCTTGCCGGCGCCGTTGGCTCCGATCAGTCCGACCACCTCGCCGCTCTCGACGCTGAAGCTCACGTCGTCGACGGCAACCACGCCGCCGTAGCGGACCGTCAGGCCATCGACTCGCAACACCGGTGCGTCTTGGCCCGGAGACCTCTGCGTCAGGCCGCCCGGGAAGTCGACTGGTGGTGTGCGAACCGGCTCAGACTCAGCCGCACGTCCGTCGGGGCGATCGGGCAAGGACCGCCGCCGGCCGACGACCCGTCGCCCTGCAGCAGCCATGGCGCCGACGACGCCGCTCGGGTTCTGGATGATGGCGAGCAGGAGGCCAATTCCGGAGGCCAACGCATACCAACGGCCGAGGTCGAGGCGGGTCTCGAGGAGAGCGAAAACGAGGCCGGCGGGCGCCATGGCGGCGGCCACGAAGGCGCCGGTGACGCTCGTGATGCCACCGAGGTAGGCGTACACGACGAAGGCCAGGCTGGTGAGGACGGTGAACGACGACGCGGACGCCTGGCCTTGGCTGTAGGCGAGGAGAACTCCTCCGATCCCGGCGAGCAGGGACGCGATCGCAAAGGCGACAACCTTGGTCCGGGCCACGTCGATCCCGGCGGCGGCTGCGGCTCGCTCGTCGGAGCGGACCGCAAGGAATCGCCGGCCCCACTGCCCCCGGGTGATGCGCGCCACCGACCAGCCGGAGAGGGCGACGACAGCAAGGACGAGAAGCCCGAACGGCAGCCGGGCGATCTCGGCGCCGGCGCGGATGCCGAGGTCAAGACCGAAGACCGTCGGTGAGGGCAGAGTCGAGTTGGCCGGCGGGTTCATCGCCGTGTTGTTGAAGACGAAGGCATCTACGGCGACAGCGGCGCTCAGCGTGACCACGGCGAGGGTGGCACCGCGGATGCGCAAGGCCGGTAGTCCGACCGCGACGCCGACGACGACAGCCGCGGCAACCCCGGCCAGCGCGTTGACCGGGAACGGCAGGAAGGGGGTGACCTTGACCATGACGAAGGCGGCCACCCCGGCGATCGCCGCCTGGGCCAATGACACCTGACCGACCAAGCCGGTGACGACGACGAGCGAGAGGGTGAAGAGGGCGAAGATCAGCGAGGTGATGACGGCAAACCGAAGCGTCCCGGTTGTAGTCACGAGGACGACCCCCCCGATGGCAACGGCGACCAAGGCCCGCAGGAGGCCGACCTGGCCGCGAGGCGGGGCGGGCAGCCGGTCGGCGAGCACCGCACCGCGTTCCGGGAATCTCCGTCCGCTGCGGACGAGAACGACGACGATGACGAGGAACGGCAGCGCGTCGGCAAGCCCCGACCTGCCCCAGACCGGCCACCATGGCTTCGCCGTGACGAAGATCGCTAGCGCTTGGAGGCAGCCCAAGCTCAACCCAGCTACGGCGGTGGCGACGAACGATTCCAGCCGACCGACGAGGGCGCAGGCCAAGCCGGGGACGAGCAAAGCCGGGAAGGTGCCCGGGGACAGCCCGACCGAGGGGCTGGCGAGGATGACCAGGACCGCAGTCACTGCCGCGCCAAGACCCCAGCCGACCGCGGAGAGTCGGTTGGGGGACCAACCGGCCAGTCCCACGGCAACCTCGTCTTCCGCTGCCGCACGTAACGCAGACCCGACGAGGGACCGGCGCTGCCACCAGGCCAAGGCGACAGCCACGGTGAGGGCGGCCACCCCCAGGGCCACCCGGTCAAGTGGCAGAGCAACGCTGCCGAGCCGCAGTTGTCTGACCGGGATCAACGGATCGGGCCTACGGGTCCCGGTGTCGAAGTGCAAGACGATGAGCGCCTGGACCGTGAGGAGCAGGCCGACCGTCGCGACGATCCGGGCTAGTTGCGAGGCCCGGCGCAGCGGCCGGAAGACCAGCCACTGGACGGCCACCGCCAGCAACACCGAGCTGGCCAGCCCGACCAGCGCTGAACGCCACCCATTCAGTGGCTCCAGCGGCACAACGGCGGGCAGGCCGGCCCAGGGGAAGACGAGCCGCCCGCTCGTGTGCACCTCGTGGGCGACGAACGCGCCCCACATCCCGAGCGCCACCTGCCCGACGTTGACCACCCCGGTAGCGCGGTGGGTGACGACGACGCCCATTCCGACGCCGGCATACACGGCTCCGAAGGCGAGCCCGAACAGGGCGATCGCGAGGATGTCCACGGCCTGGATGTGGTTGTCGGGGACGGACCGGTCAGCCGGCCTTGGTGAACCCCTCGCCGACGACCTTGAGCGTGCCGTCCTCGGCGCCTTCCAGGACCAGCAGGCCGTCCGAACAGGCAGCACCTTGGGCAGCGACGCGCCCGGCGCAGGTGATCTTGTCCCCCGCAAACATCTGGAAGTCGGTGAGGCTGGTCAGGGTCCTGGAGACCGACTGGGGCGTAATCTCCCCGTCCACCTTCTCCAGCATCGCGGCCGCGTTACGCATCAGGACATAGCCCCACAGGGTGGTTGCGTCGTCAACGAGTTCGGGGTGACCGGCCTTCTTGAGGTCAGCCACAAACTGCTCAAGCTCGGCCCTCCTCGGGGCGGGGGCGGCGGAGGCAGCCTTGGCCGGATAGGCGAAGCCGATGGCGCGGTAGCCACGGGACTGAGCCGGGAACTTCTGGAAGAACTGGCTACAGACACCCATGTTGACTTGTCCGGAGTAGCCGCTTGAACCGGCCGCGGAGACGAAGCTGTTGCACATCTCATCCGGTCCGGAGAAGAACGCCGCGTCGGTCTTGTTGGCGGTCAGCGTCGCTGCGACCGCGGCGAAGTCGGGTGATGCGGAGTTGTAGGTCACCAGTGATGCCTGCATGCCGAGCTTGGCCGCGAGCGGCTTGATGCTGCCTTCGAACGCGGTGTGCACCTGGGGGACATCGGTGCCGACGAAGGCCATCGTCTTGGCTCCGCCCTTGGCAAATAGCGACATCGGCAGCACGATCGACGCGTCCAACGGCGGAGACAGTTGGACAAGCTTGGGATCCGCCGAAGCCTTCGGCGCTTGGAAGGTGATCGCGATAGCGGTGGTGCCCGCCCCGTCAAGGACCGGAAGCATCGCATCTACGCCGACGTCGACCCCGTCGAGGACGAGGACGGCTTTCTTCTGGACGAACGTGTTGGCGCAGGCTAAGGAGGTCGCTGGCGAGCCGTCGCCGAGGCAGCTCTCCAGGGCGATCGGTCGGCCCTTGACGCCGCCGGATTCATTGATGTGCGCGAGGGCGGCCTGGACACCGACGGTGAAATGCGGGAAGGACAGCGCGCCCTTGCCCTCGGTGTTGGCGTAACCCACTTGGATCGGGCTGCCGGTCGGCCCCGTGGACGAGGTGGTGGTGCTACTGCCTTGGGCACACCCGGCCAGGCTGACGGCTGCGACCGCGGCGAGGCTCATCGAGCGGGCGAGCGGCGCCCGGCGAGCACGACCGGAGCGGCGAGCGGAACGGACGCGACGAGTCAGACGAGCGGACATGGTTCCTCCGGATGGTTCAGGTCATGAGGTGGCGGTATCGACGGATGTCGGGCCGCGGTGGACGGAGATGAGCAGGCGCTCGAGGCCATGGGCCAGGGCCCCGGCGAGATCGACATCGGGATCGATGGCGGACATAAGGAACATGCCGTCGACCAGCGCCATGACGGCCGGTGCCGCCGCCGCAGCGTCGATGGGCTCGCCGACGGCTCGCTGCAGAGTGTCGGTCAACTCAGCGGCGGCCTTCCGGATCGCCTCGCGGCGTTGGGCGGCGAGCTCCGGGTGACGGGCCGCGTGGATTGAGAACTCCGTGGTCGCCAGCGCCCAGTCCCGCTCCTGGTGGACTGTTGCGGCCAAATCGGCGCTCAAGGCGCGGATCTCGGCGATCCCGGTGCCCGCGGGCAGAGCCTCGGCCCAGCCGCTCGTCGTTGTCGCGGCCTGTTCGGCCAGCAGCGCGAGGAAGAGGTCGTCCTTGCTCGCGAAGTGGCCGTAGAGGGCCCCCTTGGTGAAGCCAGCCCGGGTGGCGATGTCGTCGAGCGACGCACCGGCATACCCGTTCTCGCTGAAGGCAGCCCGCGCAGCGGCCAGGAGCGCAGCCCGCGTCCGGCGCGCCTGCCGAAGCCGACTGCCACCTTCGGATTGACGCTGCGCCGCTTTCATATACCATTAGTATCTCGAATACCATCGGTATGTCAAGGAGGTCCGCCCATGTCCACGCTTCTCGATCTCGCGGCGACACCCTCGGCCGCGACCCTGCTTCGGCTGGACGAGGCGACCGTCCGGCTGGCGGCGGCGGCCGAGGCCCTCGGTGGCAAGTCGATCCCCGTGGGCCGCTCTCGGGAAGGACGCCCCCTCACACTGGTCCGGTTGGGGCGGGGTGAGATCCGCTCCTTCTGGTATGCCGGGCCGCACGCCAACGAGGCGCTCGGTGTCTCGACGGTGGTCGAGTTGGCCGAGCGACTCGCCTCCAATCACGGAGCCCTCGACGGTCCGGTCGGCTTCGACGTGCTGCTGTGCATCGACCCGGACGGCCATGTGCGCAACGAGAATTGGTTCGCCGACCCCATCGACCCGGCGGCCTACTACCGGGGGTTCTACCGCCCAGGCCTGGCCGAATGCCCGGACTGGGACCTTCCCGTCGACTACGCCAACGCCTCCGGTGCCCGCCTCACCCGACCGAGCCGGCTTCCCGAGAGTGCTGCGCTGCAAGCGGCGCTAGAGCTGTGCCGTCCGGCTGCTCTCGTCGCCTTGCACAACGCCGAAGTCGGCGGCGTGCACTTCCCGGTCCAGCAGCTGCCGGCCGGGGCAGCTCAGGCGCTCACTGCACTGGCGTCATCGTCGGGCTTCGAGGTCGAGGAGCGGATGCTCGACGATCTGGCCGCGCCGGCGCTCACGCCCGGGGTCTTCGCTTTGCCGCGCTTCGACGAGGCCTACGAGGCGATCCTCGGATCCGGCCACCCAGACCCGGCGAGCCTCTTGCCGATGGGTGAATCGGCCGCGTCATGGGCCGGGTCGCGCTACCAGACCGCCACCGTGGTGACCGAGATCCCGTATTGGACCCCGCGTTCGCTTTCGGCGAGCGGCAGCCTGGGCGAACTGGCCGGTGCGACTGCGGCGATCCTCAAGGACCGGGCGGACTGGCTGACTGGCCAGATCGACGCGACCGCCGAATTCCTCGGGACAGATGCCTGGATTCAGGCGACCAAGGAGGGAGCCCGGCTGCTGGGCCGGGTGGCCCTGGGCCTTGAGCATCTCGGCAAGAGCCCGGCGGGCGCTGAGCTCGCTACTGCTCAGGACGTCGCTCGGTTGACTCTCATGTTCGGTCGCTGCCTGCCGCTTCGGTTCGCTGGGATGCTGGGGACGGCCTTGCGGATAGGGGGAGCACCGGCGTCCGAGCTGGTGCCGGTGGAGGCTTTCATAGACCGGGAGGTGGGTGAGCTGAGATCGCTCGAACTGCGGCCGCACCCCATCGCCCGCTTGGTCGACCTGCAACTGGCTGCGGGTTTGCTTGTCACCGACTACGTCCGGCAAGCCGGGAGGTAGGCCCGGCAGTCAGGAGCGAGCAGCGACAGCGCACTCGGCACCCCGAGCGAACGCCGCCCGGTTGCCGTCCATCAGGTGCGCCTTGCGCTCACCCAACTTGTGCTCCAGCGCACCCAACACGCTCTCCGGCCGAACACATCTGGTCACCTCGACAAAGGCGCCCATCATCACCATGTTCGTCATCTTGGCGTTGCCCAGCTCTAACGCAATCTCGTTGCACGGCACATAGAAGGCCTCGACGTGCGGCCTGGTCACCTTCTCCTCGATGAGCGAGCTGTTGACCAACACGAACCCACCCGGCACGACGTCAGGAACGAACTTCTCCATCGACGGCAGGTTCATCACGATGAGCGAGGTCGCGTCGTGGGCGATGACCGGCGACGGGATCGGCTCAGCCGAGATGATCACCGAGCAGTTCGCCGTGCCGCCGCGCATCTCCGGCCCATAGGACGGCAGCCACGACACCTCCAGCCCGTCGTCCAGCGCCGCTTGCGCGAGCAACTGGCCCATGAGCATGATCCCCTGCCCGCCGAACCCGGCCAGGATGCACTTCTCAGTCCGCATGCTCGCCTCCCGTGCGCGCCGACCCCCCGGTGAGGTATGCCGGTGGGTCATCCGGCGTCCGCAGCACCCCGAGCGGGTAGACCGGGATCATCGCGTCCTTGATCCAGTCCAAGGCCGCGGCCGGCTCCAACCCCCAGTTGGTCGGGCAACTCGACAGCACCTCGACGAGGCTGAACCCTTGGCCGGCCACCTGTACCTCGAACGCCCGGCGGATCGCCTTCTTGGCCTTGCGGACATAGACCGGGCTGTGCACCGAGACCCGCTCCACATACGTCGCCCCCGGAATCTGAGCGAGCATCTCCGACATCCGCATCGGATAGCCGGTCAGCGCCGCGTCGCGTCCACCCGGTGTCGTCGTCGTCCGTTGCCCGATCAACGTCGTCGGGGCCATCTGACCGCCGGTCATCCCATAAATGGCGTTGTTGACGAAAATGACGGTGATGTTCTCGCTGCGGTGAGCGGCGTGGACGATCTCGCCGGTCCCGATCGAGGCCAGGTCGCCATCGCCCTGATAGGTGAAGACGATCCGGTCGGGCAGGACCCGCTTGATCCCGGTCGCCACCGCGGGTGCGCGCCCGTGCGCGGCCTCGTGCATGTCGCAGTTGAAGTAGTCATAGGCCAGCACCGAGCACCCGACCGGCGCGACGCCGACCGTCCGACCCAGCACGCCCAACTCGTCGAGCACCTCACCGACGAGGCGGTGGATCAGGCCATGCGTGCACCCGGGGCAGTAGTGGGTCTCTCGCGGCCGCAGCCCGATCGTCGGGGCGAAGACCACGCTCACGGCATACCTCCCGAGGAAGCCAGCAACTCGCGAACCCGCTCGGCGACCAACGCCGGGGTCGGCACCATGCCGCCGGTCCGTCCGACGAAACTGATCGGCAGGCGCCCCTCGTTGGCGATCCGCACGTCGTCGATCATCTGGCCCATGCTCATCTCGACGACGAGCAACTGTCGCACCGACTCCGGCAGCGCCGCGAAAACACCCATCGGATAAGGGAATAGCGTGATCGGCCGAATCAACCCGATGTGGATGCCCTCCTCGGCCAACGTCGCCATCGCGCTGCGGACGATCCGCGCGGTCGTCCCATAGGCGACGACGACAAGCTCGGCCCCCTCGAGCCCGACCGTCTCGACGAGCGGCTCGTTGACCCGCATCGCCTCGTACTTCTCGAACAGCCGATGGATGTGCGCTTCGAGCTCCTCGGGCTTGAGATACAGCGAGTTGATCACCCGCGGCGCCCGCTCGCCCATCGTCCCGGTGGCCGCCCAATCCTTCGCGGGCAGCTCCATCCGGGGCAGGTCGTCACCGAAGTCGACCGGCTCCATCATCTGGCCGAGCATCCCGTCGGCCAGCACCATGACCGGGTTGCGGTAGTAGTCGGCCTTGTCGAACGCGATCTGCACGAGGTCGGCCAACTCTTGAAGGTTCGCGGGGGCGTAGACCAACAGCCGGTAGTCGCCGTTCCCACCGCCGCGAGTCGCCTGGAAGTAGTCGGACTGCGAGGGCTGTATGCCGCCCAGCCCCGGACCGCCGCGCATGACGTTGACGACGACGCACGGCAACTCAGCACCGGCGATATACGAAATCCCCTCCTGCTTGAGCGCGATCCCCGGCGACGACGACGAGGTCATCACCCGTACCCCGCTGCCGCTGGCCCCATAGACCATGTTGATGGCGGCGATCTCACTTTCGGCCTGGACGAACACGCCCCCGACCTTGGGCAACTGCGCCGCCATGAATTCGGGCAGCTCGGTCTGCGGGGTGATCGGATAGCCGAAGAACGCCCGGCACCCGGCCCGGATCGCCGCCGCCCCGATGACCTCGTTGCCCTTCATCAGCGTCCTAGGCATGGACGAGTTGCCTCCCGGCGACACGCTCCCGGGCAGTGCCCTCGCGGGCGATCCGGTCCTGGGTGACCGTGATCCCCTGGTCGGGGCACATGAGTGCGCAGTTCGCGCACCCGTTGCAGCGCGCCGGATCGGTGATCATCACCGGGTGGTAGCCCTTGCGGTTGATCACCGACTCGTCGAGCACGAGCAAGTGGGTCGCGCAGGCCGTGACGCACAAACCGCAGCCCTTGCAGATGTCCCGGTTGAAGGTCACCGTTCCCTGGGTCGCCATGGCGATCTCCTTTCCCTTACATCCACGCGTCGCGCAGGTAGAGGCCGATGGGGAGCAGCTCGCCCGCCACGGGCGAGCCGAGACGGTCGGCAAGACCGTCGAGAGCTGAGGGGATGCCACACACGAACCGGATCGGTATGCCGGTCTGCTGGCTCACGTCGCGGGTCAACCGGTAGCCGGCGACCACGTCGTCGGCGGTGGTGTCACGGCATACATGCGTGTTGGAGATCAACCCACCCACGGTGAGGGACGACGTGGCCTCGATGGCACGCAAGTGGTGCAGCACGCCTGCGACGTCGACGGTCTCGGGCCGGTAGGCGTT
>WBZS01001272.1_pt1 | contig 20951 bp, 16 predicted proteins | sample 5204201 | NCBI WGS metagenome assembly WBZS01 (sample SAMN12344357, study PRJNA552823) | activated sludge metagenome | biome: Activated sludge suspended growth; feature: Nitrification reactor; material: Wastewater; isolation source: activated sludge from nitrification reactor of wastewater...
GCCCCAATTCCACTTGCGCCATTGTCCCCAAGCTCAAAATCGCCGTGCTCGTTTCCGTCGTCTTCACGCCGCTCCCACTAAACACTGTCGCTCCGTTCGGTGCGTTCAGGCCGTTCAGCGTCACTGCGCCTGCCGCTGTCAATTGCGCCACGTTTGGTAATTTCGTCACGCCTGCGCGCGGCACGGCATTATTCGTTCCGACTACATAATTGCGTATTTTCGACACCACCTGCGCAAGCGGTGTTCCGGTCACATAACTTTGACATAGCACTAACGCGACGATGACTGATAAAGTCGTAGCGCGTTTCAGGTGAGTCAACTTTGGATTCATTAGGTACCTCTAAAATAATTTGATTCGTTATTTTTCAGGCTTGAGTTCTGCGGGCTTCCCCCTGCGATGAGGATTAACTGGCATCGAAATTGGAACTCAGCCAATAGAGACTTGCGCAATCGTTTTTGTATGATTATTCACACAAGTCTTTGGTTTTTCGCGGGGCTGTGAGGCGCATGAAAACGAGATGTGTGAGGAATATCTATTTTCTATAATCGCGTCAGATGGGGATTTTCTTCGACTTGGTCAGAATTTGCAAGCAAGAAAAGCCTCGGTGCGGTGCGCGAAAACAATGTTAAGAATTTAGCGGGTACTAACTACATTACAGCCGATATATTCTTTCTGCATTGGTTTGAAATAATTTGGTTTGATTTGCAAGGCCAGCCTCCGCAGTCAATTTCAGCAACGCTTCCGCCCATTTTTGATACGTAGAATTTTGCAAGCAGACAGGCCAATCGCTGCCAAACATTACGCGTTCCCAGCCAAAACTCATAATTATGTGATTTACATAAGGGCGTAAATCTTCAGTAGCCCAATTATTAGCGCTCGCGTTTGTAACAATGCCGGAAATTTTGCCGACGACGTTAGGATAACTGGCAAGCTCGGCAATTAAATCCTGCCACGGCGAAAACTCATTTTCTTTAATACGCGGATTGCCGCAATGATCCAAAATGAATTGCACTTCGGGGCATTCTTTGACGAGGCGAATTGCGATTGGTAATTGTCGGGCTAAGACACAAATATCAAATTTTAAATTGTATTTTGGGAGTTTTTGCACGTTCGCAATAAAATCAGGCAAATCAATCGTGTCATCAGGAACGACGTGCAAAATGCGGCGCACTCCTTTTAAGTTCGGGTGCGCGATGCTTTGCAGGTATTCGTCAAATCCCGCTTCTTCAGGGCGTGCGGCAGCAACTACGCCTGCAATTTTGTTGGCAGGGTTTTCGGATAAGGCGCAAATGTATTTTGCTTCGGCGGCGCGAAACGCATCGTCTATGTCACATTCAAGGAAAACGGTTTTGTAAATTTCCAGGCCTTCAGTTGCTGCCTGATAATCGTTCAGCCGATAACTGCGATTCAGCACATCAGCGCGCGCTGTCCATTCATAAGAAAATTTTTCCAAATCCCAAAGATGCTGGTGCGTATCTACGATTTTCATATTCCAGTTTTATGCTTCCAGATAAAAAAATGAGGGGCAGTTTTTTATTACTGCCCCCAACCTCACTAAACTAAAATTTTGGAATCAAGCTTATTTCTTCACTTTGAAATTCACAGAAGCGCTTGTGTTTTCCCATTCCATTTTCAAAACGCCGCCGCCTTTTGCAGCCGCCACTGTAATGGTAAACAGTTCCACTGGAGCGGCTGTTTTAGCAACTTTCATATCAATACGAGGAAATTCTGTTTTTTCATATTCCGGTTTGTACGGAATGCCCCATGACGGAATCGTTTTATTGATAATCAATTTCCAGCCATTTTCTGAAGGTACGGTATTGATCGAATATTCGCCGGCTGGAATTTCAACTTTGCCAAAAACCAAAGTCGCTTCTGTCTTCAGCACCGTGGCTTTGTTTGCCCCTGTGCGCCAGACTGTGTTGTACGGAACCAGCTCACCAAAAACTTTACGTCCGCGCATCGAAGGGCGACTATAGGTGATGGAAACTTTTTTCCCTTCAATCGTTGCTTCAGCAGTGGCAAGCGCGCTCAGCGGTGCCTTTTGTTGCGCATGCGCAGTGCTAAAGCTAACTAAAACGGCTACGACAATAGCCAAGAGCAATTGAATCTTATGTGATCTCATTAAATTTCTCCTGTGATAAAAATAGGGGGACAAAGTAGTAAGCTACAAGTCTACGGCATCGTTTTACGCTTACGCAACTGAAGCTCAGTTACTTTCCACGGTGACCACGTCGAAACGCGGCTGTAATGATTTCCGGCTTGCGCCAAAATATCAATTTTCGTGCTATCACAATTTGGACAGGCCGCCAAACTTCCGCGCGTCGCCGTGTGACATTGCGCACACAAAGTGAATTCCGACGACAAAATAAATGCGGCGCAATTGGTCTGATAAAACGCGCGTGAAATCAGTACTGCGATTTGGTCTGGTGAAGTCGGTATTTCGCTATCCCATAATTCACTGGTCATTCTAAAATTGGCGGATTCTTGAAATATGCCCTCGACACGTAATCGTTCTACGGCATTGACCTGTGCGGTAGCCGGTAATTTGGTAGCATTGGAATAAAAGACTTCCTGCTGCTGAGCATTCACAGCTTGCGGGAATTTGTTTTGATCTAATTTGGCTAAGCGGTGCTGTGCAACAACATCACGGGCTTCCGCTAAAATAAATCGCACTTTATGCTTGGCAGAAAGTCGTTCCATTTCGGCGTGCAAATGCGCGATGATTTTTTTCCCAAATTCTTGCGCTACAGTAGATTTTTCCAAATCTTCGCCTACGACAATTTTTGCTAATTCGTGCAAGCCAATTGGACAAATCGCGTGCGCCGTCCAACTCAGCCGCAAAAACAATTCATTGTTAGGGCGCATCGCCAACAATGACATAACGCCTGCTTCGCCGCGCGCTAATAATTTTTCAATGAACACGCGTTTTTCGAGTGAAGCTTGCGCTGCTAATTCTAAAAGCTCAGTCAACAATTCGAGCGCAGCTAATTGATCGCCGCCTGCTTTGAGACCTAAGCGCGGCAAATTTATTGAGACCGCAGAAAGAACGGCAGCACGCCATTGCCAGCTTTGATTCGCGCGCTGCAAGGCATTGGCATTGATGCCGTAGCGATTCGTAAAGGTTTGCATTGCCGCATCGTCTTCGGGAGAGCGATCAAATGAAAAGGTCACCCCCCCGCGTTCAATCGCTACACGGCTGACTAAATCAAGAAAATTGCGATAGCCGGGATTATCAATAAAACGGCTGGTGACATGTAAAATCGGGCGCGGCCCCGTCAAAGGCCAGCCCTGTCCATCACCTTCTAAATACACCTCAAATAATGCCGTGAGAAAATCGCGCGCGACTTCACCAAATTCATCATAAGTTTTGTCGAGCTGTTCACCGCCCGCACCAATTGCTGGAAGATTTTTCAAATACGCAGGCGCGTCCCAATCCAGATGCAAATCGCAACGCATTGGCTGACCACCGCGCGCAATCGCAGGCGTAGACAAATCGAATAACAAGGCCTGCGCAATTTGTTTTCGCTCTTCGTGCGACAAGTCAACCAGAAAAGGGGCGAACGCGAAATTCACCGAATCCCACGCAATCGCTTCACTGAAATATCCATGCAAGGCAGCGGTGTATTTGACTAAATGTGAAGCCAAAACTTCTGGACGACGCGCGGGGCGTGAGCCAGCAAAACCACCGGGCAACACAATTCCATTGCGCTTAATGAAATCAATGGAGCCAATCATGGTTGTGAGCCGATCCACTTCGCCAATATTTCCAATGTGCAAATCTCCGGCTAAATGTGCATTAGAGACCATTTCAGAAAACACCGATAACATCGCGTATTCACGCTTGATGGATTCGGCCAGCGCTAGGCTTGTACCTTCAGGCCCGTGGGCAGAACGCAATTCAGGAGAAGTGCCTTGAATGATTTGATCGGCATCAAACATCGGCACACCAAGCCGCGAATGTAAGCGGTGCGCTTGGGCCAACCCCATCTCTAATAATTTTGCGTCTACCAGTCCTCGAATCAGTGGCGCGGTTAATGTTTTAAGTCCTAAATTTTTTATTTGATCGCGTACGGACAAACTGATTTGCGTGGCAATGTCTGAAGGTAAGTTAGTTTCACGGATTAGCGCTTCGGCTATGCGTTGAGCATCAAATTGCGTGAGGAATTCATCGGAGCGCCGCACTAATAATTCGGCTTCCGTGACAGTGGATGAGGTCGAGGCATTGGCCTGATTCGGTAAATTCATAAATCAACTAATACTGCACAAAATGATTAAGCGGGCCGTGGCCTTTGCCGATTCCGGGCGCTTGCTTGATCGCTTCGCTAACGTATTTTTTGGCGAGCGATACCGCTTGTGCTAACGGCTCGCCGCGCCCCAAAAGCGCGGCAATTGCAGATGAAAGTGTACAACCTGTTCCATGTGTGTTGGTCGAGGATATTTTCTCAGAAGAAAATGTCCTGCAGTTATGCGCTGCGAATAAAACGTCAGCGGCTTCGCCTTTTAGATGTCCACCTTTGATTAAAACCGCAGGCGCTTTTTTCGGCTCCAGCTTATTTTCGTTAGTCAGCTTTTCCGCAAGCTGCGCGGCGGCTGTTTGCATATCTTCAATCGTCATCGGCTTTTCGCCCAGCATGGCAGCAACCTCATCCAAATTCGGCGTCACTAAATCTGCCAGCGGCATCAATCTTGTTTGTAAAGCCCCCAAAGCCTCATCATCAATTAAATCGTAGCCACTGGAGGATCGAATAACGGGATCAATTACAATGTTCGGCAAATCAAACCGTTCAATCATTCGGCTGACGAGTTCGATAACTTCGACTGTTGGAAGCATCCCAATTTTTACTGCCGCGATTTTGTAATCGGTCAAAAGCGGTTCCAACTGTGCCCGAACAACAATCGCAGGCTGATGGTATGCGCCGTAAACGCCATCAGTATTTTGCGAAGTAAGCGAAGTGATGACGGCGGCTCCAAAACAATCGAAGGCAGCAAACGTTTTGATGTCCGCCAGCACTCCGGCTCCGCCTGAAGGATCAAATCCTGCAATCGTCAAGATTACTCGCATCACGTATTCCAATAATTATTGCCGCTATACTGAATCTTGTGGTTCGCGTTGAAATGATAACATCATCTTGATATTGCTGACTAGCGTGTCAGGGTTGCCAAATAAACTTATTCCGGCAATTCCCGCTGCGCCAATAGCTAAAGGCTGCTCAAAATTCGACAGATTTATTCCACCTAAAGCCAAAACCGGTATTTTTACAGCCGAACAAACTTCCGCTAAACCAGTCAAGCCGAACGGTGCGCCGTATTCTAATTTAGAAGGAGTTTCGTAGACGGGGCCGCAGACAACAAAATCTGCGCGCTGTGAAGCAGCGCGTTGCGCTTCCAGCAGAGAATGTGTCGAAGCACCGATTAAAAAATTGCGCGGCTGTGTCAACGCCCTAATTTCTGCAACCGATAATGACGTTACGCGCAAATGTACGCCATCTGCGCTAGCCGCCAAAGCAACATCCAGGCGATCATTTACTAATATTTTGGTGCCGTGCGGGCGGGCGATGATGATAGCGGCTTTTACAAAAGCGCTTAAATCTTGTGCGGCTAAATCTTTTTCGCGGATTTGTATGAACTGACATCCGGCTTGGGCAGCCTGCGCAATCGCTTCAAGTTGCAATTGCCAAGCGTCGCCGGAAATAAATTGCTTACGGTCGGAGATAAGGTAAAGTAGTGGATGCGAAGTGCTTAACAAAGTTTAGGAATTTTGTTCAGTTGAAGAATTTTCCCAATCACTCAACTGGTTGACGCTGGTGCGAAATTTAATCATATCGCGGAAGCCTGCCAGGATATTCAGTACTCCAAGGGCTGAAATTGCGCCTTTTAAATAGCCGCTGCGCAAAAAACCAGCGAGCCACGCGGCATGAAATTTAGTTTGCAAAAGCGCAAGAAAATAGTTTTCCTCCCAAAAGTCTGTCCAGGGCAAAAGCGCGAGCAGCACACCTACTTCTAAACAAATAATAATGTAAACGATAACGCTGACTTTAGCGGACATGGGAGTTTGCCTTTCGTGATTTTCCAGCCTACAGAGCTTAGCAGCTTATTGAATTGCTCTGCAACTCACAACCGAGGAATTATTTTTTGGAACTAAGCTGGTAATCCAACTTTAATAACAACAAGCCTACAAGAACAAAAAGGATGAACAACCCATGAGAAGCTTTGCAGCGAAGGACACGACTATGCAACAAGCAGCGCTATTATTCTTCCTTAATTTTTTTGATGCTGGCTTAACGCTCTTCTGGACTGAAACAGGTCGCGCCACCGAAGCCAACCAGATGATGCAATATTTCCTCGATGGTGGCCCTGCTCCCTTTCTCATCTTCAAAATTTGTATCGGATTGCTAGCAGCCCTCTGCTTTTATAATTGGGCGCATTTGAAATCCGCACGATTTGGTTTGCGCCTTTCATTAGCGGTTTATTTCGTAATTTTTGCAATTCACGTTGCGGTGGGTGCTGTTTCGCTGGGCTTAATTGATATGTTTAAATTCTCGCTCTAATCTCTTTTTTCTTTCTTCATATTCACTCCCAATTAAAAAAGCAGGTTACCAAACCTGCTTTCTTCTTTTTTGCGATTAAGCTTTGAACTTTATTTCGCCAAGCTTAGTTTCACTGCTTGCGCCTGGCGGAGGATAAATACGTCTATTTTATCGCCCTCCGCATCATTCAATGCCTGCAAGAGCGAAGCTTCGTCAGCAACTGGCAATTCCCCAACTTTGACAATCACATCACCAACTTTAAGCCCGGCAAGTGCGCCTTTCCCTAAATTATTAAGCTTGGCAATTAATACACCGCTGGGCGCAGCAAAATGTTTAGCCAGTTGCGGCGTAAGTGGTAATACTGCTAAACCGTACCGAATATTCAGATGCACATCAGGCGGAGCGGCGGTTGTAATTCCACGCAAGACGCCTTGCACTGTATTTAATTTTCTTTCTGTTTCAATTCGTTTCGGGTCTTTTTCAGGCAGCTCGCGAGCGGCTTGTTCGTACTGTGAAACTTTACTGAGAATATAATCCAAATATTGTTTTTGATCCGACGCGGGCGCAGGCACTAATTTCGCCTGCAAGGTCTTAAAAATTTTGTTACGTTGCACTTTTAAGGTGACTTCACTATCCGCCGGTAACATCTGCAAGGTATCGCGCAAATCCCGCCCCGTCGCTAAATTTCTGCCGCCAATACTTAACAAAATATCGCGTGGTTGCATACCTGCTAATTCGGCAGGACTGTCGGGCAGGATTTGGGCAATTTGCACACCACGTGACGCGTAGTTATCTGAAACTGAATTTTTATTTTGCGGCAACATCGTATCGCTGGTCGCTCCGAGCCAGGCATGTGGGACGATGCGGCGCTTAGCTTCTAAACTATCTTTTCTAATTAAATCAGCCAAACGTTGCACACGCGTGAGCGGGTAGACCAAATGAATATCGTCTCCACTTGTGTCATAAGCGACCAGACCAAATACTGATCCATCTTTGTCAACTACGACGCTGCAATCTTGCGCCGCAGTCAGCGGTTGCGAGGTAGCGATGCGATAAATTGGATGGCTGGTGCTGTAACGAAAATCGTCAAGTGCTTTGCGAATCGTCGCAACTGAGCCATGAAAACGGGGATTCAAAATTGTCATTCCGGGTTTGCCCATACGTTGACGTGGGCTGAAACCGACTAGCTTCATGCTCCGTTGCCCGGTTAAAGGCTCTAGTCCACTGGCAGCAGAAATTGTCACGGCAGAAATTTCTTGCGGCTTGCTAATTTTCAGCACACATAAACCTGTCACAGAATCCATCCCGACAAACTCTGCATTAAATTGATTGATCCGCCTTCCTGCTGTAAAAACGCGTAGCTGTGCAGAACCATCCGACGCGGGCGCATTCGCTAAGCGCGTAACGATATAGCCTTCATTATCAATAATGATACCAATAGTCACATTGGTTGTTTGTAAATTAGGAATCGGTTCGCCATCCAAAGAAAAGACAGCTTCTTCTGCGCCAATTTGCTGGCTCAAATCTACACGCTGCGTCACGTAAACTAATCCGGCGGGGATTTGGTCAGCCGTTTGCAGAGTCGAAGATTGTGGAGTTTCAGGGGCAGAAGGAGCAACAGGGCGACGTGCGGGCTGTGCCAAGCCGCACGTCAGCAAGATCAAAAAGAATAGAATTTTGATGAGTAAGGAAATTCGTCGCATGTTGCCGGAAACGACTTGTACAGCTTGTGATTGCACTTTAATAAATTTGCGTAGCGATTTCATTCGCTACGGGACGAGCGACTGCGCGATGCGCGATGGCGGTTTGTTGCCCAAGGCTATATTCGCTGACGTTGATGACACGCGCCGAACCATCTTTCGTATGCTTAATCATCACCGTGCCTGCTGCAACCAAATTACGATCTGGTTGCGGATCACCGATTGGCGGGTGTGGCGTTCTTGGTGGAATAGGCGCAGTCACAATATGAGTGTTGCCTAGATTTGCCGTTGTATTTTTGATCTTCACCATTGGGGCAGGTGAACGTAAACTGGTCAAAGAATTCCTGCCATCTGGCGTTACACTTGCAATTTCGTTGCTGCCTTGATCGGGCTGAATTTGCTCGGTCACTTTTGCTACGATGGTGTCTGAGTTTGCAGGCGCAACAGATTTAGCAGGCATAAATTTATACGTCATTCCTGCAACAATGAAAGCGACAATTGCCAAAGCTGCGCCAGCTTGCGCCCACGAAAATGAAAAGTTGAAAAGTTCTGCGAACCAGCCAAAGGCGGATTTTTTCTCTTCCGATTTGGCCTGAGCGATGCGTGCGCGCAATTTGAAATCGAAATTTGCCGGAGCGGTCACACGCGGTAATTCTTGCAATAATTCCGATACGTCCGCGAATTCATATTCCTCAGATTTTGCAGCGGCGATGCGCGCCATCAATTGCGCATTGAAATTTTGCGGAGCAGCAACACGCGGCAATTCTTTTATCAGCGCCGTGATGTCAGCGAATTCACGTTCTTCGGATTGCGCCGATGCAATGCGCGCTTTCAAGCTCGCGTTAAAATCAGCAGGCACTGAAACACGCGGCAAACTGCGCAAAAGTTCGGCGACTTCTGGCGCATCGTCTGCTTGCATATTGGCCTTGGGGTTGTGACCGATCATAAATTCCCACCTTAGAAACTGATTCGCAGCCATTCCAGCTACGAGAAAAATATTAAGGATTCAGCGTCCTCACACGCCAAATTTTTAGAGATACTCGCGCAATTTTTCTTTCAGCAGGTTGCGCGCGCGATTGATGCGTGATTTCACTGTTCCGTCCGAAAGCCCTAACACATCGCTAATCTCTTCATAACTGCGGCCTTCGACATCGCGCAGTACAACAGCCGTGCGATATTTTTCAGGCAATGTAGCAATTGCCCGCGTGATCGCTTTGCGACGCTCATCATCAATCATCGTATCGTCGGGATGAAGATTTTTCTCATCCGGCAATTCCATCTCGACCTCGTCCCCTTCTTTATTCAGAAAAGTCGGGATCGGAATTAAGCGGCGACGTTTGCGTTGGCGCAAATCACTGATCGCCAAATTGGAAGCAATGCGATAGATATAGGTCGAAAAACTATAATTCGCCTGATATTTATCAACATTCATGTAAACGCGGACAAATGTTTCCTGTGCCAAATCAACCGCGCGGTCATAATCATTCAGCATCCGATAAACGAAGTTCGTAATCGGATTGCGATAACGATTGACCAATTCCTGAAAAGCTAACTCATCACCTTCGCGCGTTCCTGCGATCAACATATGATCGTCCATCCGGTCAACCGGAATAGAACTGTCATAAATTATGGGTTCGCTTTCACGTGCCCGTGTGCCGCCGTCAATGGCGGTATCCAGTGTTTGATTGTGGGCAGCGTGATTAAAATCCGCGCTGATTGTGAGTGTGGTCATGGTTTCAGGGTGCTGGGCACTGGTATCAATTAATCCAAATTCGCTTTTAGCGTTACGATTTGCGTCAAAGCCGGAAAGATCGTTCATTGTACCCTTTAGAATAAAGCCGGTCAGGGATAGCCACGGGTGGAAAACTCTAGCCGGTAATTAACCTGTGGCGATGGGGCGGCTCGCGGGAAAAATCAGGGGCGAGGCGCTCAGTATACACGATCTTTCACAACACTACACGCCGCTTTTAGGGGTTTGTTCCCTGAAGTTTGGTAACATTTTACATAATCATTACAATATTTTCCGAATCAATCCGAAAATATTCTGGACGCCGTTCAAATATTCCATCATACTTTTCGGTGCCGATTCCGTTAGTCTGCGGTCAGCAGGCAACACAACCGATAAGTAACATAAATTTAGCTCCGGGAGTCCTCTCGATGAAAGCGAATGAACCAGTCCAAACTGAGCGTAAAATTACGGCGCGACAGATAATCGCGTTGTTGCTCTTTCTCCCTCTTTTCAATTCTGCGGCAGCAGCAGCGATGGGATTTTTTGTCGTTTACAGTGATGCCGATGACTATAAATTTTTAGCTGGATTCTTATCCGCTGCGAATGTGGGCGGATGGCTTTGGTGGCTTTCCGCTAGTTGGAAACAATTAAAAATGGGCGTAGAAAAATGGATGTTATCGAAACAGTCGTTGCATCCAGGCTACCGCCTTGCCAGTCTGATGTCATTAAGCTTAGCTGTTTCCTGGGTTGGGGTTTTGTTTTTACTTGCCTATGGAATGCTAGGCTGATGTTTCAGTAAATTTAATGAGCTTGTCATAATTCCCTCTCGCTGCAAGATAGATTTGTCTTCCTCACAGCGCCTGCATATAATCCGCTTCGTAACAAATTCTTGTTGCAGATTATTTCTTTGATTCTGAATTTTCAGAACCACAGTAAAACTTATTGGAGGATAAAATGAGCCTGAATGTTGGCGATACAGCTCCAGACTTTGAACTTGCCAGCCACAATGGTACCAAAGTCAAGCTTTCCGACTTCAGGGGTTCCAAGAACGTTTTTATTGCGTTCTATCCGTTGGATTGGACCCCTGTTTGAACTGTCCAAATGCCCTCATACGAAGCAGATTTAGCGCGCTTCGCTGAGGCAGATACCCAAGTTTTGGGTATTTCAATTGATTCGATTCCCTCCCACGTCGCTTGGGCCAAAAGTCTTGGCGGCATCACTTACGACCTCCTTGCAGATTTCAATCCCAAAGGTGAAGTAGCTAAAGCATACGGCGCATATCGTGACGCTGACGGCATTAGCGAACGCGCGCTTTTTGTGATTGATAAAGAAGGTAAAGTCGCGTACGTGGATATTCACGACATCTCGAAACAACCTGACAACGAAGAAATCTTCGATGTCTTACGTAAACTGTAGTGAATCAGTTTTGAGTTTCGAGTTTTGGGGTTTGAATATTTGTAGCGAGTTAGTCTGTAAGCTAAACGTTCCAAGATGATCTCTTTCTAAAACTCGAAACTCAAAACCCGAAACTCAGAACGGAGTAAATCTCATGGCTCTCATGTCTCGTAAATGTGTCCCATATACGCCCTTTGATCGTGAGCTTTCAAAATCCACTATTGCCATTGTCACTGCGGGCGGAGTTCATCGCAAAGACCAAACCGCATTCAATATTGCGGACGAGCTTGGCGATCTGACGTTTCGGGTTATTCCCGGTGATGCCGCTTCGGATGAATTGATGGTCACACATCATCACTACGATCACACCGATGCAGATCAAGACATTAACGTAGTCTTCCCGCTCGACATTTTGCGCGAACTTCATAGCGAAGACTTTATCGGAGGCATCGCCAAACAACACATTGGCTATATGGGCTACACAATGCAGCTCAAGCAAATGTATGAAGAAACTGCGCCGCAAATTGCCGAAGAAATTGCGAAGCGGTCGCGCGCTGATGCAGTGATTCTGACCGGAGGCTGACCGAACGTTTGTCACCGCACGGTCGTCGCGGTTCAACGTGAAATCGAAATGTTAGGTATCCCAACGATGCTGATTACTGTCGGCCCTGAAGCGTCAAAACTGATGCGTCCGCCGCGGGCAATGTATCCTAAGGATTTTAAAATCGGGAATTCACTCGGCAAACCAGGGATGAAAGAACTACAAAAGAAAGTCCTCAAAGCAGCCTTGCGCATGCTTTCGGAACCAGCCCATCCCGGTGAAGTCATTGAAAGAGAATTTCCTGAATATTTCATTGAGTAAACCAATTCGCCTTAGCTAAAAAATTATTAGTTGTACTGTCGCTGAATAAGCAGCCGCACGCACAAAAATCACTTGCGGCACAAGCTTCTGCAAACGAAATATTGAATAAACTGTCTGGGCAGACTAGCGCAATTGGGTTTCTTACGGCATAATCCATCCGTTCAATCAACGAATTTCCACTGGCGGAATCACCGCCAATTCGATATCAAGTGAAACAACTTACGTTCCGAACTTCTACGGAGGAAAACTATACATGAATAAGCAGCGGCTATTTATCGCCAGTTGTCTGTCCCTTGTCGTGACTGCAATGATCTTCAGCATTCGCGGAGATATTACCCCTTCTTTCCGCGCACAATTTGGCATTACCGAAGGCGATGCCGCGTGGGTTTCAACGTTAGCATTTTTTGGTTTTGCGTCGTCAATTCTTGTCGCTTCGCCAATGCTTGACGCGCTCGGTATGCGGAATCTGCTCTATATTGCCTGCGGACTCCATATCGCGGGCTTGCTTGGCTTCATCTTCGCTCCCAGCTATTCAATTCTTTCAACCTCAATGTTTTTCGCTGGATTTGGCAACGGCTTAATCGAAGCAGTTATCAATCCGCTTGCGGCTACTTTGTATCCCGAAGAAAAAACACACAAGCTGAATGTGTTGCACGCGTGGTGGCCTGGCGGCTTAATTATTGGTGGATTGCTGGCAATTGCGATGACGCAGCTCGGGTTTTCGTGGCAGCTCAAAATGGGCATCGTTTTAATTCCCACCGTGCTTTACGGAATTTTGATCTTTGGTCAGAAATTTCCACAAACAGAGCGCGCAGCAGCAGGGATTTCGACGGCTGAAATGATTAAAACAGCCTTCAATCCAGCGTTTTTGTTATTGCTTGGATGCATGATGATTACAGCATCATTGGAATTAGCTCCCGGCGGGTTGCTTGAAACTGTATTGCGCCAAACCGCGCAAATGTCAGGAACAGCAATTCTCGTTTACGGTTCAGCATTAATGTTCGTCCTAAGATTTTTTGCGGGCCCAATTGCTCATAAAATCTCGCCAATTGGGATGATGCTCGTTTCCGTATTATTAACAGGTATTGGATTATTCCTGCTTTCAATGGTCACAACATCCACCATGGCCTATCTGGCAGCAACCGTTTTCTATCTTGGAACCTGCTTTATGTGGCCGACAATGCTTGGCATCACGTCGGAACGCTTCCCGCAAGGCGGTGCTTTCACGATGGGATTAATGGGCTTCGCCGGACAATTTATGCTCGGCATTGTGATTTTCCAAATGGGGAAAGTTATTGACAAACTCGGCGCAGGAGCATCGTTTCGATACGTAGCGATGCTCGCAGCCGTCCCTCTGATTGTGTTCGCCTTATGGTGGATGAAGGATCAGGCAAAGGGCGGATATAAAGCCGTAAAATTAGAACAACAATCCTAAGCACCAGCTACGGTAGAAAAATTTTAGCGGTCACTCACTGGCAAATGGTTGACCGCTATTTTTTTGCTCGCTCAGGCCTCACTATTTAGCATTTATCTTACGGAGCGCAAACAACTTGAGGATGTGCATAAAGTCGCTTGGCGCAATACCTGAAACTTGACCAAGGCCTGGTAATTCTATATTCTCACACGGTCGTCGTGCCTTTCTCACGCATTATCGGCTTCCCGCACGACAGCTTTCCTGCTTGCCCCTCACTGGTAACCCTTATTTTGTTGGAAAAGTGAAGGAATTCCTTCTTTACCCTCTTGTTAGGTGTCGGTGTTGCTCTGTCAAAAGGTGGTATCTGTTTGCCTGCCAAAGGTAATCACACTTAGGTTCGTGGCAGCCACCTGCGCTGTAAAAGATTAGCGCACTAAATTCTTCTCTGATGGCGTATCTGCGGCTTTAACTGATTAAAAAATTATGAATTGTCATTTCCTCACCCGTCGCAAATCAATCCTGATGCTTGTCATCGTACTGCTTACGTTCACCGTCAGTTTCGCCGGGTGGCACGCACAGGCGGGACGATGGTGGGGCAACAGAGACAAATCTTTCGCCGTCGCCAAAACTAATATAGCTCCGGTTGCGCCGCCGATGTTTGCGACGCGCACGGTCACTAAAACTGCCGACACAAATGACGGTGTCTGTGACGCGGATTGTAGTTTGCGCGAAGCGATAGCGGCGGCAGCGGCGGGCGATACCATCACGTTTGCGGTAACGGGGACGATCACGCTGACATCGGGCGAGTTGGCAATCAACAAGAATCTGACGATTCAGGGGCCGGGCGCAAACCTGTTGACGATCAGCGGCAACAACGCGAGCCGCGTGTTCAATATCTCGGCGGGCAATTACAACGTTGCTATCTCAAATCTGACTATCGCAAATGGGCGGGCGAGGGGGGCTAATGGCCCAAACAGCAGCACCCCTGGCGATGATGGAGAGGGCGGTGGGATTTTCAACGCAAGTACGGGAACACTTACTCTTACCAATTGCGTTCTCAGCAGCAACATGGCTGTAGGCGGCAACGGGTTCGGCGGCCCAACAGCTAGTGCAGGTGGTCATGCCAGAGGTGGCGGCATTTTCAACGCCAGTACAGGGCGCATTGATATTACGAATAGCACCCTTTCCAGCAACGCTGCTACAGGCGGCTCCGGCGGCTCCGGCGCTGCCGGCAGAAATGGGGGCAATGGTGACGGCGGTGGCATTTACAATGCAAACACTGGCATTATCACTCTCACAAATAGCACCCTTTCCAGCAACTCCGCAACGGGCGGGGCTGGCGGGGCTGGTAGCAACAACACGAACGGTGGCAGTGCTACCGGCGGCGGCATTCACAACGCCAGTACAGGACGTGTTGATATTACGAACAGCACTCTTTCCGGCAACTCAGCAACGGGCGGCAAGGGGGGCCAGGGGTCTACAGGTGGCACTGGCGGCAACGGATTTGGCGGCGGCGTTTATAACGCAGGCACTGGTGAGGTGAATCTTTTCAATAGCACTCTTACGCTGAACTCCATTATGGCCGGAGCCGGTGGTAGCCCTAGCGGAGCCAGTGGCAACGGCAATGGTAGCGGCGTTTACAACAACAGCACAGGCACATTTAAGGTCAGAAGCTCGATCATTGCGGGAAATGCCAATTCGGGAGTTATTTTAGACGCTCAGGGTACTTTTACCTCGCAAGGTTATAACTTCATCGGTGACGGCCAAACCGCTATCGGTTTTGGGGGGCCGGCGGATCAGGTCGGCGGGCATTTAATACCGCTTGATCCCCAGCTTGGCTCCCTTGCGAACAATGGGGGGCCGACGCAAACGCACCGACCGTTAGCCAACAGCCTCGTTATAGACAAGGGCAATAGTTTCGGACTGACGATTGACCAGCGCGGTTTCAGTCGCACGATTAATAACCCAGCCATCTCAAACGCGGGAGACGGCACCGACATCGGCTCCGTTGAGCTTCTCTGCGACAGCCCAACCACAAATCCGCTGGTGCTGACGATCAATCCATCCTCAGATCCGAATGGCGCGGCACAGGAACTCATCAACGCAATCAACTGCGCCAACGATGATCCGGCAGCGACAACCATTCAACTCGTCTGCGGAACCTATAGCTATAGCACGGCGAACAATTGGGAATTTGGGCCGAATGCACTACCGATTATTCAAAGCAATATCACCATTCAAGGCAACGGCGCAGTGCTCAATTCGACGGCCACCACACGGCTGCGCTTCTTTTACGTTGCGGGACAGAATGTCGGCGGTCTTACCTCCGGCACATTGACGTTGCAAGACCTGACGCTGCAAAACGGTAAGCAGAAAGGTGGCGACAGCAAAGGGAATGGCGGCGGCAGCGGGATGGGGGGAGCAATCTTCAATCACGGCGCGTTGACGCTTGAACGCGTCACGCTGCAAAGTAACACCGCAACCGGAGGCAGCAGCATTAACGCAACCGTCACTTTTCTAGACCTGGGCGGTGGCGGGATCGGTGAAGACGGACGGCCCACGCAAAATCAGGGGGGAGGATTTGGCGGAACGCCCATCGGCACAGGTGGCACGGGAGGCACCAGCTTCGGTACGCAGCGCGGCGGCGGCGGCGGCGGTTTTCGTCCCGGTGATAACGGCGGGAATGCAACTTCTACAGTTTCAGGAGCAGGCGGCGGCGCTGGATTGTTGGGCGGCAAGGGCGGCGGATTTGGTTCTGACGGAGGCGCGCCCGGCGACGGCGGCGGCGGCGGTGCGCCGGACATTTCTCTTCCCGGTTCTAATGGCCCCGGTGGCGCGTATGGTTTTGGTGGCATAGGCGGCAGTGTTGCAGGCGGCGGCGGCGGCGGGGTTGGCGGTGGTGGTGGCGGCGGCATGGGTGGTGGCGGCGGGTTCGGCGGTGGCGGACTTGGCACTAATGGTACGGGTCGCGGCGGCGGCGGCGGATTCGGTGGTGGAGGTGGTCGCGGTGCCGGGCCTGGCGGGTTCGCTGGCGGTAATGGCGGTGCGTGCTGCAACACCTTCGGCGGTGGCGGTGGTGGTGGTTTGGGCGGCGCAATCTTCAATCATCTGGGAACGCTCACGCTAATCAACACGACGCTGACTGGTAATATTGCGCAAGGCGGCAACGGCAGTAGCAGCACTCAGGTCGGCAACGGTGGCGGTGGGAGCGGCGGCAGCGGTTTCGGCGGCGCGATCTTCAATCTCAATGGCACGGTTACGGTGACGAGTACCACTCTCGCTGGCAACACCGTCACGGCGGGCGCGGCGGGAACTGGCGTTCAGAATGGCAGCCCAGGCAGCGCGGACGGTGGCGCAATCTATAACCTTGCTTACGGCAACACCTTCACGGGCGGGACGACGACTGCGATGGTGACGCTGAGCAATTCGATTTTGGCGAATTCGTCCGGCACGAGCAAAGACCTCATTAACGACAAACGCGACGGCACAGGAGTCAATACCGCTACGATCAACTTGAGCAATGCCAATCTGGTTGAGACACAGATGGCCCTGAATAGCGCGACGGCAATTACAGCACCGACGTTCACGGCTGATCCAAGTCTTGGCACACTGACAATCCTGAGCAATTGCGTCGCGGGAACATGCAAACCTGCGGTGTTGCCGCTGCTGTCTGGCAGCCCGGCCATCAATGCGGCGACTGGAACAGTTCCGACAACGGACGAAACAGGCACAGCGCGCGGGAGCACACCCGACCTCGGCGCGTATGAACGCTGCTGTCAGATTACCGCTTTCAATGTAACGGGCGGCGGCGCAGTCTGCGCGGGCGGCGCAGGCGCAACAGTCAACCTGAGCGGTTCGCAAATCGGCGTGAATTATCAATTATTCCTAAATGGCACTACGCCGATTGGCGCGGCTGTCCCCGGCACAGGCAATGCGCTGTCATTTCTCAATCTGACGATGGCAGGAACTTACACTGTCGGAGCCAGTGACGCCAGTTGCTCGCTCACGATGAATAACAGTGCCAGTATTACTGTCACGACCGTTCCCACGCCGACCATCACATCCGGCGGCGCGACCACTTTCTGCACAGGCGATAGCGTCACGCTCAATTCCAGCAGCGCGAGCGGGAATCAGTGGTATCTGAACGGCAATCCGATTGGCGGTGCGACCAATTCATCGTATGTCGCAACGGCGTCCGGTAACTATTCTGTTAGTGTTACGGCAAACAGTTGCACCAGTACGATTTCGCTACCGACGACCGTGACGGTCAACCCCAACCCCGTAGTCAATCCCGTCACGCCCGCCGCGATTTGCAGCGGCGGCGCAACTAACATCGCACTCAGCAGCACGCCTGCGAACGCTTCTTTTACTTGGACGATTGGCACGGTGACAGGCAATGTCACCGGACAAGCAGCAGGCTCCGGCACGACTATAGCGCAAACTCTCACAGGCAGTGGCGCGGTCACATACATTGTGACCCCAACGCTGGACAGTTGTCCGGGCACGCCTCTTAACATTGTGCAAACGGTCAATGCGACAACGACAACGACGGCGTTACTGCCGCAAACGGTTTGCCCCAGCACCTCGCCCAGCTTCACCACGACGGCTTCCGGCACAGGGCCTTTTACCTTTGTCTGGAAGAAAGGCGCAACCATCCTGAGCACTAGCATCACTTCAATGGGAAATACCAGCACCCTGCTGCTAAGCAATGTGCAGGACGGTGACGCGGGCAGCTACAGCGTCGAAGTCACGGGTGCCTGCGGCACCGTGACACAAAGCGCGACGCTGAATGTGCAGCCGCTCCCGACCATTGCCATCAATAATGTGACAAAAGTGGAAGGCAATGCCAGCACCAGTGCTTACAATTTTACGGTTTCCTTAAGCGCGGCGAATACGTGTAATGCCGTCACGGTGGAATATGCGACGGCGAATGGTTCGGCGACGGCGGGGAGCGATTATGAGGCGACCAGCGGCACGCTGACCTTCGCGTCTGGCGAGACGGTCAAGACGGTCACGGTGCAGGTCAACGGCGATCTGACAGTGGAAGCCGATGAAACCTTTTTCGTCAATCTGACGAATCCGACTCATGCGACCTTCCTCGATAATCAGGGCGGCGGCGCCATCAACAATGATGACAGTGCCACTCTTGCCATCACGGATGTCACACAAAACGAAGGCACAGGCGGCACCACTAACTTCACCTTTGCTATCAGCCTGAGCGCGCCCGCCGATCAGCCTGTGAGCGTGAACTTTGCCACCGCAGATGGCACGGCGACGCTTGGGGATAGCGATTATGTGGCGCAGAGCGGGTTCGTGACGTTCCCCGCCAATACGACCACGGCGCAAATGATTACCATCGTGGTGAACGGCGACATCAAAGTGGAAGCGCACGAAACCTTCAGCGTGAACCTGACACCGAAAATCACGCCTTATCCCAGCATTACGATTACAGACAACCAGGGGCTTGGCACGATTACGAACGATGATGTGGCAACGCTGAGTATTGATGACTTAACTGTGACCGAAGGCAACAGCGGTACAACAAATGCAACCTTCACCGTCAATTTGAGCAATCCCAGTGATAGCGCCGTCACAGTGCAATATCAGACCTCCAATGGCACCGCCACTGCTGGGAGTGATTATACGGCGGCGGCCTTAACCATCTTGACGTTCAATCCGGGTGACCAAACCAAAACGATCACCATTCCCGTCAGCGGCGATACGACGGTGGAAGCGAATGAAACCTTCGCCGTCAAGCTGAGCAATGCCAGCGGCGCGACGATTGCTGATGCACAAGGCCTTGGCACGATCAATAATGATGACAGTGCGACGGTTGCCATCAACGATGTAACACAGGTAGAAGGCAATGCGGGCACGACGAATTATGTATTCAATGTAAGTTTGAGCAATCCCGTCGATCAAGCAGTGACAGTGAATTATGCGACCGCCGATGGGACGGCGACCACCGCCGATAGTGATTATGTAACCAGGACGGGCAGTGTGACGTTTGCGGCCAATAGCACGACCGCGCAAACCATTACCATCAGTGTGACTGGCGATCTGAAAGTAGAAGGCAATGAAACCTTCTTCGTCAATCTCGCGCCGAACACCTTGCCTTACAGCGGAGTGACGCTGGCGGATGCCCAGGGGCAAGGCACGCTCACGAATGACGATGCGTCTACAGTGGCGATCAATGATGTGACGGTGACAGAAGGCAACAGCGGGACAGTCAATGCGACCTTCACGCTCAGTCTGAGTCATCCGGTGGATCAGTGGGTGAGTGTGTACTACCAGACACAAAATGCCACCGCCACCACAGCAGACAATGATTATGTGGCAGCCACTAGCGTGGTGAATTTTGCGCCGGGCACGACCATCAAAACAATTGATGTTGTCGTCAAAGGCGATACGCAGGTGGAACCGACCGAAACGTTCCTGGTGAACTTGCGCCTGACACCGCCAGTGGTGGCGGCTGGCGGTTTGCCCGGCAGCGAACAAGTTGCCAATGTGCCCTATCCGGGCATCACGCTGGCCGACAGTCAGGGGATTGGCACGATCACGAACGATGATTTCCCGCCGTTCACTTCCGCGCTGACCGATCCGTTCGTCTGTAACGGCATCGGCAGTTCCGTGCAGGTCACGGCGCAATTGACGAATCCGAATGCGACATCAGCCCCCGCCACCTTCAATGTGAATCTGCCCGCGCTGCTCACGCTCGTGCCGGGCAGTTGCACTGCTTCCAATGGTGTGTGCGGCCCCGTGTCAGCAACACAGGTGGGTTGGAGCGGCACGCTGGCAGCGGGCGAAGTGCTCACGCTCACCTATCAGGCACAAATTGCTGATGGCACGCCGCTCGGCACCCTCCTCACGATTAACTCAACGGGCAGTGTGAATGGGGTGCAAGTCACTACCAGTGCGTCCGATACCGTGTCGTGTCCGGGCAATAGCCTCAATGTTGATCCGGTCAATGTCGCACTCAGCGCTCAGAAAGCGGGCTCGGTATTGGTGTTTCCCTACTACACCTCCAAAGCCTCCACCAAAGCCGATACGCGCATGAGTGTGAGCAATGTCGGCACACAACAAGCCTACTTGCATATCTTCCTGCTTGATGGCGCCACCTGTCAGCAAGCCGATTATTCAGTTTGTCTCACGCCCAACGGCAGCTTCACCTTCACCGCCTCCGAAGTTGATCCTGAAACCAGCGGCTGGGTGTTAGTCGTAGCGACAGATGCGCAAGGCAAACCGATCCAGAACAATGCGCTGGTAGGCAATGCGTTTCTCAAGGATGGCTTGTATGTGGGCAATTACGGCGCCGAAGCC
>WBZS01001273.1_pt1 | contig 20941 bp, 12 predicted proteins | sample 5204201 | NCBI WGS metagenome assembly WBZS01 (sample SAMN12344357, study PRJNA552823) | activated sludge metagenome | biome: Activated sludge suspended growth; feature: Nitrification reactor; material: Wastewater; isolation source: activated sludge from nitrification reactor of wastewater...
GAAAGCTATACCTGGTTCGGAGTTCTGGATGAAGACCCCATACCCCTCGCTTATCGAGCGCGTCGCCATTCGCGCCCGCGCCTACCAGGATGAGGCCGACTACGCCCGCCTGCGCTACCTGCTCGTCGAGAGCTACTGCCTCAGCGGCGCGCAGTTCAACTGGCAGCTCGACCGCCTCGAGGCGCTGCGGTTCGGCCGCCACGCCCAGGAGGAACTGACCGGCGCGCGGTCGTGGCCACAGGCCATCCGTCTGTGGGAGGCGGAGGGCGGCAAGTTCGTGGGGGCTGTGCTGAACGAGGGCGAGGGCGACTTCTTCCTCCAGATTCACCCCCACTACCGCCACATCGAGAATGACATGCTGGCCTGGCTGGAGGGCCATCACGCCGCCCTGCGCCCCACCGATGCCGCTCCGTGGCCGGTGTACACCTACGCCTACGAGAACGACGCCCCGCGTCACGCCCTGCTCGCCCGGCGCGGCTACGTCAACCTCGGCCGCTCCGAGGCCTACCGCACCCGCAGCCTTGACGCACCCATCGCCACGCCTGCGTTGCCTGAGGGCTACGCCGTACGTACCCTGGCCCTCGACGAGCCGGAGGAACTGGCTCGCCTGGCCGAGACCAAGACCCTCACTTTTCCCCACACTCGCTGGACGGCCGCGACGGTGCGCGTGGTTGCCCTGGCTCCTACCTACCGCCCCGATCTGGACTTCGTCGTCGCGACGCCCGACGGTACCCTGGCCGCATTTTGCACCATCTGGTATGACAGTGTCAATCGTATCGGCGTCTTCGAGCCGGTCGGCACGCACCCTGCCCACCGGCGGCGTGGGCTGTCGAGCGCCATGATGCTCGAAGCCATGCGGCGGGTCAAGGCGCTGGGCGCCAAGAAGGTACACGTCAACACGGGCGCGGACTACTACGCCAATGCCCTGTACGAGTCCCTCGGCTTCTCGTCTGTCGAGTACGACACCCGCTGGCAGAAAGACCTGGCCGTGTAGGGGCGACCGCTTCACCATCGACCCGCCCCCCCCGTCATCAATATCCCCACTGGCGACCCGCCTCGTCGGCTAGAGCTAGCGGCCACCTCGCCCGGCAATCTCCAAGCCGGGTATGACGTGCGCATAACTTTGCGTGTCTGTCAAGCGTCATGTATACTGGTGTCGCTTCGGCAGAGCCAGGCGGCGCGCGATGCGCCCATATCCATCCCCCGTCACTGCGAGGAACGCGCCGTGCAACTCCGCAATCGCCTTGCCCAGACCTACGACTGGTATCGCCGCTACATCTACAGCCTGCTCTCCTTCCGACGCCCTCCTCCATTGATTTTTAGTCACGCGCCACGCTATGCTCACAGCCTGATCACCCAACCCCCTCGGCCCACCCACCTCCCCTTCGACCTCCAGATCGAGGTCACCACTACCTGCAACCTGCGCTGCATCATGTGTTACGGCACGATGCCCATGCCGCCCGCCCGGCATCTGCGTTTTGACGCCTTTCAGCGCGTGGTCGATCAGATTCCCAATCTGTATCGCGTCGTGCCCCAGGGTATTGGCGAGCCACTGCTGAACCCCGATCTGATGGCGATGGTCGACTATGCGGCCAGGCGTGGCTGCGCCGTCGACTTTCACACCAACGCCATGCTCCTGACCGAGGCGCGCGCCACGCGGCTCATCGACGATGGCCTGGCCGCCTTGACGGTGTCCATCGACGCCGCGACGGCGGAGACCTTCGAGGCGATCCGGCCTGGCTCCCGCTTCGCCCAGATTGTTGAGAATCTGGAGCGGCTGCGCGACATGAAGCGCGCTCGACGCGCTCGCTTTCCCCAGCTGCGCTTCCACGTTGTCGCCATGAAGCCCAACCTGGCCGAGATGCCCGACATCCTGCGCCTGGCCCATCGCCTCGATGTCGAGATGGTCATCATCTCGCCGGTGTACGCCGCCGCGCCAAGCATGGAGCCGCTCACGGTGTCGCCCCAGGAATGGCAGGACTTGCGGCAACTGGACGACCTGGCGCGCGAGTTAGGCCTTGCCCTGCACTTCACCATTCGCGAAGTCGAGGAGTTGGCGAATGGCGCCGCCGCGCCCCTGCTCTGGCCATCCGACCCGCTGCCCCGGTCGGCCGAACCGGCGGCCACGCCCCCCGCCAGCGAGCCTACCCCCAGGGCGTCGAGCGTGCGGCGACGCGCTCCGTGTCGCTACCCCTGGACCAGCATGTACGTTGGCGTGAACGGCGATGTTCACCCGTGCTGTGCGTCCCTGGCCTCGGGCGGCTATAAGCTGGGCAACGTGTTTGAAGCGCCGGTCAACGAGATCTGGTGGGGCGAGAAGTACCAGGCCTTTCGCCGCCGGATGACGGACGCCGCTGCCCCGTGGCCGGACCCATGCGCCGTGTGCCCCCTGGTCGGCAAGCTGGCCTCGGCGGCCACGACCGAGGACCAGCGCGGCGCGCCGACGTCGCTGCCGTCGTCTTCCCTCGCCTGAGGGCTGGAGACGACCTATGCATACCGAGGCGTCTTTCACCCGCGCCGTCCCCAGGCTGCGTCTGACCTGGCCGCTGTGGGGCCTGGCGGCCGCCATCGCCGTGGGGCTGGCCGTCCGGCTGGCCGTCCTCGACTACGGGCTGCCGTTCATCTACTACGGCGACGAGCGCTACCTGTTTCTGCCCGCCCTGCGCATCGCTCAGACGGGCGACCTGAACCCGACGCGCCTCGACTACGGCTCCTTGTTCGTCTACGTGCTGGCGGCCGTCTACTGGCTGGCGGCGCAGCTCGGTCTACTCCCAGTGGTGACGAACGCCCCCCTGTCGGGCTATGACTTGACCTACTACCCCGTCCCCGATCTGGTGCTGGTGGGACGCGGGCTTGCCGTGGCCTTCAGCCTGGTCGCATTAGTGGGTGTCTTCCTGGTCGGGCAGCGCCTCTTCGACGCCCGTGTGGGCGCCCTGGCGGCCGCCCTGCTCGCTCTATCCCCCCTGACGGTCTTCCAGTCGCGCTTCGGGGTCACGGACACACTACTGCAAGCCCTCACCATCTTCGGCCTGTGGGCCATTCTGCGCCTGGTCGAGACGGTCACCTGGCGGCGCGCGCTGCTGGCCGGCGTCCTCGTCGGCCTGTCGGCCTCGGCCAAGTATCCTGGCTTGCTACTGAGCCTGCCACTGGTCGCGGCCATTCTTCTGTCCCGCTCGCGACCCCGCGGCCGGTGGCCGCTCGTTGCCGGGCTCGGCGCGGCGGGGGTGGCGTTCCTACTGACCACGCCCTTCACCGTCCTCGACTGGCCCAAGTTCATGGTCTTCCTGAGCGTCTTGCGTGTGAGGCATGTCGGTCCGTCCGTCGTCTACGAGGGGGGGCCGAGCGCGCTGTGGTACGTGCGCGAGATTCTGGGGCGGGGCGAGCGGGCTATGCTGCTACTGGGGTTGGTGGGCGGCGTGCTGTCCGCCCTGCGTCGCCCGCGCGAGGCGGTCATCTGCTGGCTGTTCCCGCTGGCCCTCTTCGCAACCATGAATAGCGGCGGTAACCGGTCGCTGCGCTACCTGCTGCCTATCCTGGCGGTGCTGGCCGTCTTCGCCGCCTACGCCCTGGTCGCCCTGATCGACGCGCTCCCGGCCCGGCGACGCTGGCTCGGCTGGCTGACGGCGGCCGTGTGCCTGGTCTCGCTGCTGGCCCCGACACTGATGGATATCCAGGCGCTGCGACAGCCGGACGCGCGGGCTCTGGCCGCGGCCTGGGTGCGTGAGAACGCGGGCGGCATGCCCCTCTTCTCCGACGACATGGCTCTCGCCGACGCCCCATCTCTGCCGCGCATCACGCGCGCCGTCACCGTGGTAGAACACCCGGCGGCCTGGTACGCCGAGCACGGCTACCTGCTCTTCGCCAGCGATTTCCGCCGCTGGGACCCCAATCGAAGCGTCGCGCAGGAGCAGTTGTGGCAGGCCTTCGAGGCGGACCCGACCCTGGAGTTAGTCGCCCACCTCGACGGCCACATGTGGGGCGTGCCGGGCTACGGCGTGCGTATCTACCGGCCGCGCCCCGCCGCCCAGGGCCAGCCGTGATTCAGGCCGACCCTGAAAGCGCGTCTCGTCAAGGCGTTGGGTAATGGAGCGGGGTTCCGTTCAGGCCTACGGCCCACGCCTCACCACCCGCCGCGGCGACGCCGAGCAGCCCTATCCCTGTCGGGCTGCTGACCATCTGCCATTCGTTTCCCACCAGCCTTAGAATCACCCCGCCGTCTCCCACCGCCCAGGCAGTGGTCCCATCGACCGTTACACCCCGAAGGGAAACCACAGTCGGGCTGGGAACGACTTCCCACCCCGTCGCGCTCAGGCGGAGGGTGACGCCGTTCTTGCCGACGGCCCAGCCGTCCTCCGGACCACTCCGCGCCAGGTCGTGGAGTATCGATGTCGTTGGACTGGGGACCGCCGCCGCGATGGCGTTGAGCAGGGCGTCGCCGGAGCCGGAAGACTGGTTCACGGGGATGAGCGCACGGATAGCGGAGATGCTCGCGAAGGCAATAATCGGCACAGAAAAGGTGATGGGCATCCCGACTGAGATGTCGGGATGCCCATATTTCGGGGACGTCGCGGACTCCGGCGCTCTGTTACCCGGCCGAGGTCAACTCCCAATGCTCAGCGGAGCGCCACAGGCCAGAGGTCAGTAGCTGGCGGATGAAGAGCAGTTCCTTGGGCAGATTGTCGTAGAGCTTGATGAACAGTTCCTCGTGGGCCAGGACCTCCTTCAGCCAGTCGTCGCGGTCCACGGACATCAGGTCCTGGAAGGTGTCGCGGTCGAAGCCTTCCATGCCCTTCCAGTCCAGGTCCTCGTAGCGCGGCATCCAGCCCAGAGGGCCTTCGATGCTGGCGGCGCGGCCGTGGGCGCGCTCGACGACCCACTTGAGGATGCGCATGTTCTCGCCGAAGCCCGGCCACAGGAACTTACCGTCGTCGTCCTTGCGGAACCAGTTGACGAAGAAGATACGCGGCGGGTTGGGCAGGCCGCGGCCAAACTGGAACCAGTGGTTGAAGTAGTCGCCCATGTGATAGCCGCAGAAGGGCAGCATCGCCATCGGGTCGCGGCGGACTTCGCCGACCGCGCCGGCGGCGGCGGCGGTCGTCTCGGACCCCAGCGTCGACGCCGAGTAGACGCCATACGCCCAGTTGAAGGCCTGGTAGACCAGCGGGACGACGCTGCTACGGCGGCCGCCGAACATGAACGCCTCGACCTTCACACCCCTGGGGTTGTCCCAGTCAGGGTCGAGCACGGGGCACTGTTCGATGGGGGCCGTGAAGCGCGCGTTGGGGTGGGCGGCCTTGCGCCCACTGTCCGGCGTCCACGGCTGGCCGAGCCAGTCGGTGAGCTGCGGCGGCGGCGTCTTGGTCATGCCTTCCCACCACACATCGCCGTCTGGCGTCAGCGCCACGTTGGTAAAGATAGTGTTCTCGGTGATGGTGGCCATCGCATTCGGGTTGGACGATTCCGACGTGCCGGGGGCCACGCCGAACATGCCCTTCTCCGGATTGATGGCATACAGAGAGCCATCGGGGCCAGGCTTGATCCAGGCGATATCGTCGCCGACGGTCGTGATCGTCCAGTCGGACAGCGCCTTGGGCGGGATGAGCATGGCGAAGTTGGTTTTGCCGCACGCGCTCGGGAAGGCGGCCGTAACGTAGGTCTTCTCCCCCGTGGGCGACTTGACGCCCAGGATGAGCATATGCTCGGCCAGCCAGCCCTCGTCGCGAGCCAGGACGGAGGCGATGCGTAGGGCGAAGCACTTCTTGCCCAGCAAAGCGTTGCCGCCATAGCCGCTGCCGTAGGACCAGATAGAGCGCTCTTCCGGGAAGTGGACGATGTAGCGCGTTTCCTTGTTGCACGGCCACGCGACATCCTTCTGGCCAGGGGCCAGCGGCACGCCGACGGAGTGCATGCAAGGCACGAAGAAGCCGTTCTCGCCCAGGATGTCCAGCACGGCGCGGCCCATGCGGGTCATGATGCGCATGTTGGTGGCGACGTAGGGCGAGTCGGACAGCTCGACACCGATGTGGGCAATGGGCGAGCCAAGCGGCCCCATGCTGAAGGGGATAACGTACATGGTACGGCCGCGCATGCAGCCGTCGAATAGCTTGTTGAGGGTCGCCTTCATCTCGGCCGGATCCATCCAGTTATTGGTCGGACCGGCGTCCTGCTGGCGCAGGCTACAGATAAAGGTGCGGTCTTCCATACGAGCGACGTCGCTCGGGTCGGAGCGAGCCAGGAAGCTATGGGGACGCTTCTCCGGGTTGAGGCGAATGAAGGTGCCAGACTGAACCATCTCCTCGCACAGGCGGTCGTACTCCTCCTGAGAACCGTCGCACCAGTGAACCTGATCGGGCTGGCACAGTGCGGCCATCTCCTCGACCCAGGCCCGCAGCCGCTGGTTCTTCACATAGTCAGGCACGCTGATGGGGGACGTTGGTTGTGCTACAGCCATGCTCCGCTCCTCATGAAAGGGGGTACTGTGAGTCTCACTGCGCGGACAAGGCGGCCGCGGCTGGTATGGGTGGGGTGAGACAGACCAATCCAGTACCGTATTATACAGTATACCCCAGGTATGCAAGTGGGGATTCGCTTTCGCCACGAGAAGACATCGCCACTGGGCCAGGCGGCAGCGCGTGAAAGTTGCGTAACAGGCGAGTAACGTGGGCCTGGCTGCCGCGTTGTAATGTACACATGCAACTCATCTAAGGGGGGAATACGTGACGCGCTACGCACTCGCCGCGGCGTGCGCCATTATCGCGCTCCTGGCGCTTATCCCGTGGGCCGTGCGCACCGAGGCAGCCGACCCGATAAGGCTGGAAGTGACGACCATGCCCGGCTACATCTATGATACCGATTACGACATCACCGCTGGCTATACGCTGGGCGCGTGGAACGAGCACCAGGTCTATAAGGCCTTGATCTACTGGGGCGTCAGGCAAGGTCTGACGCCCGACGAGATCGGCCTGGCCGTGCGCATCGTGAAGCGCGAGAGCAATTTCAACCCCTACGCTCTCAACAGCCGAGGTGAGTATAGCGTCGGCCCCGCCCAGTTCAACCGACGTGGCGGGTTGTGGGGGAGCCTGCCGCCCGGCCGCGAGGGCTGGCCGGATACCAACGCGGCCCAGCAGATGCGCGCCCTGACGTGGGGACTGCACAATGGCTACGCCAGCCACTGGCTGACCACCTGCGAGCGCAACGGCTGTTAGCCGTCGCGCGTCCCAACGCCTGGCGTATCTACCCCGCCACATTCACCCCCGCCCCCTGCAACAGCATCGCCAACTGCTGGGCCGTCGTAACCGCCTGGCCCTGGTAGTGGTTGTTGGCGAAGGCGAAGAGCCGCTCGCTGCGCGCCGCCATGTCCTGAATCTTCGGCACCCACTCCTGCAACTCCTCAGCGCTGTAGGAATAGTCATACCGTTCGTAGGACTCGGCGTGGCTCCACCACTTGGCGTAATTTCTGCCGTGGAACCGCACATAGGCGATGGGGCCGGTGACCCAGGCGACGGGCGGCACGAGCGTCTTGAACTGCGGCTGGTCCACAGCGCAGAAGCCGAGGCGGCACTCCGTCAGCAGCTCAAAGACCTCGTCCTGAATCCACTCCCGGTTGCGGAACTCGACCACCGTCGGCAGGTCGCTCAGCCGCTCTCGTAGCCGCCGCACGTAGTCCTGGTTCTCTGGCGTGTTGTGGAACGACGTCGGGAACTGGGCCAGGACACAGCCGAACTTGTTGGCTTCCAGCAAAGGGTACAGGGCTGAGGTGAACTTGTCGAAGGCGTCGGGGTCGTCGCGGCCGTGGGTCAGCTCCTGGCTGGCCTTGATCGTGAACAGGAAGCCGGGCGGCGTCTTGTCGGCCATGGCCTTGAGGGTACGGGCGGCGGGTAGGCGGTAGTAGGTGTAGTTGATCTCGGTACAGCGGAAAAGGTTCTCGGCGTAGTAAGTCAGCCAGTCGGTCTTCTTGAGGCCGTCGGGGTAGATGGGACCGACCCAGTCATCGTAGCTGTAGCCGCTTGTGCCAATGTAGATATCGGCAGGCATATGGGCCTCCTGGGACAAGACGGTATCACCCTTCGTGTGTAACGAGTCTAGTACGCCTGTTCTGAATTGTCAACCGCGCCGCACGTGTGGCGGTAGGGCAATATGGCCGCCAAAGTGAAAGAAATGCGAGCCAGGATGAATTAACCGTGTGGGGTGACTCGGTTCAATCACGCGGCGGGGGGGTATGACGCGGCGGCGCGATACGTCCGGCAAGGCGTGCCAGCGATGGCTTCACGCAAAACGTATGGCCCACGGTGCGCCGAGGTCGTCCATGCAGGGCGGCCGGTTGGGGGCGCGTGTCGGCCTCGCCCCTATCCCCCTGGCGTCGACAACGTTCATCAACCGCGGCCGAGAGTTGGCCGCGCTCGAAGACCTGCTCCCGACGCACCCGATCCTCACCATCACGGGGCCGGCTGGCTGCGGCAAGACGCGACTGGCGGTAGAATTTGCGAAGCGCCACGCTCACAAGTTCACAGGCTATGTTGTCTGGGTGGACCTGACAGCCGTATCGTCACCGGCCCTGATGCCCCAGACGATAGCGTCAGCCCTCGGCATCCGCGAGCGCAGTGGCCAGCCCCTGATGGAAACTCTGGCCGAGCACCTGCGCGATAGACCTTGCCTGCTCGTCGTAGATGACTGCGACCACCATGCGAAGGCGGTAGGCAGCCTGGCTGCCACGCTGACGCGCGCCGCGCCAGACCTGCGTATTCTTGCGACAAGCCGCGAGTTGCTGGGCGCTCGCGACGAGCGCGTTGTGCCCCTCTCGCCCCTCGAAGTCCCGCCTGCCGCCAACCCGTATACCAGTGGCGGCCTTGCCGCCGCCACCCCGTCGCTGCCCGCGTCACAGCAGGGGGATCCCGTGGCCGCCCCCCTCACCTACGACGCGGTCGCCCTGTTTGTGGAACGTGCCCAGCGCGCCTGCCCCGATTTCGAGTTGACGCCGACCGTTGCGCCACCTGTGTGCTCCATCGTGCGCCGACTGAATGGGCTGCCCCTGGCCCTGGAACTGGCCGCCGCCCGGCTACGCGGCCTCTCGGTTCAACAGCTCGATGCCTGCCTCGACGACGGCCTGAGCCTGCTCACGTGCAGCGACTCCTCCGCCCCCAGCCATCACCAGACCCTCGCCGCTGCCATCGAATGGAGCTACCAGGCCCTGTCCCCGGCCGAACAGGCGCTATTCAGGAGTCTGTCCCTCTTCGCGGGCGGCTTCACCCTCGACGCTGCGCACGCCATGCACGCCGCCTCGTCAGGTGCGACGTCGGCGCGTATGGGGTCCACGGCCGCGCTGCTATGCCAGCTGGCCGACAAGTCGTGGCTGATGCTGGATCGCCAGGCCGGCCGCTACACCATTCTTGGCTTGCTGGCCGACTACGGGCGCGAGCAGTTGGCCGTTGATTCGGCCGCGCTGCCCGTCCGCCTATGCCACGCCCGATACTACCTCGCCCTGGCGGAACGCCTCATGAGTGGGGGCGATGCCGGAGCGGCCGACCACCTGGCCGTCCTGGCGATGGAGCGCGACAACCTGCGCCTGGCCATGGAGACCTTCGCGGCGGCCCGCGATGGCGAGGCGGCCCTGCGCCTGGCGTGCAGCCTACAGAGCTTCTGGGAGACGCGCGGCTCGGTGAGCGAGGGTCGCCGCTACCTCGGTACAGCTCTGGCAGTCGGGCAGCCGTCGCCACCCTCCATCCGCGCGCGCGCCCTCGAAGCCAGTGGGGCCCTGGCCCACGTCGCCAGTGACTACCCTGTGGCCGCCCAGGAGTTGCAGGAGGCCCTGACCCTGTGGGAAGCCGCCCAGGACGAGGCAGGCGTCGCCCGCTGCCAGCTGGCTCTGGCGTTACTGGCGAAAGATCAAGGCCAGTATCCTGAGGCCATGCTGCGCTATAGCCAGAGCCTGGCCTTGTTTGAGCGGCTAGGCGACCGGCGGCAGACAGCCAATGTCCTGACGAACATGGGCATCCTGGCCCACTTGCAGGGTGATTATCGCCTCTCAACGCGGCGCTTTGAGGCCAGCGTGGCGCTCTATCGCCAGCTCGATGATAGGCGCGGAATCGCCTATGCCCTCAGCAATCTGGGCCTGGCCGCCCGCAACCAGGGGCATTACGACCGGGCGCAGGAACTCCACGATGAGGCGCTGGCGCTCCGGCGGGCCGCCGGCGACGAGTTAGGCGTCGCGTATTCCCTCGCCAATCTAGGGCTACTGGCCCAGAACCAGGGTCAACTGGACGACGCCCAGGCCCGGCAGGCCGCAAGCCTCGCGGCTTTCAAGCGACTGGGCCATCAAGCCGGGGTCGCCCTGCTCCTTTCAACCCTCGCTCAGACGGCTCTGTACCAGGATGACGTGCCCCGGGCACACACCCTGGGCGCCGAGAGTCTGGCCTTGTACCAGAGCCTGGGAAACACCTGGGGTATCGCGACCGCGCTCCACATCCTCGCTACTGTGACCTTCGAGCAAGGCGACGAGGCCACGGCCAGGGCGCAGGTGACGGACAGCCTGACCTTGCGGCGGGACCTGGATGACAGGCACGGGATCGCCGAGTGTCTGGAAGCGCTGGCTGTGATCGAGGGCCGCCACATGCCCGCCCGCGCGCGCACCCTGCTCGTCCTGGCGAGCGAGGTGCGTCCGTTGATTCCCGCCCCTCGCGCTCCCATCGAGACACTCTATCTGCGGGCCAGACTCGGCGAGCTACCATCGCAGGACGCCCACGCCCGGCGCCTGCTGAGATGCTGCCAAGACCCGGCGGCCGCCTTCCAGGCGGCCGTGGATTTCGCTCTGCCGACGCGGCCGAGCGTTGTCGTCGATATCAGGCCTGAGATATGTAGCCAACAGGCCTTGCGACAGGCTATGCGCCATCTCAACGATATCGCCTATCTACAGCGCAGTCCCCTGGTGGAGACCGTCGCCGCGATGACGGGCGCACGGCCAACAGGGCGCGCGGTCCGATTGCTGCTGCTAGAGGCCATCGAGACCCTCCGCCCTACGCAGCGGGGGGACAGAGAGGATCGCCGCGCCCTGGCCTATCACCTGTTGCGCCGTCGCTTCGTCGACGAGGACAGCCTCCAGGACGTGGCGCGCGCCCTGGGACTCAGCGAGCGCCAATATTACCGTGAGCAGCAGGCCGCGTTAGATCTTCTCCAGGAAGCTCTGCACGAGCGCCGGGCGCAAGCGCGCGCCTCCTGATTGCCAGAGTTTGGCAGTTTTCTGGCAGGAAATCCCCCTATCTCCGTCAAAGTCAGGCTATAAGAGTATCTATACACTCCGACGCGGTCCTGTCCACTCGTGTACGTGTGTGCTGGGCAATAGACGCTCATGCAGCGTGAGGATGCGCCATGGACGAGTTGATGACCGTTGACGAGGTGGCGCGCTATCTCAAGTTGAGCCGAGCGACCGTCTGGCGCTGGTGTCAGGAAGGAAAGCTCTCGGCCTCGAAGGTGGGGCGAGGCTGGCGCGTTCATCGTTCCTCCGTGGAGGAACTGGTCTCGGTTGCCCCACTCGACCCGGACCTCGATCACGGTCAGCCACGCTAGGGTGAGGACAGCATGACAGCCGGGCTATTCACTGAGAGCGACCTGGAGCGCGCAAGCGGCGGACGCTTCACCCACGTGACCATGCTCGGTCAGGGCGTGACAGGTGTCGTCTTTCGGGCGCGCGATGCCCATGCGCCCGACGTCCCGTGGGTCGCGGTAAAGGTCTCGAACGGCGCCGGCGCGCCCAACAGCGCCCTGATGAACGAGGCGGCTGCCCTGCGCCACCCGACTCTGTCCGGATACACGAGCGAGTGGCCCAGCCAGGCGGAGCCGGTCCTGTGCCAGTGCTACGGCGACCTGCACTTCGCGCCCCGCGTGGCCCTCGTCATGGAGTATTTCGACGCGCAGGTCTACACGCCGCTCGACAAGGCCCTCGAAATGGGGCACGAAACCTGGACCGATTACCAGATTCTCAGCATCCTCGGCCCGTTCGTCGGCCTGCTGGCCCAGGCCCACGCGGCGGGCTACGTCTATGCCGACATCTCGCGCGGCAAGGCGGGCCACATTCTCTGGAACCCGGCGACTCGCGTCGTCAAGAGCTACGACTGGGGCAACGTGGTCGACCGGCGCTCGGCGGCCGACAGCGGCGCGATTACCGAGGTGGCCGACATCGTTGGCTGTGGTGAGGTCCTGTTCGCCATGCGCGAGGGGCCATTCGCGCGCCTGCCCCAGAACCCTGCCAGCTACCGCCGCCCCCAATCGCCTGAGTTGACCGCGCTGATTCGCCGCTGCCTCGACCGCCAGGCCGCCGACTGTCTCAAGAGTGCGGCCGACCTGGAGCAGGCCATGCGCGCCTTCGTCATGGCGAAGGACGAGGAGGTGGCCCGCCTCCAACAGCAGTTCGATGCGGGGTCGCGACAGTTCAGGGAACTGCGTGACAGGGCCGAGCAGGACCGGCAGGTCAGGGCGCTTCAGGCGCTGCGCGAGCAGGTGGAGCGCATCAATCCCTGGTCGGAGACCCTGACCCACATGAACGCGGTGCATGGCCGCGATCTGGACACGCTGAAACTCCACAACACGGCCCTCGCCGCCGCCGAGGAACTGAGGGCCTCGGTCCAGGGGACGCAGCTGGACGGGCTGGCTCTAGAAGACGTGAGCGGCTACCTTCGCAGCTATGATACGCAGCTGACGCAGGACCCATCGCTGCCGCGCCCGCCCGGCGACCGGGAGTTGATTGGCCTCGTGGCTGCGACACTGGCGCGCGAGAAGCCCGCGCCCAACACCTACCTGCGCACGTTTGTCGCTGGCTGCACCGAGGTCGCGCCCAACTACGCCGACTTGCTGGACGCCGTGCTGCACGCGCAGCCCAATCTCGACCACACGCCTCTGCGGCCGCTCGTCGCCCATCTCGGCCGCCAGGCGGGCATCCCGCTGCTGCGTCTCCAGACAGCGCGCTGTCTGACGCGGCTACGGGATGGGGACCTGGCGCAACTGACTGTGCCCCTGGGACACCTGAACGCCGTCGAGCAGGCCCTGGTCAGCCTCCAGGCGCTGGACGGCCAGCCCATCGCGGCGGTCAGTGAGCTTCCGGCTCGCTATGACGCCCTCGCCCAGGCTCTTGCGGCCCTAGCAGCGGATAGCAGCGGCCGCGACGAGGCCCGCGACCTGAGCCAGGTGGCGGCGAGCCATGCCGGGCTGGCAGCCACGGCGGCCAACGCCTACAGCGAGGGCGACTTCAGCCATGCCAGACAGGCCATCCAGCAACTCAAGGAGCGTGACCGCGAGCTTCTCGTCCTGGAGCAGTGGGCGCGGGACCTGGCTACCCTGTCAACCGTCGATCTGGCAGCCTGCCAGAAGGAGTTCGGCCAGGGCAGCCCCGGCTCCCTACCGACGCGCCTGCGTGACTATCTCGGCCCCCAGCGTCTCGGCAAGGCGCTGACCATCGACCCCAACCACGACTCCCTGCGCGGGCAGCAGGCGCTCCTGGCCGATGTCTTCCAGAGAATCTGGGCCGACTGGGAGGGGCGCGGCCAGGACAAGCCGGCGATGGAGGCCGCCCTGGCCGACCTGCTGGCGCGCTTTGTGCAGGGACTGGACCCGATCTCCCTCGCCGAGTTGCCTGACGCCCTGGCAGGGAGGGAGGCCAGCGACGTCCGCAACTTCATCGGGTCCAATATCGTGCGGCTGGTGGCGGTCCAGCAGGCGGTTGAGGCGGCCAGCCCTGCTGCGAACCTGAGCGTCGCGTACCAGAGCTTCGGCGAATTCGTGAGCCAGGTTGTCACTGCATCCCGCGCGACCACGCCCCTGGTTAAGCCCATCGCGCCGCTACTGGCCCCGCCGATGGCCGCCGCCGCCCTCGCCCTGGCGCGGCGGCTGTTTCACCAGGGACAGTGGCGCCAGGCGCAGGCCGCCTATAACCGCATCAGCGGACTGGGGGATACTGATCCCGGCCGCCTCGCCGCCGTTGCGGCCGAGCGCGCCTACGCGGACAAGGCCATCCAAACCCTGCGAGGCTGGGAGCCGCAGAATGGCGCGGGAGTCGTGGCGGATCTGTCTCGCCAGGCTAATCAGCGCAACGTGGATGCCCAACTCACCGATGCCGTCAAGCGGGTCCATCTAGACCTGGAGGAGGCGTTGCGCAACCTGCGCGCCGCGGACCAATCGCTGCGCGCGCCGCAGACGCGCTGGGAGGACTTCTTTGACCGCCTCGATACCTGCCTGGGCTGCCTCGACACGGCCCGGCAAGCTGAGGAGAAAGTCACGCTACAAGCCCGGTTCGTCGGCAAGGGCCTGCGCGACTTTGAGACCTATCTGAGAGGGCGAAACATCGTTTTGAAGCCCAGCCCGGCGAATGGGCAATGGGTGGAGCGCACCCGCGACCCCTATCTGCACCAGTTGGCGAAGGGCTCCGCTGACCCACGCGAACGACCGGTACATCACGGGCTCTTCGAGCCAGTCTATCAGGGTCTGGCCGTCGCCGCCAAGGACGCTCTGAAGCTGAAAACTCGGTCCGCGCCGGTCGTGGCGGTCGCCGTCGCCAGCCAGGTAGCCGCTGATGGACCGGCCAGCACACCGCCGACTGAGGCGGCGCTGTCGGCTCCGTCCAACCCAGCCGCGCCGCCGCTGCCCCGCACCGGCGTGTGGCCGTGGCCTGGCGATGTCCCGCCACGCGCTATTCCTCGCGGGTTGTGGGATGTGGTCACCATCGTGAGCGTGGTGGTCGCCCTGATCGTGATTGGGGGGGCCATCGGATGGGTAGCGGTGTGGGCGCTCAATTCAGGTCGTGATCGGGAGTCGACCCCTCCCCCCACGCCCATCGTCGCGGCGGTCGGGCCGACCATGACCGTGACCGTTGGCCCCCCCTCGCTGGGCGTCGAGCCGTTGAGCAGCGCGCCGACGCCATCCGGGCCTGACGTCGGCGCGCCTACAGCGGAGGCCAGAGCCAGCACGCCACCACCCACGGCAGCGAGCGCCGCTACCGCCCAGCCGACCACGGCAGCCACGCGCGCCGCTACCCCGCCACCACCCACGGCAGCGAGCGCCGCTACCGCCCAGCCGACCACGGCAGCCACGCGCGCCGCTACCCCGCCACCGGGCGCGGCTGGTGGCAACCTGCTGTTGTGCGTCGAGGACGGCGTAGACATTCAGCCAGGCCAGGCAGCGCTGCTCTGCCCGGTGCTGACGGACGCGGCCGTCGCCGAGGGCATGACGCCGCGCTATCGAGTTGTGACTCCGTCAGGGGATCTCGCCTTGCGAAATCGTGGCGCGCTCAGCTCTGGGTGGACGATAGGGTTGTTGGCCCAGGTTGGCCCTTGACAGGCAACGAGTGGCAGCCGGTGGTGATTGGCCTGTTCGCGCGCAACGACCAGGACCAGGCCATACGAGTTCAAGCTTCGGTGGAGCCATAGCGAGGGGGATATGTCGGATAGCCAGGATCTGTGGCTGACACGGGATCTGCGCCTGGGGGACCAGTACACGCTCACCGCGTCTTTCGATAGCCGCGCCGAGGGGCACTGGGCGCGGGTGGTCGGCGCGCGCCGTCACGACCAGGGCGACGTGGTGGCCCTCAAGATCATGCGCCGCGCGCATCTGGCGAGCGACGCCGTGTACAAGATGTTCTGCCACGAGGCGCGTCTCCTGGATCACCTGGGCCGCCATGAGGCCACGCGGGACCGCATCAATGCCTTGCGCGGCTGCGGCTACGTGCGTCCCGCCCCACAGCCCCGGCCAGGCCGCGTCGACCTGGAATGGTGCGCCAACCTGGACGAGTTCGAGGGGCAGATTCCGGCGCGCCGCCCCCAATGGTTGCCCTTCCTGGCGCTAGAGACGATTCCCTTCGAGCGTAGTCTGCTGCACCTGGCCGGTGGTCTCAGCCGCGCGCCCAACCAGATGCTGCCCCTGGCCGAGTGGCTAGACATCGCCCGCCAGGGATTGCGTGTCCTGGCCGCCTGTCACGACCAACGCATCTTCTACATCGACCACAAGCTCGAGCACGTCATGTGGGACGGGAAGACGCTGCGCTTCATCGACTGGAACGTCACCGACTGGGAGCAGGATGGGACGGGGGGCGCGCCGCCGTGGTCGGCGGCCATCGTGCGCCACAAGACGTGGCGCGACCTGCGCCACTTTACGGCGCTGGTGCTGTTCCCTCTGCTGGCCCGCCACACCATCGACACCGAAAGCGCGAATCCCACCGGCGGCCCGGCCTCCGTCCGTCACGGGCGGCGGCCCATCGAGGCCCACTCTGGCAACGTGAGCATCGACCGCATCCACCTGCCCCAGGGCCGCCTGGACTTCCACGAGGATGGCACGCCCCTCTTCGACGATGACCTGAAGAGCCTGTTGACGCGAGCGGTGCAGAATGACCCCGACCTGGGCTACGAAAGCGCGGGCCAGTATCTGGCGGCCCTGGAGGCGTATGGGCAGCGTTGGCGCGAGACGGCCGAGGGCTTCGACACGTACCTGACCGGCTACACGGCCAGGGTCCGCGACATCCAGCGCGAGCTACGCGAGGTCGAGGAGGGATTGCAGGAGTTGTTGCGGGAAGTCACGGGCCAGGTGGGCAGTCAGCCCCGTGGCGTCTATCTGGAGATCGGCCGCCTGTATCGCAGCGTGAAGGACATGCGCAGGCACATCGTCCTGCCTGAGCGAGGGGGACCGCCATGACCGGCGACCAGTTCATCAAAGACATCGAGACCCGGCTCCAGCACAAGCAGCTGAGCCTGGACGAGGCCATCCAGCAATGCCGTGACTATATCTTCGACATGACACCTGGCGCCACGCCGAGCGCCGCCGACAAGGGCAAGGTGCGGCAGTTCCGCCGGCAACTGGAGGCACAGAAGGTGGGCGGCGGCCCCTCAACCGCCCCGGTCGGCCCTTCGACTTCGCAGCTGGCCGGCGACCTGGCCCTCGCGGAGCAAGACATTTACAGCCGCGACTGGGATGCCGCCCTCGACAAGCTGGCGCAGATTCTCGACGCCGACCCGGCCAACGACGGGGTAGTGGCGCTGCTCGAGGAAATCGCCGACAAGGGCGTCATCCGTACCAGGCCCCGCATCATCGCTCTCTTGGAAGGCGTCGACCCGGCGCTTCGCACGCCCCGCGCCGATGCGCTGCTGCAACGCCTGACGGGCGCGGCCACGCCGCCGCCGCCGTCCCCGGTTCCCGCCCCGCCGCCCAACCCGCCAGTCCAACTCCAGCCCGCCACCCCGCCCCAGACGACGGCGGGCCAGCCGGGCGCGGCCGCGACCCCACCGCCCGTCATCCCCGGCCCGCCGCCGTCACCGGCTGCCGCATCGAGTCAGCAAGGCATCGACAACGACGAAGCCTATCGGCTCGCCCGCCTGGCGATGGACAAGGGCGACTGGGAGCAGGCGCGAGGTCTCGCCTCCCAAATTGACTCGAGCTACTCGCGCTATCAGGCAGTCGAGGACATGCTCAGGGCGATTCAGGAGGGTGAAGTCTATGACCGGGTCCCGACGCTGAAGTCCCTACCGGGTAAGCTGGGATCGGCCAGGAACCGCCGTAACTGGCCCGAGGTCGACCAACTCTGGGCGCAGGTAGAAACCGAGATCGATGCCTGGCGCACAGCGAATCCAGGTCAGCGCATTGACATCCCCGACAGCCTGAAGGCGATTCACGATCTGTCGCTGCATCAGCGGGACGCCGAGGCCATGCTGAGTCAGGCTATCCCGCTGCGGGAGAGCGCGCAGTTCGCCAAAGCCGCTACCATCCTCGAAGAGGCGAAGGGCCTGGATTCGACCAATGGCGTCATTCTGGACGAGATCGACAAGTGCAAGACGGGCGTGGCCAATCGCAAGTTCGTCTTTAACATCAAACGCGGCTCGACACCAACGGTGGACGAGCTGGTGGCGGCGCGGGAGAAGGGCGAAGAGCTACTCGATATCGCCCCCCACAGCGCGGATGTGGCCGACCTCGACACCTGGGTGGTCGATACCATCCGCGACCGGGTGCGGCAACTCAAGCAACGGGTTAGCGACCGCGTGGCCGCCGTCGGCCGCGACAAGATGCTGGACGACAAAGTGCGCGACATCACGCAGGCCGAGCAGGCGGTCCAGGGCATCGAACGCCTGGCCCCGAAGGACGCCGACCTGCCCGACATGCAGCGCGAGGTCGAGGAGTTGAAGGATCGCCTGGACACCGCTCGGCGCAGTCGCGACGATGTGGACCAGAAGCTCGGTCCCTACTTCCAGGGCCAGGCGATGCTGACGCCGACCCTCGCCAGTGGCTTCCTGCGCGACTTGCAGGTGGTGGAGGCGGAGGCGCCTGAGGATGCGAAACTTGGCACGCTGTCCACGCGCTTTGCCGATGGGATGGTGCGCGCCGTGCAGCAGAGTGTGAAGTTCCCGGCCCAGGTGACCGTGAGCACGCTACAGCAGGCAGCGGAGATGACGGACCTGATCGAGCAAGCGCCCGCCCGCCCCCGAACAGGCAGCATCGATGGTCTGCGCCAGGAGATCGTGCGCCAGGGCCTGGCCGCCGTGACCGAACGCCTCAAGTTTGGAGCGAACGACCCGGCGCGGGACATTCAGGCTCAACTGGAGGAAGCGGCTGAGCTGGCCGAGGCCATCCCACCCCTCTACGGGGCGAGCCAGTTTCCCGCTGTCCAGGCGCTGCCGACCCAGCTTCAGACGGCCGCCGCGCGGGCCGTCCGGGCGCGGCTCCAATTCATGGCCGCGCCCGCCGCGGGCGGCCCACCTGCCCCCATCCCGACCGACGAGGCGAAGGGCCGCCTGGCCGAGGCGACGCTACTGGCCGACACGGCCATCGACCTGCCGCGCGATGGCGGCCCCGACCAGCCGGAACGGCTGCGCGGCGTCATTCTGCAGGCGGGCGTCGACGCCGTCGTACAGCGATTGGAGATCGGACCACTCAACGATGCCGTCCTGGCCGAGGCGGAAGACCTGGCGGCGGCGGTCCGCCAGTTGCCCGGTGCGGCCGGCGCGGCCGAGGTTGCCGCAATGGACGACGGCCTCCAGTCGGCCCGCCGCAAGCTGGGTTATCAGGTGGCCGGCAAAACGGTGTGGGGCCGGCGTGTCCCCATTCTGGCGACCCTGGGCATCCTGACCGCCTGCGCGGTCATGTGGCTCGTCCTGAACCCACCGTCCCTGATTCGGGCCGCCCAGGAGCAGATTGCCCTGGCGCTGACGCCGAGCGTGACCCCCACCCTGACCCTGGCCCCGACACTGACGCGCACGCCCGCACCCAGCATCACGCCCACGCCCACCCCCGGCGTCTTGCTGCGCACCAACCCACAGATCACGCTGCCCGGCTCGGACTGTGACTACCTCGACGGGCGCAACGTCTGCAACGAGCCGCGTAACGGCCCAGCCTTCAAGAATTACTATCGCGCCAATCGGGACATCCTCGGCTCGCCCATCAGCGACATCCTGAATGAGAACGGGCGGGACGTACAATACTTCCAGTATGGCCGCCTGGAGCACCACCCCAGCAACGCGGGTACTCCCTACGAATACCAGATGGGCCTGCTGGCGCAAGAGTTGGCGAAGGCGCTGGCCGACAGGGGACAGCGGAGCCTGGCCGAGGCAATGGCGCCCGTTGCCGCCGACGCGGGGCGCGGCCAATGGTTCCCCGAAACCAATCATGACGTGAGCAGCGCCAACGGTTTCCTGCGCTATTTTGTCGATCACGGCGGCCTGGATGCGTTCGGCTATCCGATCAGCGAGGAGTTCCAGGACGGCGACACGCTGCGGCAATACTTCCAGCGCCACATCCTGGTCAAGAAGGCGGGCCAGGATATCGAGCGCGCCTGGGTTGGTTTCGACTACCTGGCGATCGTCCGCAGCGCACGTGTGTGTCATCCCCTACACAATGTGGATTGCCCCCCATGACCATCACATGCCGGCAGTGCCAGACCATCAATCCGCCAACGGCCCACTACTGTAGCGCCTGCCGCTTGCCCCTGGGAACCGCCACGGGTGCGCCAGGCACGCCGCCCCTGGCGTCCGGCGCCATCCTGGATAACCGCTATCGGATCGTTCAGGAATTGGGAGGCGGCGCGATGGGGCGCGTCTACCTGGCCGAGGACCGGCGCTTCAACGGCCTACGGTGTGCGGTGAAGGAGATGATCGACCCGAGCGCCGACCCCGCCAAGCATCAGGAGGCTGTGCGCCGCTTCGAGGATGAGGCAACCATGCTGCGCACGCTGTCGCATCCGCATATCCCGCGCGTCAGCGACCACTTCACCGAAGGCGCGCGCTCATACCTGGTCATGGATTATGTCGAGGGAGAGACCCTGGACGCCGCGCTCAAGCGTCAGAATGGCCCACTCCCCGAGGCGCAGGTGCTCCGTTGGGCCGACCAACTGCTAGGCGTGCTGGCCTACTTGCACGGCCACCAACCGGCCATCGTCTTCCGCGACCTTAAGCCACCCAATATCATGCGCCGACCCGACGACAGCGTGGTTGTCATTGACTTCGGGATCGCGCAGCACTTCAACCCGCAGCGCCAGGGGACGGTCATCGGCACGCCCGGCTATGCCGCCCCAGAGCAATATCTCGGCCGGGCCGAGCCGCGCAGCGACCTGTACGGCCTGGGGGCGACGCTCCACCATCTGCTGACGGGGTCCGACCCGCAAAGCCGCACCTACTTCGACTTCCCACCCGTGCGGCGGCTGAATCCGCTCGTCTCGGAGGCAACGGAGCGCACGCTGGTAAGGGCGTTGGAGCGCGACCTATCGCAGCGCTTTGCCACCGCCGACGAGATGCGCCAGGCATTGGGCATAACCCTCGCCCCGGTCGCCGCCCAGCCACCCCGCGTCACGCAGGCGTTGGGGCCAGCGCAGACACTCCCCCTCGCGTCGCCCACCGCCAGGCGGCTGATAGGTCACCAGGGCGCTGTGACGGGTGCGGTCTTCTCCCACCAGGGGAACAGCCTGGTAACGGTCGGCGCGGATGGATTC
>WBZS01001274.1_pt1 | contig 20934 bp, 25 predicted proteins | sample 5204201 | NCBI WGS metagenome assembly WBZS01 (sample SAMN12344357, study PRJNA552823) | activated sludge metagenome | biome: Activated sludge suspended growth; feature: Nitrification reactor; material: Wastewater; isolation source: activated sludge from nitrification reactor of wastewater...
ACGCCACCGGCGCACCCGTGGCGCGGACGGCGTCCAGGTCGATCCGGACGACCTCGGCCGGCGCCAGGTACGAGGTGCGCAGCGCGTACACCCAGCGGCCGTCGGGGGACACCTGCGGGTCGGTGAAACTGGCATCGTCGCTGGTCAGCCGCGTCACGGTGGCGGACGCCGGGTCGAGCAGGAAGAGCGGGCCGCGGCCGTCGGAGTCGGCGGCCAGGACGACGCCGGTGCCGTCCGGCAGCCAGGCCTGGCCGCTTGGCCAGCGATCCCAGTCGGCGGCGACGCGCCGGACGTTGCCGGTGCCGAGGTCGAGGAGATGCAGTTCGTGGTGCGGCGGACGGTCCGGTCCGGTCTGCGTCCATCGGCTGAACAGCACCCGGCTGCTGTTGGGCGAGATCAGCGGGGCTTCGAGGTCGGCGTCCGGGTCGTCGGCGAGGACGGTGCTGCGCCCGTCGGTGAGATCGATCCTGACCAGCCGGCTGCGCCGGTCCGCCGCGGTGGTGATCAGGGTCTCGACAGCGACGGCGAAGCTGGCGTCACCGGCCAGGTCGAAGGCCTCAAGCTGGTGGGGGACCGCGTCGGGCGTCAGATCGCGAAGCTCGAGGCGAGCGGGGCCCTCGTCGACGGCCGGAGCGGAGGCGTCCGGCAGGGGTGCCGCCAGCAGGTGCAGGGCGCCCGGTCCGAGGTCGTGGTCCCAGTGCCGGACCGGGTAGCTGCTGTGCAGGATGGCGCTGACCGTGCGGTCCTTGCGCTCCTTGCGGCGGCGATCGTCGTCCGCCTCGTCCGAGGACGCGTCCAGGCGCGGCGCCGACACCACCACCCGGTCGCCGTGGGTGCGCACCTGGTCGTAGCCGCCGAGGCGATTGCCGATCAGGACGGCGTCGCCGCCCGCGGCGGGCAGCAGCCAGAGCGCGGCGGGACCCTCGTCGTCCTCGTCGGCGTCCGGGTCGGGGCGGGCCGAGGTGAACAACAGGTCGCCGGCGTCGGTGAATGCGGCGGATGCCTCGCCCTTCCGCGACCGGGTCAACCTGCGGGCCGGCTGCTCGCCGGTCGGGTCGATCTGCCACAGCGCGCTGCGGTACTGGGTGCGCTTGCCGTTGAGCGTGGCCACGCTCGTGACCAGGCGGGTGCCGTCCTTGGACAGGGTGAGTCCCGTACAGCGCGGTAGCCCGAGATAGACATCGATGTCGTGGAAGGGGGTTCCCATTTCACCGACCCTAGTACGGCTAGCGGTCATGTCAGGGATACGGCGGCCGTCGGCGGGTTACGGTCGCCGGTTTCCCCACCATCATGGTGCTGGCCTACACTCAACCAGGTTGATCGCTCGGCGGTCGGCGTCCGGGGCGTAGCGTAGTGGCTAGCGCGCCTGCTTTGGGAGCAGGAGATCGCAGGTTCGAGTCCTGTCGCCCCGACAGCGAAAAAGTGCCCTCCCACTACGTGTTTAAGTAGTAGGAGGGCACCCCAACTTTTCGGTTGTGCCAGATATGTGCCAGGGAGCACTCCGAGTGCGACCCCGTCCACGCTGGGGATCAGGGAGCTGGCCGGTCTGCTCATCGGGAGACTGCGCGCCGGGTCACGGGCGCTACCGTCTGGATATGACTGAGATGGCGACGATCAGGGTCCCTCGCGTGGTCCGTGATCGCCTTCGCGATGCCGCCACGGCGGCGCACCTGACGCAGGGCCAACTCATTGAGGAGATGCTTGGCCAGCGCCGCAAGGCCGAGTTCTGGGCTGCGCTCGAAGCCGAGATCCCCGACAAGGAATATCTGGACGAGCTTGCCGAGGCTGACGCGGCCTTCGCCGGCGACGCCGAGGAGTCGATCGGCCAGTTCGAGGCCGGTCTGTAGTTCAACTTGGCGGGCCAGGCGGTTTAGGCCACTGACGAGGCGAGGGCGTCGAAGCCGGCCCACGCGGGCTCGCCCTGGCCGAGTGTCAACTTGTCCTTGACGATCGGTAGGGGTGTCAAGATATCCTTGACACATGGAGATCCGTGACTCCGCACGGAATCGCGGACGCCGACATCGAGCATGCTTGGCTCAACGCGATGCGATTCGTTGAGTACGAGTACGACGGCGAAGATGGTTGCTCGTGATCGGTGCCGACCGCCAGGGGCGGCTCCTGGAGTTGGTGGCAGTGCCGGCCGGGCAGCCGACCAGGATCATCCACGCCGACCGGCTTCGCCCGAAGTTCTACGACTACCTGAGGTGAGGCGATCAGATGAGTATCAAGACCGCACATGATGTGGCTGGACTCGACCAGCTCGACCCGACGGTGCACCCGGCCCGCGATGCCGTGCACTTCCGTCGCATCCTGGCTGCCCGTCAGGGGATAGCGGCCGCGGAACAGGAGTTGCGCGACGCGGTGAAGGCCGCGCGGGATGCCGGCGATTCTTGGACGGTGATCGCGTCCGCGCTGGATACGACCCGTCAGGCGGCGCAGCAGCGTTTCGGCCGCAACTGAGCGACTCGCGTTGGGGTGCGTGCTCAGTTTTTCGAGCCGTCAACGCGCTGAAGGTAGTGCTCGACCGAAAGCGAGGCAACTGTCCAATGAGGGCCGCCTACTACGAACGACAGGGACCTGCCGCAGAAGTGCTGCGGGTGGGCGAGTTGCCTCGCGTAGCGAGAGCGTGAGCGGATCGCCGGCGATCGCCAGTCCCGCCAAGTGGTGGGCGTCCACGACGATCAACTCGAGCCGGTTCCCCGTCCAGGTGCGAACACGTCGGGTCAGTTCGTCCGTCTGGTCGGTCCACTCCGGGGCGTGGGCGGTCGAGAGTGCGTCGACGACGACGATCAGGTCGATGTCGCTGGCGTCGTCGGACTCACGCCGGGCCACCGACCCGTACAAGCCGCCGACAGCGGTGCAGGGGCCAGGGAGTGGCATGCCGCGGCAAGCCGTCGGAGGAACTCGCCTGGGGCGTCGGCTGCAGTCAGCACAGCCGGCGCCAGAACATGATCAAGGAACCGATCGGGGTGCTCAGGTCCACGTCAGCATCCTGGCAAGACGTCACTACTCTGTCGTCATGCTGAAGCTCCGGGCGTCGCCCGGGATCGTCCGCCGTGGCTCCTAGCTGTCGATTAGGAGCGTGAGTTGCCCATCGTCGATCGGTCGGTCGGCGTAGATCAGCCGCACTGCTGCTGGGTCGGGGTTGCCGGTGTCCGGGCCGCGCCAGACGAGCGCTAGGCCGAGGCGTTCGGCGGTGATCCGCGACGCGTGATTGTGCTCGAGCAGGATGGCCGTCACCGGGGCGTCAGGTCGCACCAGGGCAGCCATCCTCATACCGGCGCGGGCGATCTCAAGGGCATATCCGTGACCCTGCTGCGCCGGTGAGATGCGGTAGTAGACGTGCCAGGAGCCGGTGGGGCGCAGTCGCACTCCACCGATCCCGACGAAGGCCATCTCGGTGTCGGCATCGTCGGGACGCAGGCGGGCCGTCCAGTACCCAGCGCCATCGCGATCCCAATCCGCCAGGTAGTCGGCGACATCGCGAGCCGTCTGAGCGCGCTCGGTGTGCCGTCCGCTCGGCAGGTGCGCCCAGACCGCCGGATCGCTGTGCAGCGCGTGCAGATCATCGAGGTCGCTGGCAGCCACGGCGTCCAGGACAAGATGGTCGGTGGTGATACGGGTCAAGTCGGTCGCGGGACGGGGCACCGCAGCAGTGTAGAGCGCCGCACCCCAACGAGTTCGGCGTAGCGGACGCCGACCGCAGGGTGTCGAGGCGGCGGACGCCGCTCCCCGGCACGGATGAACCTCGTGAGTGGCTTTGGAGGTCTCCGCCGGCACCGTTTGCAGGTCAGTGCTGACGCCACCCGGACCAGGAGGGCGCCCTAGTGTTGGTGGGAGTTGACACCACCCGGGCGGGCGCGCAAGCGGAGCGAGTCCGGGCAGATTGAGCGGAGGTGGGCGCATGTCGGCGACGAAGCTCCTGGTACTCGGTATCGTGCACCTTTCCGGCGGCGCGCATGGCTACCAGGTGCGGTCCGAACTGCTGCAGAGCTGGCGTGCGGAGAATTGGGCCAAGATCAAGCCCGGCTCGATTTATCACGCACTGAAGAAGGCGGCGGCTGATGGCCTCCTCACCGAACACGCCGAGCCGGGCAACTCCGGGCCGGAGCGCGTTCTGTACCGCGCGACAGCTCGGGGACGTGACGAGATAGTCGAACTGGTCCGCGACGGTCTGCGGCGCACCCACGACCCGGACATGCTCAACGCGTCCATCGCCATGTTGCCCATGCTGACCAGGACAGATGCCATCGCGCACGTTAACGAGCGGGTCGCGCGCCTGGAAGCGGAGCTCGTAGCGCAGGCCAAGTGGCGGGAGCACCCCGATCGGGACACCCCCGAGCACGTCCGCGATCAGGCCGAACTGTGGGCGGGACACGCACGCACCGAACTGGAGTGGGCGAAGAGCCTGAGCAAACGACTGTCTGAGGGCGCCTACACCATGGCCGATGATCCGGGTTCGTGGCGAACGGTCCCCGATCCCCTCGAGATGCGCTTCTAATCAAGCTTGACAAGACGTTCCTCCTCGTGCACGCTGGCCAAGTAATCAAACTTGACTAGTGCTCAACCAATCCGTCCGCAACACCGAGAGAAGGAATCGAACCCATGGGGACGCTCGCGATCGAGACGAGAGGGTTGAAGAAGAGCTTCGGCAAGACCCACGCGGTCGCGTCGTCGGCACGCTGCTCAGGCGCTGAGGCAAACCTCTCGAACGGAGATGTGAGATGAACGAGATGGCCTTTCGCGTGACATCAAACGATGGCACCACCATCGCCTACGACAGGGACGGGAGCGGTCCGGCCGTCATTCTGGTGGGCGGGGCACTCGACGACGGGGTGGAGAACGCTCCCTTGGCGCCGGCTCTCGCCGAGCACTTCACGGTCTACAACTATGCCCGTCGGGGACGCGGCGCGAGCGGCTTCACCGAGCCGTACGCCGTGGAAAGGGAGATCGAGGACCTGGATGCGTTGATCGCGGAGGCGGGCGGCTCGGCACACCTGTTCGGGGCGTCCTCAGGCGGCGCGCTGGCGCTGGAAGCCGCCGCGGCCGGGTCAGCCATCGACACGATCGCCGTGTGGGAGGTGCCCTACGCGGTCGGGGACGACATGCGCCCGCGATTCGAGGAGTACATCGCAGACACCCGACGCGCCTTCGACGCCGGGCGAGACGAGGAGGTTCTCGAACTGTTCATGCGCATGACCGGCGCCTCCGACGACAACATCGCGGCCAGGAAGGCGGCAGGCAAGCAGACGGCGCATTGGGCGGATTCGGTCGCCCTCGCGCCCACGCTGGTCCACGACAGCGTCTTCCTCAACCGCTACCAATTGCCGGCCGATCGACTGGCAACGGTCACCCAACCGGTCCTGGTCACGACCGGAGGACCGATCACGGTCCCCTATATGGCAGGCCTGCCCTCGGACTTCTTCGACCGCGCAGCCGACGAGATTGCAGACCTACTACCCCACGCTCAACGGGAGACCCTCGAGGGGCCGGATCACGTCGTCGACCCACAGACCATCGGCCCGCTGTTGCTACGGTTCTTCAGCAGCGAGTCACCGACGACGTCGTGACCCGGAACGGCCGGTGTCCTGAGAGAGGGCACTCACCGGTTCGGACCGGGGCGAGCGTTGCCTCTCTAGTGGAAGCCGAATCCGGGCCGCCAGAGTGACGAACCGGACCAGGATCGCGATCACAGTGCCCGCGAGGAACATGACGCTGTGCCCGTCGTTGGCGAGGGCGATCATGGCCGCCGCGACCACCGGGCCAATCGCGCCGGCCCAGCGTTCCCTCCGCCCACCCCAGACGATCAGCGCCACGCACAGGCCCGCCGCGACGGTGTAGGTGGCACCCGAGCTTCCGGCCGCATAGGCGGCCTGCTGGGTTTCGGTGGTGTGATAGCCGAACAGCGCGACGACGTCGCCGATCGGCGCCCAGGCCCCGGCGAGCCAGACCAACACGGTGATCCATCGTCCCCAGATCCACTCGGACAGGGCGAGCACGACCAGGGCGCTGACGAGATTGAAGATTGCGCCGGTCATGCCTCCGTCCTGCACGAACGGCGCGGTGAGGCCGCGCCACCACTGGGCGGATCCGTCGTTGCGCAGCGCGTCCAGGGTGCCGGGCCAAGCCGCCTGCGCCAGGCAGCCGGCGAGCAGGATCCCCGTGACGACGACGGCGACGATCGGGAACCGGCGGGAACGGATGAGTTGCCACAGTTCATGGTTCCGTCCGTCCAGGTCCGCGCGGTTTCGCAGCACGACGAGTCCGGACAGCACCGCGACCACGGCCAGCAGGCCCTCCAGCATCCGTTCGATGAGCGCCATCACCCACCCCCTTGAACATCGTTCAAACTCTCCACACAAGGGTAGTTCGCGTTTGAACGCCGTTCAACAAGGCCGCTAGGATCCGAATGTGGACGCCGCCCGGATCACCGCCGCCGCGATCGAGACTCTGGACGAGGTGGGTCTGGACGCCCTGTCGATGCGCCGGATCGCGCGGCGCCTCGGCGTCGAGGTGGGCGGGCTCTACTATCACCTGCCCAACAAGGCGGCCCTGCTGGCGGCGATGGCGGACGAACTCTGCCGCGAAGCACTCGGTGGCCATCGCGGAGATGACCCGGTCGCGCTGTGCCTGGCCATTCGAGCCACCCTCCGCTCGCACCGCGACGCGGCCAGGGTCCTCGCGGCGAGTCCACTCGCCGGCAGCCTCGGTGCGCTCGAACTGATGGAGCGGCTGATCACGATGCTCGAGCCGCTGGTCGGCGACGCGCGGGCGAACCCGGCGGCGGACACGCTGCTGGCCTACCTCACCGGCTACGTCCTCCAAGAGGAAGCGGCAACGGCGGCCGGCCGCATCGCCGCGGCCCCGGACGAGCTTCGTAGCCGCTTTCCACGCATCTTCGGCGGCATCGAGGAGCCCGATGCCTCGTTCGAGACCGCGGTGCGCGCGATCATCGCGGGCTACCGGTGCTGACGAGTGAGTCCGGCATGGAGAGCAACGGCTCTCTAGACGGTCGGGCGTCCGGCGAGTCGCCGGCAGGACCCATGGTGCGGTCGCGGCATTAGTCGGCGATGGTGCGGGATCGCTGGCTGTGGGGGACCACCATGGGAGCGGTGGTGATCGGGTCGGCGAGAATCCGACAGTCGATGCCGAACACCTCACGGACGAGGTCGCTCGTCGCGATCGCTTCGGGTGCGCCGGTGGCCAGCACCACGCCGTCCCGCATCGCGATCAGCTGGTCGGCGTAACGGAAGGCGTGATTGAGGTCGTGCAGCACCGCGACCACGGTCTTGCCGAGGTCGTCGACGAGCTCTCGGCACAGATCGAGGATGTCGAGTTGGTGGGCGAGGTCGAGATAGGTGGTGGGTTCGTCCAGCAGCAGGATGTCGGTCTGCTGGGCCAGTGCCATGGCGATCCACACCCGTTGCCGTTGGCCGCCGGAGAGTTCGGCCACCCGCCGGTCGGCGAGCGGCATGGTCAGGGTTCGCTCGAGGGCCCAGACCACGGCGGCCTCGTCCTGCTTCGACCACTGCCTGAGCAGGCCCTGGTGCGGGAAGCGGCCACGGGCGACCAGGTCGCCGACGGTGATCCCGTCCGGGGCGACCGCCGATTGCGGCAGCAGCGCCACCGCTCGGGCGAACCGCTTCGAACTCAGCGTGCCGATCTCGGCGCCGTCGAGTGCGACCCGGCCGGTGCTGGGACGCAGCACGCGGCCGAACGCCCGCAGCAGGGTGGACTTGCCGCAGGCGTTCGGTCCGACGATCACGGTCAGCCGGCCGGGCGGGATCCGGGTGCTGAGTTCGGCCAGGACCGGGGTCTCGCGTCCTGGATAGCTGAGCGAGATCCGCTCAGCTACCAGGCCGCTCGATTCCGTCATGTTGTGGCTCCGCTCAGCCGAGTGCGTCCTGGAGGGCGGACAGGACGCCGCGGGCGGCGGTCGGGCCGACGTTGAGGTAGAAGATGTCGTCGTCGACCGGGATCGCCTGCTTGGCTTCGACGGCCTTCAGGGTTCCCCACAGCGACTGGTCGGTGATCTCGGTGAGCTTGCCGCCCTGGACGCCGTAGAAGATCCAGTCGGCATCGGCCTGTCCGAGCTGCTCGCTGCTGATGTCGACCGAGGTCTCGTTGGTGAACTGCTGGCTCTCGGGCCGGGCCAATCCGCTGTCCTCGGCGACCGAACCACTGAACGAGGCCACCCCGAAGACCCGCATCCGGTCCGCGTTCTTCCGCAGGAACGAGACGGTCGGCTTGCCCGAGACCTTCGCACCGAACGCCTTGGCGTCGGCGTGGTAGGTGTCCAGCCAGGCCTCGGCCGCCTCACGCTTGCCGATGGCGTCCGCGATCAGCAGGAAGTCCTGCTTCCAGAACAGTCCGGTGCCCTGGCTGGCGACCGTCGGGGCGACCGCGTTCAGGCTGGTGTAGAGCGCGGCGGCGTCCTTGCCGGCGTTGTTCATCACGATCAGGTCGGGCTTGATGTTGGCGATGGTCTCGATGTCGGGGGCGAAGCGGCTGCCGACATGGGTGACCTTGTCCAGGGCGGCCTTCTGCTTGGGGAACGCCCGGTACAGGTAGGGCGGGATCATGTCGGCGCCGTCGCCCGAGGTCGAGCCGGTGGGCACCATGCCGAGGGTCAGCAGGACGTCCGCCTGGCCGGTGGAGATCACGACCACCTTCTGCGGTGCCTTGTTCAGCGTCGTCTGCCCCTGGAAATGGACGACGGTGCGCGGGAACACGCCGTCCTTCGCGGTGCTGCCCTTACCCTCCGGCATCTTCCGCGGGATGGTGAAGCCGGGAGTGTCGGAGACCGAGGCCGTGGACGCGCTCGGCGGTTGGGGCGACGCCGAGGCGGCGGACGCCGGAGCGGACGCCGGCGTGGAGCATGCGGCGAGAAGGGCCGCGGTGCTGAGGATCGTGGCCGCGAAGGCGGCCCGGTAGCGGTGTTGATGGCTCACGTCGGGTTAGCTTAGCCTTACCTAAGTGACCATCTCGCCGTTCGTCGCCCATGGCGACCCCCCCAAATCTGGGGATCTGTTCGCGCGGCAGCGAGCGGCTCGTCGGCGACGGCTGACCTATGCGTTGCTGGCCATCGCCGCAGCCCTGGCGGCGTTGGTCCTGGTCAGCTTGGCGATCGGGTCGAATCCGCTGACGCTCGCCGAGGTGTGGGCGGGCCTGACCGGCGGACAGCGCTCCCGGGCGAGCATCATCGTGTGGGAACTGCGGATGCCGCGGACGGTGCTCGCCCTGGTCATCGGCTGCGCGCTGGCGGTGGCGGGAGTGGTGATGCAGGCGCTCACCCGGAACCCGCTCGCCGAGCCGGGCATTCTCGGGGTCAACGCCGGCGCGGCGTTCGCGGTGGTGGCCTCGGCCACGGTGCTCGGCATCACCGACGTGCGTAGCTATCTGTGGTTCGCGCTGCTGGGCGCGGCGGCGGCCGCAGGATTCGCCTACCTGGTCAGCCTCCGCCGCACACACCGCAGCGACCATGCCCGGCTGGTGCTCGCCGGGGTCGCGCTGAGCGCCAGCCTCGGCGCCTGCACCGGCATCATCACCATGTTCAACAGCAAGACATTCAGTTCCTACCGGTTCTGGGTGATCGGCTCGGTGGCCGACCGCGGCCCCGACGTGCTGCTGCCGATCCTGCCGATCGTCGCCGTGGGTCTGGTGTTGGCCGCGATCCAGGCGCCCTCGCTCAACGCCCTGGCGCTGGGGGAGGAGCAAGCGACCGCGCTCGGTGCGCGACTCGGACCGATCCGCGTCGTGGCGTTCCTCGCGATCACCCTGCTGTGCGGCGCTGCCACCGCGGCGGCGGGGCCGATCGGATTCGTCGGTCTCGTCGTCCCCCACGTGCTGCGGCTGGTCGTCGGTGTCGACCAACGCGTCGTGCTGGCGCTGTCGGCACTGCTGGGCCCGGCGCTGGTGCTGGGCGCCGACATCGTGGGCCGGGTGATCACCCGACCCGGGGAACTGGAGGTCGGTGTGGTCACCGCGTTCATCGGGGCGCCCGTGCTGCTGGCGCTGCTGCTCGGCAGGAATTGGCGATGAGCGCCGGCTACCTGCCGGCCGGCTACCTCCGGGCACCGATCAGCCGGACGCACACGCTGCTGATCCACCGTCGCTCGGCGCTGGTCACCGCGGGTGCGCTGCTGATCGCCCTTGCGGTCGGCGTCCTCACCGTGATGACCGGCCCGTACGACATCACGCCGCAAGGGGTGTTGGACACTCTGCTCGGCGGCGGCAGCACCACCGATCGCTTCATCGTCCTGGAACAGCGGCTGCCGCGTGCGGTGGCGGCCGCGCTGGTCGGGATCGCCCTCGGCGGCTCCGGCGCCATCTTCCAGAGCGTCTCCCGCAACTCCCTGGGCAGCCCCGACATCGTCGGCTTCACCACGGGTGCGGCCAGCGGCGGCCTGATCGCGATTCTCGTGGTGGGGACCGGCAGCGCGAACTCGGTCTTCGTGGGCACGGTCGTCGGCGGTGCCACCACCGCCGCGGTCGTCATCCTGTTCGCATTGCGCAGGGGCGCCACCGGCGACCGGTTGATCCTCAGCGGAATCGCCATCGCCGCGATGCTCGCGGCGGTCAACGACTACCTGATCAGCCGGGCGCCGATCGAGACCGCCGAGGCAGCCAAGGCCTGGCAGCACGGCAGCCTCAACGCCATCACCTGGGCACCCATCGCGCCGCTGGCGCTCACCCTGCCCGTCGTCATCCCGGTCGTGCTCGCCCTGACCCGGCGCCTGCGGCTCCTCGAACTCGGCGACGACAGCGCCTCCGGTGTCGGCGTCGACGTCGTCGCCACGCGGATCGGGGGCATTGTGGCCGGCATCGCTCTGGTCGCCGTCGGCGTCGCCACCGCGGGACCGATCGGCTTCCTCGCTCTCGCGGCGCCGCAACTCGCCCGCCGGCTCACCGGGGCACCCGGAATCGCTCCGCTGGCGTCCATGGCCACCGGTGCCGTTCTGCTCGTGGTCGCCGATCTGCTCGCCCAGCGATTGCTCAGTCCGTTCCAGATCCCGGTCGGCCTGCTCACCTCCGCGGTCGGCGGCGCCTACCTGGTCTGGCTGCTGACCATCGCACGCAAGCCGGCGGCATAGGACGCTGGTCGAGCCTGTCGAGACCTCCGTCGCCAGCGGGTTTCGACAAGCTCAACCAGCGAGCCGACATCGATCAGTGCTTCCCTAGTCGAAAGTGATGGAGTGACGGCTGCGATATCCCGCGAGCACCGTGTCGATCACTTGTGCCGTCCGAAGCGCGGTCTCTCCGGTGCTCGAAGCATGGTCGATTCGACCTGTCAGAAAGTCGGTGATCTCCTGAACCATCGGCAATTGCACGATCTCGGGGTAGGGAGCCTCGATGTGACTGATCGTGCCGGAACCGCTGATGGTGAGCGGCTCGCCGCCGAAGCAGGACAGGCGCAGCGTTGCCTCGGTGCCGACTATTTCAATCGAATCCAGAGCCTCATGAGCGGCATAGTCCCAGAGGCCGGCACCGGTGACGCCGGAAGCGAAGGTGAAGGCGGCCGACACCGCGGTCTCCGCCGACCCCGCGCCTGCCAGCGGGTGGGAGGCGTCGCCGGCAACGGTCGCGATAGGCCCGAACACGTGATCGAGCCAATCGAACGTGTGGGACGCCAGATCCACGAACAATCCGCCACCGGAAACCGACGGGTCCTGGCGCCAAGGTGTCGGGGCGGCCGGATCGGGCGCCGGCTTGTGATTGCGAATCAGGACTGATCGCACCTCGCCGAGCCGACCGCTGTTGATGATGTGACGGGCCGTCTCGAAGCGCGGCATGGTCCGACGGTAGTAAGCGACGAACAGCGGTACTCCCAGGCCGTCACGCGCGCCGTGGCATGCGGCGAGCATCGCCCGGCACTCGGTCGCGGTCCGAGCCATCGGCTTCTCCACATAGACCGGCTTTCCGGCCTTGGCTACACGCTCGACATAGTCGCGATGGGAGCTTGGAGGTGTGGCGACATATACCGCGTCGACGTCGGGGTCGAAAATCAGATCGTCGGCGTCGCCGTACCAGCGCGGAACGTTGTGCCGGAGTGCGAAGTCCTGGGCGAGTGTGCGATCTCGCCGCATGACGGCGACCAATTCGGAGCGCTGTGCCCGTTGGAATGCCGGTCCGCTCTTGTGCTCGACGACGTCCCCGGCGCCGATGACGCCCCAACGTACTCGATCCATATGTCCTCCTGTAGTGATTGGCGGGACGGCACGCGGGTTACCGTCCGGGCGTAGCGGCGGGTGCCGGCCGCCGTCAGTGGTTCGTGATCGACTCGGGCTGTTCCGGGAGTTTGTGCTCTGGGTGTGCGTCCGTGTTCACGGCATCCTCGTCCGTGCCGGTCAAGGGCGGGTGATGCGTCGGATGCCCTCGATGATCTGGGCGATGTCGGCCGGGTCGCGATCGAGTGCCTGGTGGATGCCGAGTCCTTCCATCAGCGCATCCAGCAGTCGTGCGGTCAGCGGGTCGAGGTGCGTCTCGAAGGTGGCGCGGGTCCGGGCCATCCACCGCTCGGTGATCGCGCGGAAGGCGGGATCGCGGGCGGCGAGGGTGTAGAGCTCATAGGTGAGGACCAGGTCGTCCGGCGCGCTGTTGCCGATGTCGATGATGTTGTCGGCGACCACGCCAAGGGTCTCCGCGAGGGTCGTGGCCCGTCGCATCCGCGCGTCGAAGTGGTCCGCACCCCGGTCGGCGAAGCGGGTGAACGCTTCACGCAGCAGATCGTCCATGCCCGAGAAGTGGTAGGTCATCGAGCCGAGCGGAACCCCGGCGGCCGTCGCGACCCTGCGGTGAGAGGTGCCCGCCACGCCCCGGGCGGCGATCACCTCGAGAGCGGCATCGATGATCCTGTCGCGCCTGCCGGGATCGACGCTTCCCTTCGTCCGCGGGTCGTCGGCCACGGCGGTCAGAGCTCGCGGATCACGCGGGCCGGGTTGCCGACCGCGACGACGTTCGCCGGGACGTCCTTGGTGACGACCGACCCCGCACCGATCACGCTGTTGTCGCCGATCGTCACACCGGGGCAGACGATGACACCGCCGCCGAGCCACACGTTGTCGCCGATGGTGATCGGCTGTGCCGCCTCGAGCTTGTCGCGGCGTGGTTCCGGGTCGATGGGGTGCGTGGGGGTGAGCAGCTGGACGTTCGGGCCGATCTGGCAGTCCTCGCCGATGGTGATCGTCACGACGTCGAGCGCGGTGAGGTTGTAGTTGACGAAGGTGCGGGCACCGACGTGGATGTTCTCCCCGTAGTCGACGTAGAGCGGGGGCTTGATGAACGCGCCCTCGCCGAGTGTGCCGAGCAACTCGGCGAGCAGCGGACGCGCGGCGCCCTCGTCGGCGACGGCCGCGCGATGGTAGGCGTCGGCGAGTTGGACGGCGCGCTGTGCGATCCGTGCGCTGTCGGGGTCGGTGCCGCCGATGTAGAGGTCGCCAGCGAGCATCCTTTCCCGGTGGCTACGGGGGTCGTCCGGGAAGTGATCGGTCATGTGTACTACCGTACCAGCGGCATGTACGATCGTACATCGCGACGACTCCCGTCGCGGTCTCGGTGGCCGGGGACGGCCCGGCCCGTCCGGCCCAGCGCCTCCTGATCCTGGCCGCACTGGCGGGCATCGGGCATGGCCAGACCTCTACCATCCCAGGAAGACCCGCGCGCCGACCGCGTCCATGAAGGAGCCCAGAAGTGAACCTCGAATCGCAGCGCCGACACATCCTGTCGGGCGCGATGTACAACGACCTCACCGACGAACTCGTCGACGCCCGCGAGCGAACCGTCCTGGCGACCGACCGGTACAACGCCAGCTTCGGCCGACCCGCCGAGGAACGTCTCGCGCTGCTGCGTGAGCTGCTGCTCCACGCCGGCGCCAACGCCCACTTCGAGCCGACCTTCCGCTGCGAGTTCGGATTCAACGTCTCCGTCGGCGACAACTTCTACGCCAACTTCGACTGCGTCATGCTCGACGGCGGCGGCATCACCATCGGCGACAACGTCCTGCTCGGACCCCGGGTCGGCATCTACACCTCCAACCACGCCTTCGACCCGGCCGAACGCGCCGCCGGAGCCTGCTACGCCAAGCCAGTCGTCATCGGAGACAACACCTGGATCGGGGGCGGGGTCACCATCAACCAGGGCGTCACCATCGGCGAGGGAGCCATCATCGGGTCCGGCAGCGTCGTGACCCGAGACGTGCCCGCCCGCACCATCGCCGCCGGCGTCCCCGCCCGGCCGATCCGCACCATCGCGGACGCCGATCGCACCGGCTACCCGACTGTCGCCGGGGCGGCGTCCCACAGCTAGCCGGCCGTCCCGAGGCTGGGTGCGCCCGCTGTGAAGCACCCCCAACCGGCTGATCCCGGCTCGCGGTAACTCGAAGCGGTCCCGGGGGATGCCGTTGACTCGCGTCCGCCCCGGTGATTTGCTTGAAGATGAAACTATCCGATGGGATGTGATCCGCGATGAGTCTGAGCGCTGCCCTGAAGCGTCTGCCCGAGCGTCTTGCGACGGGTGCGTACATCCTGCACTCCGGTCTGGAGAAGTGGAACGGAGGGCCCGAACAGGCCCAAGGGATTCACGGCATGGCCGCCGGGGCCTACCCGTTCCTGGCCAGGATCGAGCCGGCCACGTTCCTGCGGCTGCTCGCGGCGGGCGAGATCGCCACGGGCAGCCTGCTGCTGCTCCCGTTCGTGCCGCGCGCCGTGGCCGGGGCCGCGCTCACCGCGTTCTCGGGCGGCCTGGTCACCATGTATCTGCGGACGCCCGCACTGCACAAGAAGGGCAGCGTCTGGCCGACGCCGAACGGCATCGCGGTGAGCAAGGATGTCTGGATGCTTGCCATCGGCACCGGACTGATCCTCGACGAACTGCTGGACGAGGACTGATCGCGGGCTCCGCGTCCAACCCCAGCGGTCTCAACGCTCCGTGTCGCTTTGACGCCGAAAGTGCCACACAACGATCGCCGGGCTGTTCCAGGCGCTGCGGGACGCCTCCGGATCCCAGGCCAGCAAGGTCCATGGCCAGTCCGGCCACTCACCAATGTCGCGGGACGGCTCCGACGGAGGATCCGTGAATGGCCGCGGTGCTGGACGTTCCTCGCAACGCACGGCGGTGAATCCCGCCGCGAGGGCGGCTCGGAGGTGATCGCCCAAGCCGTGTCTGTGGGTCGTCGCCAGCCAGGCGGTGCCGTCCGGACCGGTCGCCTTGACCGTGGATCCGAGCAGAACCAGATCGGGGTGGACGTCCGAGATGACCAGGTCGCCTCCGGGTCGCAGCACCCGAGCGAACTCGCGGTACACCGGTCGTAGGTCCGGTACATGCGTGAGGGCCAGCGCGTTGGTGACCAGGTCTACCGCGCGATTGGGAAGTGGCAAGGCATCGAGGTGGCCCAGAGAGAACTGGCCAACGGGTACCTGCCTCTTCGCCAGCTCGATCATGGCGGTCGAGGCATCCACGCCGATGACGCGGAAACCTCGGGCGGCGAGCCGAGCCGCCAGCCGACCGGTACCGCAGGCCGCGTCCAAGGCGGTTCCGATCGGTAGCTCATCCACGATCTCATCGACTACCGGCTCGTCGAGGGCGAATAGGCCGTTGTCAGGGTTGTCGTATGTCGGTGCCCACTGCTCGTACGCCAGGCCCGTTGCGTCTCGATGCACTGACACGCCTGGAACAGCGGCCAGCTCGGGATGCGCCAGCAGCTGTCGGATCGCCTCGACGCGCCGTCGAACGAACGACTCGTCGTGCTCACCCTCCCCGGCCCACGCCCGCAGCAGCGAGAGGCCCTGAACGCCGAGTAGATACGCGAGAGGATGGTGGTAGATCACCGGAACCACGCTAGTGGGGCGCTCGGCCTCCGGTTGCAGGTCAGGTGTGGGGATCGGACATGCGGCACGAGGAGGGCCGCTCCCGATGCGTCGGTCCGTGCGGCGGCGAGGTCGGACCGGATGGATAGTGTCGGGGGCATGGGACAGCTCCTCGGGGGTTCTTCAAGCCCGATCGGCTGGTCGGTGCAGTACCTGCAGGCAGCTCTCGCTGACGTCCTCGGTGAGATTCGGCGGATTCGGCGAGACCGGTCGATCGACGTTCGCGGGCCGCGCCCGTACCCCGGCGTCCTCTACGATCTGTTGCCGTTCGAGGCGCCCTGGACGCGCGAACTGGTGCTCCCGTGTGGCGAGTGGACGGCGTACCTGGCCCGGTCTCGTGGTCCAGCAGCAGGTCGCCTGGCCGAGGCGAACGGTCACGCTGGAGGCCGCCAGGGCCGAACTCGGCGCACGGTGGTCGTCCTAGAATCCGATTCGCGCGCGGGGCGACTCGATCGAGGAAGGTTCACCCAATGAAACTGCTGCTCACCTCGGGTGGAATCACGAACCCGAGCATTCGCGAACGCCTGGTCACGCTGCTCGGCAAGCCCATCTCCGAGTCGGACGCGCTGTTCGTTCCGACCGCGCAGTGGGGTCAGCCGGCATGCTCGCCGGAAACCGTGTGGCGCTCGACGGCGGACGCCTGGCCCGACCAGTCCGGCCTGTGCGGGCTGGGCTGGCGGTCGGTTGGCGTGCTCGAACTCACCGCGCTGCCCAGCATCGGCGCCGCGCGCTGGGAACCCTGGGTCCGTGCCGCGGACGTGCTGCTGGTCGACGGCGGGGAGGCGATCTACCTGACCCACTGGCTGCGCGAGTCGGGGCTGGCTGACCTGCTCGCCACCCTGCCGGCCATGGTGTGGGTGGGGGTCAGCGCGGGCAGCATGGCCCTGACCCCGCGCGTCGGCCACCATTTCACCGACTGGCAGCCCGACGGCAGCGACGAGACGCTCGGCCTGGTCGACTTCTCGATCTTTCCGCACCTCAACTATCCGGGCTGGTCGGGCAACACCACCGAAAGCGCCCACCGCTGGGCGACCACGATCGCCGGTCCCGCCTACGCACTCGACGATCAGTCCGCGATCTCGGTGGTCGACGGCGTTGTCGAAGTGGTCTCGGAAGGGCAGTGGGAGCTGCTCAACGAGCACCTGGCCAACCGCCACACCGACGAGTGAGCGGCCTCGGCCCAGCGGTCGACGCAGCCGAGACCGGCACGCCGTCTCGCGCGGCTTGAACCCTCAGCTAACCTTGCAGATCTAGGTACATAGCACTGCAATGTATGGGGGTTCGATGCGCATCGGGAAAGATCTCGTCGCCGCCGCGGCGACACCGCTCGTCCTGGGGATCCTGGCCGAGGGTGAGTCCTACGGGTACGCGATCCTGCAGCGGGTCAACGCGCTCTCCGACGGAGAGCTGGAGTGGAGCGACGGGATGCTCTATCCGCTGCTCCATCGGCTGGAGCGTCTGGGTCACGTCGACTCCGCGTGGGGAGAATCACCCACGGGCAGGCGGCGCAAGCACTACCGGCTCAGCGCGAGCGGTGAGGCGGCCTTCGCCGAGCAGCGCCGGCAATGGGACGTGGTCAGCCGCGCGCTGCACCGGGTGTGGTCGGAGCGCGGTACCGGTGACCTCGCGCTCGGGGGTGCCTGAGATGGACGGCCACGTCGAGGAGCAGATCGCCGCATGGCGCGGGTTCGTGCGGCGCCGTCCGACGATCGCAACGGTCGATGTGGAGGAACTGGAGGGTCACCTTCGGGACCGGATCGACGACCTCCGGTCTCGCGGTTTGAGTGATGACGAGGCGTTTCTCGTCGCCGTACGGCGGATGGGACAGCTCGACGAGCTGTCACGGGAGTTCGCCCGGGAGCACTCGGACCGGCTGTGGAAGCAGCTCGTCATCGGCGACGCGGGCACGGAAGCGAGCAAGCCCAACGGGCTGGTGCTCGCCATCGTGCTGGCTGTCGGGGCGGCCCTGGCGATCAAACTGCCCTCGCTGGCCGGCGCCCCTATCGGGGTGACGTTGCGCAATGCGGCGGTGTTGGTGCTGCCGTTCCTCGCCGGCTACTTCCTGATCCGGCGGCGGGCGTCGGGCCGGACGGTGCTCGCGGTCGCCGCATGGTTCGCCGTCGTCGCGGTGCTGGCCAACGTGTTCCCGTTCGTCCGGGGCGACCTGACGATGGCGGGGGAGTCGTCGAGCATGACGGAGGCCCTGATCGTGCTGCACGCCCCGATCGTGCTGTGGGGCGCGGTCGGTGTCGCCTACGTGGGCGGGGCCTGGCGCTCCGGCCGCGCCCGGATGGACGCGATCCGTTTCACCGGCGAGTGGGTGGTGTACCTCACGCTGATGGCACTGGGTGGGGGTGTGCTGTCGGCGCTCACGCTCGGCGCGTTCTCGGCCGTCGGCATCGACGCCGCACCGATCGTGCAGAACTGGGTGCTGCCCTGCGGCGCCGCCGGCGCGGTGGTCATCGCGGGCTGGCTGGTGGAGGCCAAGCAGAGCGTCATCGAGAACATCGCTCCCGTGCTGACCAGGGTGTTCACGCCGCTGTTCACCGTGCTGCTGCTGGCCCTGATCGCGGCGGGCATCGTCCAGCGGAACCTGGTCATCGCCGATCGCGACCTGCTCATCGTGTTCGATCTGGTGCTCGTCGTGGTCCTCGGCCTGCTCCTCTACGCGCTGTCGGCCAGGGACGCGGCGAACCCGCCGTCGGCGTTCGACGGGCTGCAGCTGGTGATGGTGGTAGCGGCGCTGGTGGTGGACGGCTTCGTGTTGGTCGCCATGGTCGGCCGGATCGGCGAGTTCGGCGCCAGCGCCAACAAGGTGGCCTCGCTGGGACTGAACCTGATCCTGCTGGTCAACCTCGCCGTGGCGGCCTGGCTGCACTGGCGCTTCGTCCGCGGGCGGGTGCCGCTGGCACGCCTCGAGCGCTGGCAGACCGGCTACCTGCCGGCCTACCCGGTGTGGGCTCTCGTCGTGATCGCGGTTCTCCCGCCGGTGTTCGGATTCGCCTGAGCCGTCTGGTCGAGACCCGCGGAGTGCTCCCGGCTATCGGGAGCTTTCGGCTCGGTCCGGCGGATATTCGGTCGTGAACGCTCGGGGATTGCGAAGTTTGGTGACACCGGTTTGGCCGGCCAAGATTTCCATCGACAGCCAGGCGGCAGTGCTGAACTGCCTTCTGACTTCCCCGGGGAGCTCGGTGTGGTTCGTCTGATCGACGTAGCTGGCGGTGACCTGCCAGATCTCGCCGTACAGTTCTTGGGCCCGGCGCGGGGTGAGTACCGGGATGGAGACCGCGTGGGCGAGCAGATATGACTCGACCCACCGCCGGAAGTCCGGCAGTTCGCTCGGCTTGCGGTAAACGGCGGAGGTGCCGTTGCATTCCGTGATCGCAGTGTCCTTCAGCCGGCGTAGGGATGCCACCGCCTGGATGCAGTCCCGTGCCTGCTGAACTACGGCGTCCTCATCAAGGAACAGCTCATGCCGCGACCAGGATCTGCACGCGCCGGGCCAATGATGTCCGGGAAACCAGGGATTGAAGATCCGGAACTCGACGATCAGTGCCCGCAACTGGCCATCGAACCACGTGAGGCACTGCAAACCGTCGAGTAGAACAAGCCGGCCATTGCGACTGTTCAACGGCCAGATGCCGTTCAAGTAGGGGCCCGCGAAGGGCTCCCGTGGCAGCTTGCCCACCGGCCACCCTTCGGTCACGCGCTCCAGCACCCGAATGACTCGGTCCGCGGACTCGTCTCGGTCCATGGCCTCATCCAACACCAGGAGCACGGGCACGACGAACCAGTGAACACGCCTGCGACATCTCGGGCATGGGTGAGAAGTGCGGGCATGCCGCGTCCATGGACGGCGCCCCTGTGATCACCGCCGCCGTGGTGGCGCGACCGGAGTCGCGGTGGGTTGAGCGGCGATCTCGCCCCGGGCGGCCTCGCGGATGATCGCGCGGACCTCCTCGGGGACGATCGGTTCCGTGTCCAGCTGCGTGATCGGAATCCAGCTCGGCGAGTAGTGGTTCTCGGTCGACTGGAGGTCGGCCTCCGGGCCCCCGAGGCTCAGCCGGGAGGGCGTGACGTTCAGCAAGAAGTAGTGCGCGGTCCGGTCCGGGTGGTCGACGGAGGTCAAATGCCGCACCATCGTTCCGGACAGACCCGTCTCCTCGGCCAATTCTCGTACGGCGGCGATGAACGGATCTTCGCCGTCCTCGATGCCACCGCCCGGGAGGACGGTATAGCGGCGTCCACCCTTGCGGCGCCGGATGACAAGAACGGAGCCCCTATCGAAGCAGATGGCGACCGCTCGTTCCTTTCGCATCGTTTTTCTCCCTTTGGCCGGCGCGCGAGATATGACGGCGCCGAAATGCCGAAGGGCCCGAGAAGCATCGGACCCTTCGGCAGGTTGTTGGTCGCCTCGAGCGCTACACGGCGGCGTTGTAGGCCTCTCGGACGGCCTTGCTGATGCGGCCGCGGTCGGAGACCTCGAAACCGTTCTCGCGAGCCCAGCGGCGCATGGCGTTGAGCTGCTCCTTGTCGGTTCGGGCCGGTCCGCCGCTGCTGCGGGGCGGCTTCTGTCCGCCCGTGCGGTGAGCAGCGCCGACATACACGCTGAGGGCCTCGCGTAGGGCCTCCGCGTTGGCGGTGCTGAGGTCGATCTCGTAGTCGACCCGGTCGAGGGAAAATGTCACGGTCTCGTCGGCTGTCGTGCCGTCGAGATCGTCGATGTGGGTTACCACAGTCTTGCGCACCATGCGTGAAGCTCCTGTCCCTGGTTGCTGGCGTGGCGTGCTGGCCGATGCACGACTTTACAGATAAAGGGCGGCCGGGGCACGTCAGGCATGCCGCGTCTCCCTAACCGCCTGGCAATCGGCCCCGTGGACCACTTGTGTCAAACGGAGCGTAGATCGCTGAGAATACGGTCGTCCACCGACAAATCGGGTGTCGCCGGAGACGGCGTGCGGCAGCATTCCTGGCCACCGGGGTCACCAAAAGGCACCATGAATCCATGCGTCGTGTGCTGGCCGCGTCCGTTGCGATGGTGACGCTTGCCGGCTGCGCGATCGAGAGCCCG